>Ga0334886_1000793_pt1 | contig 43372 bp, 38 predicted proteins | sample GraSluR1_MG_9_FD_207232 | JGI IMG/M metagenome (GOLD analysis project Ga0334886, IMG submission 207232) | Sludge microbial communities from methane-producing bioreactor in Wageningen University, Netherlands - Granular Sludge_27_06-R1 | ecosystem: Engineered > Bioreactor > Anaerobic >... | reverse complement strand
AGGCTGGTCGCGTAGCCCTAATATTTTTTTCCCAAAGCTGCCCTCAAAAATCTAAGGGGCAGTTTGGGAAAAAAACATTAAGAAAGTTCATTTTAAATTTGGTTTTTAACACAGTTCATTGCGAGCGCAATGGAATGGAGCGAAGCAACCGGATCGAAGCGGAGCTCGGCAAAGCCAATCTTTTTAAGTACAGACAGATCGCTTCGTCGCCCTGCGGTCTCCTTGTGATGACAATATCGCCATGAACCCCTAAACACAGAATGCAAAACAAACTTTTCATCCCCCTACTCCAGCCACTCCCTCCAATTAATAAACTCCCAGTTTAATATTTTCCCTTATTCCCCTTGTTTCTCTCTCCGTATTAGCTAATTTAGCCAAAGCAATTACACCCAAAAGCATTGCTGAATGAAAAAGTTTTTCTATGCCATTGCTTTAATCCTTTTTGCGTTTACCCTTAAGGGACAAGTTGCCTATCAGCATATAAGCGATAGGGATGTTTACACCTTTCTCGACGAACTAGCCAGCATGCATGTTATCGATATCACCACAGCCATCAAACCATACTCTCGCAATCAAATTGCCAGCTATCTGCTACAGGCCAACGAAAAAAACAGTAAGCTCAGCCGGGCACAAAATGCCAGGTTGAACCAGTATTTGCAGGAGTATGCCATGGAGGTCAACCAGCTCAAGGAAGGGAGGTGGCAGGTTGTTAAGCGCGATTCAACCCTTTCGGTTCACTTCCTTCTACCAGAGGTGGCGTATCGGGATAGCTTTTTCAGTGCGCTAATCAGGCCCATCTATGGATTCAGGTACTTCTCGGGTACAAATGCCGATTTTTTTGTTACCTATGGTGGTGCAGAAGCTATATCATATCTAGGGAGTAGTTGGTCGGTTTATGCAAGCCTTCGCGATCACTATCAGGATGGCCAACGGCTGGCACAACCATCTTTTCTGACACAGGAACCTGGGGGTACCTATAAAAGCCTAACGCTGGGAGGTCTGGGAGGAGAATTTAGCGAAATGCGTGGTGGTATAAACTGGTCGTGGAGGTGGGGCTCGCTTGGGTTGATCAAAGACCATCTGGTTTGGGGAGACAATCAGAATGGCAGCAATATTTTTTCGGGTCGAACACCATCGTTCCCAATGATCAAACTTCACATGAACCCAGCCAAATGGCTGGAGTTTAATTACTATCACGGATGGTTAGTATCCGAAGCCGTTGATAGCGTTAACTCAATTTTCCCAGTGGATGGAAGGCCTCGCACAGTTCAGCGGCGAAAATATATTGCAGCCAACATGTTCACTGTAAAGCCAGCAAAACATTTACACATTTCGTTTGGGAATTCCATTGTCTATGGTGATATGGATGTGCAGCCTGCCTACCTTATCCCATTTTTCTTCTATAAGTCGCTGGTTCACACCATTCATTGGCGTACTTCATTTCAGAATAATGCACTGTTTTTCAATGTGAGTTCAAGGCAGATAAAGCATCTACACTTATACGCAACTTGTTATTTTGACGAATTCTCCATTAAGAGGGTTGTTGACCCCGATCGTAATAATTTCATAGGCTATAAGGGTGGATTTTCTATATCGCATTGGCCCATTTCCAATGTGGTTTTAGGTGGAGAGTATACGTTTACAAAGCCCATTACCTACTTGCACGATGAACCCACAACCAGCTTTGAGTCGAACCGTTACAATTTGGGTCATTACCTAAAGGACAACGCCGAGGAATTTTTTGCCATCATACGCATTTATCCCGTAAGCACCCTTCAGCTTTCGGCATCGTGGACTTATGCCCGTAAGGGCAATTATTACGAGTATATTAGGGGTATGAGCGATCCGCGCATAGATGAGTTACCCGTTTTGGAAGATATAACATGGGAGTCAAAAAGTTGGGTTTTTACAGCACAGGTCAATCCCTTCCCCAATTTAAGGGTTTTTGCCAAATTCTCGCTTAACGATGTTCAGGGTTATGATGTGGACGACAGAACGGCTCAACAATACCTGAATATGTTTTCGGCTCCTTACCTTCATGGCAAAACCCAAGTGCTTGAGGTAGGTTTTGGCATGGGATTTTAGAGTATTGAATAATTTTTATCACGCCCAAAAAAGAAAGTTCTTCTCGATGACGCACACTCCTCCGTTATTGCGACTTTCCAACCCGCCATTGCGAGCCTGAGGAACGAAGGCGCGGCAATCTTCGCCAGGGAAGTACAAAAACAGATCGCTTCACCCTGGCGGGTTTGCGATGACGAAAGGAGAGCAGATCGCTTCGTCGTCCTGCGGCCTCCTCGCGATGACGCACACTCCTCCGTCATTGCGACTTTCCAACCTGTCATTGCGAGCTTGCCTGCCCTGCCTGCCGCAGGCTGGTGCAAGCAGGCCTGAGGAACGAAAGCGCGGCAATCTTCGCCAGGGAAGTACAAAAACAGATCGCTTCACCCTGGCGGGTTCGCGATGACGAAAGGAGAGCAGATCGTTTCGTCACTCCTAACCTGATAATCTGAAGTTTGGGTCAATTATCCAATCTATTTAAAACCACAAACCTTTTGATTAGAAATATTTATCACCATAAATTATTACATTTGTAATAAAAAAACTACATGAGGATATTCCATACCATAGGAATGTACATGCTCTTCATGCTGAAGGTTTTTAAACGACCCGAAAAGGGATGGATTTTCTACCGCGAAACGGTGAAGGAGATTGAAAAGTTAGGGTTAAACTCCATTGGGATCGTGGCCATAATCTCGGCATTTACAGGTGCAGTTATCACTATCCAAACGGCTTACAACATTGAAAACCCCTTCTTACCTACTTACCTTATTGGTGTAACCGCCCGCGATACCATTCTGCTTGAGTTTTCGTCCACCATCGTTGCCCTGATCCTCGCAGGCAAGATTGGTAGTAATATCGCATCCGAAATCGGAACCATGAGGGTCACAGAACAGATTGATGCCCTGGAGATCATGGGGGTTAACTCTGCCAATTACCTTGTTCTTCCAAAGATAACTGCTGCCGTTCTTTTTAATCCTCTACTTTGCATAATGAGCATTGCCGTAGGCATCACGGGTGGTTGGGCTGTGGGTGTTTTTACAGGCGTTATTACAACCCAGGATTACCTCGATGGTATTCTATATATTTTTATCCCTTTTTACATTACCTATGCCATAATTAAGACAATAGTATTTGCCTTTATTATTACTTCTGTATCGGCATTTTATGGTTATTATGTTTCTGGCGGATCGCTTGAAGTGGGGCAATCAAGCACCAAGGCTGTGGTTTACAGCAGCGTGGTTGTCCTTCTCTTTAACCTCATATTAACCCAACTTTTACTCTCATGATTAGGGTTGTAAATGTGTCCAAGGCTTTTCCCGATAGGATTGTTCTTCAGAATATCAATGCTGATTTCGAGAAGGGTAAGACCAATCTTATCATAGGACGCAGCGGATCGGGTAAAACAGTATTGATGAAATCAATAGTTGGGCTTCACGAAGTGGATGAAGGTGATATTTACTATGGAGATATCCATTTTAACGCACTATCATTCAATGAGAAGAAGACCCTTCGCAAGGAAGTGGGAATGCTATTTCAGGGCTCTGCCCTGTTCGACTCCGCCACCGTTGAAGAGAATGTGGTTTATCCTTTGGATATGTTCACCGAACAAACAAGGACAGAAAAAATTGAACGCGCCAATTTTTGCCTTAAAAGGGTTGACATGGAGAACTCCAATAAGTTTTTCCCGTCGGAACTTAGCGGTGGTATGAAGAAACGTGTTGCAATTGCCAGAGCAATAGCCCTCAATCCGCGCTTCCTCTTCTGCGATGAACCCAACTCGGGTCTCGATCCCATTACATCAATTCTTATCGATGAACTTATAAAGGAGATTACCGAGGAATACGGCATAACCACTATCGTAAATACCCATGACATGAATTCTGTGATGGGCATTGGCGATAAGATTATTTTTATCCACGAAGGAAAGAAATGGTGGGAGGGTACCAAGGATGAGGTTTTACATTCAGATAACAAGGAGTTTAACGACTTTGTATTTGCTTCGAAGTTGGCGAAACAGATTCGTTACGGAGGTTAATCATTAAAATAAAAGTACTTAGAGTTAAATATTAATAGGTTTGTCAGCTGTAAAATCGTTAAGACTATTTAAAAACCGTCTAAATTTATCTGTGCAAATATCTGATATAAAAATTTGACGTACTTTTATATCTGAATATATACATATATTGTTCTGTAACGAAGGCTTTTTAAAACCTGAAAACAGATGAAAAAGAAGTTATTACCTTTCCTGGCCATTGTGCTTATTCCACAAATTTTTTTAGCTATAGCCATTCTTGATAAGCCCAAACAGAAAGATCCAAAAGTTCTTGAGGCATTAAAGGTTGAAGTTCAGAATCGTCCCAAGAAGGCAGTAGATCACAGCTTGTTTGCCGAGTTGCAAAGGGATTTTAAACGACCACAAGAGATAACAGAGGCTTGCCTTTCGTGTCATACAGGCCGAGGCGATGAGTTACTTACCAACCACCATTGGTTATGGGAGCGCGAATCGTTCATTGAAGGGCGGGGGGTAGTATACCTCGGAAAGAAAAATCTTGTGAACAATTTCTGCACAGGTATTGGTGGAAGCGAGGGAACGTGCAATAAGTGTCATGCCGGCTATGGCTGGCAGGACGATACCTTCGACTTCACCCAGCAACGTAATATGGACTGCCTTATTTGTCACGATAATACACAGACCTATGAAAAAGCAAGTGGCGGTGCTGGTTACCCACCATCAAGCGGACCTCTAGCCCCCGATTACAAATATATAACCGCCAATGTGGGAAAACCCACAAAGTACAACTGTGGATACTGCCACTTCTATAGTGCCGGGGGTAATAACATCAAGCACGGGCACCTTGAGGAAGCCTTGCTCAACACCAACCGTAGCGTCGATGTTCACATGGCACGCGAGGGTATGGATATGAGCTGTACCGATTGCCATAAAACGCAGAATCACATAATGTTGGGTCGATACTATGGCACTGCTTCCAACGACTATAACAGGGCTACCTGTACACAATGCCATGGCACAACTCCCCATGCTATGAGCAAGCTTAATGAACATACGGTTAAGGTTGCTTGCCAGACCTGTCATATCCCCACTTATGCAAAGGTGAATCCCACCAAAACATACTGGGATTGGTCCACTGCTTGCGATCTGCACGATGGCAAGCCCATTGAGTACATGGATTCCACGGGACGAATATCTTACCAATCCATGAAGGGAACAGCATACTGGGCAAGTAATGTTGAGCCAGAATACGTGTGGTTTAACGGACAAGCCGACCACATGTTGGTTAGCGATAGTATTACTGAATTCCCGGTGAAAATCAACACTCTTTTTGGAAATTATACTGATAGCAAAGCACAGATATGGCCAGTTAAAATACACCGAGGGAAACAACCCTTCGATCCCCACTACCATAGGATTCTTAAGGCAAAACTCTGGGATAGGGAACCTGGTAAAGGCGGATTATGGGTTGATTTCAACTGGGAGTCTTCGCTGCGCGAAGGAATGAAAATTGCAGGATTACCCTGGAGTGGACAATGGGAATTTGTGGAAACCGAAATGTTCCTACCAATTTCACATATGGTTTCACCAAAGGAAATATCGCTATCCTGTTCCGACTGTCACACCAGAGAGGGCTCAAGGTTGCATAATCTTACTGATTTCTATATGCCAGCTCGCGATCGAAGTGCAACCCTCGACACCATTGGTATCCTATTGATACTGGGTTCGCTATTCGGTGTTGTTACTCATGGAACCATAAGAATCATTGCCTATCGTAGGCGAAAGAAAGTTTAACGATAAAAATAATCAGCAAATCATGGCACAGGAAACATACGTTTATAAGGTTTTTGAAAGGTTTTGGCACTGGAGTCAGGCATTCTTGATCCTGTTTCTTGCTGTAACCGGATTTGAGATCCATGGATCATTCAACCTGATGGGCTTCGAGAGTGCAGTGCGCTGGCATAACATTTCACTTTGGGCTTTAGTTATTCTGATTGTCTTTGCCATTTTTTGGCACTTTACCACTGGCGAATGGCGACAGTATATACCTACATCAAAGTTTATTAAAGCACAAATAGAATATTACATCACTGGGATATTCAGGGGAGCACCTCACCCCACCAAGAAATCGGTTTACAACAAGTTTAACCCTCTACAGCGCTTGGTTTACCTGGGATTAAAAATATTTGCCATACCCGTTCAGGTGGTTACAGGGTTTCTTTACCTTTACTACAAGTACCCCTCGGGTGGCGAAATACAATCAATTGATATGGTTAACCTACGTCTGATTGCTCTCATTCACACCATAGGTGCATTTGCACTAGTGGCATTTGTTATAGCTCATGTTTACCTTACCACCACAGGGAAAAAACCTTTAGAAGCCATGAAAGCGATGATCACCGGATGGGAGGATTTGGAGGATGATCATGATGTGGCCAACCAAAGCGCCATGGGTGCGGAAGATAAAAAGGAGGATTAGCCATGAAAAGATATTTAATTGTTGCCATATACATTACTTCGGTTTTCATAGCCTCTTGTGGATCGAAACAAAACGAAAACAAACCTGTAACGCTTTCTCCCGAAGCACCATTCGATTCGCTTATCACATACATAGAGCGTAATGGGGATTTTATCAACAGCAACTTTGTTCCCGCTTTAATATCAGCACAAGAATTGTATCAGCAACTCGATAGCAACATTCTTCTTCTTGATACAAGGGACCAAGAAGATTTTGCTGCAGCACACATCGCTGGAGCAAGAAATATTCCATTTAACCAGCTACTCAATTTCTTTGAGCAGAAGATAGATCCGAACAGTTTCAAAAAAATTGTGCTGATTTGCTATTCTGGTCAGGTAACCGCCTATGCATCAGCGTTACTTCGTTTGCTGGGGTATAATAATGTGTTTAGCCTCCGATTGGGCATGAGCAGTTGGCATCCCGCTACAGCCAAGGCTTTCTGGTTCACTAGAATTTCCGACAAGTATGCGGATTTTTTAGAGAAGTCGCCCAACGAAAAGAATATAGCCGGTGAATACCCCAGAATATCCACGAGCGAGATTTTTGGATTCGCCATACTTAGGGAAAGAGCACACAAACTCTTTGAGGAGGGTTTCGACCCGGCGAAGGTTACTGCCGATGAACTCTTTGAGCCAAACCATAGCTACTACATTATAAACTATTGGCCTGAAGATTTATACAATAAAGGTCATATACCTGGTGCTGTTCAGTATAAGCCAAAGGAATCGTTAAAGCGATCGAAGCAATTGAATACCTTACCCACCGATAGACCCATTGTTGTTTACTGTTATACTGGACAGCATAGTGCCTTTGTACCCGCTTACCTCCGCCTATTAGGCTACGATGCCAAAGGATTGATATACGGAACCAACAGCTTTATGCATGGCTTTATGAAGAAGGAGGGCATTAGAAGTGCTTTTACGATTGACGATGTAAACGATTTTCCAGTGGTTTCAGGTGGTAAAACCAGCGATTTATCGCCCAAAGATCTTCCGGTAGTTGTTGCCCCTCGCGGTGGATGTTAGTTTAGAAATGGATAAAAAATATTTATATATGGAACAGCAAAAAAGTCAATACATGAATTCGTACCTGGCAGGTTTTCTGTTGGGAATTGTGTTGCTTATGGCAATTTTTATTGCAGGCAGAGGGCTTGGTGCCAGCGGTGCAGCTAAAGATTTAGCTGCCATAACGGTTAAAGCTATTGCCCCTGAGCATGCCAGCAAAACTACGTTTTGGGCAAATCACCTTTCTGGCGATAGCCATCCTCTTAAGTCGTGGCTTTCCATTGAGGTATTGGGAGTTCTAATTGGAGGTCTTCTCTCGGGTTTAATCTCTGGTCGAATGAGATTTAAAGTAGAACGCGGACCAAGAGTAAGGGTGGCCACAAGGCTAGGCTTTGCACTACTGGGAGGAATGCTCTTTGGAATAGGAGCACAGCTGGGGAGAGGATGTACCAGTGGAGCAGCACTTAGCGGAATGGCCGTGCTTTCCACGGCTGGTTTTCTAACCATGATGGCAATCTTCGGAACGGGCTATGTAATTGCATACTTCTTCCGTAAACTTTGGATATAACAAAAACACCTAATCCAATAAACAACAACCATGGGACCACTTATACCAAACGGAATAGTAGGAATGGAATGGGATCTGTTCTTTGCCCTATTCATTGGAATTGCCTTCGGGTATGTACTCGAATCGGCTGGATTCTCATCATCCCGACGATTGGCGGGTGTTTTTTATGGCTACGACTTTACCGTACTTCGCGTTTTTTTCACCGCAGGTGTCACAGCTATGGTAGGCGTGTTTATTTTTAACTATTTAGGGTGGATAGATATGTCTGTGGTTTATGTAAATCCAACATTTTTATGGCCTGCAATCGTGGGAGGTGTAATAATGGGCTTTGGATTCATTCTTGGAGGCTATTGCCCTGGAACAAGTGTAACAGCCGTAGCCATCGGAAAAATTGATGCCATGGTTTTCTTGGCGGGAATCGTTCTTGGAATAATTGGCTATGGCGAAGGATTTACCTTTTTTGAGCAACTATCGGTTAGTGGGTACTTGGGTCCAATCTTTATTTTTGATACACTGGGCATAACTGCTGGTTGGTTTGCATTTTTGCTAATTGCAGTGGCTTTAATAGCATTTGGCGTAACCGCCATGATCGAAGAGAAAGTTAATCCAGAATCGGGACTTGCAGATACCAAGGGAACAAGTTACTTTATTCCAGTTACACTTGCATTGCTGGTGGGAGTTGTGTTAATATTTACTCCTTTTGAAAGGATTACAGGGGTAGGAGAGATGGATAAGGAAGAGCTTGAAAAGGTAATAGTTTCCGATAATCACTATGTTCATTCTGATGAGGTTGCCTTCAAGCTATTCAACGATTATCATCCAGTAATTCTGATTGATGTCAGATCATCGGCAGAAGCTGCAGAATTTACACTTCCAGGTTCAATAAATATTCCTTTGGAGCAGATTTCAAGCAGGCGTTGGCGTAAAACCCTTTCTGAAAAAGAAAGGAAAGTAATCTTCTATTCCAATGGAACAGCCAATGCCCAGAAGGCATGGCTTGTTGCTCGTCGCATGGGTTATAGCAATATTTTTGTTTTGGAAGGAGGGCTTAATGGTTTTTTTCAAAACCTTGAAAATAATGTAAAACCTTCAGATTACCTGCACGAGTCGGAATTTGCATATCGATTTCGTGAAAAATCAAGGCAGATGTTTAGAGAAGGAAAGTTAGAGGTTAAAAAGGAACAAACTACATCTGACGATGATCAGCCTGTTGTTGTTGCAGCCAAGGGAGGATGCTAATGATTACGTTAAGTATTAATATAAGCAGGAAACCATTGAAAAATAACAAAAATAATGGCCATGAAAAAAAATGTATTTGCAATAGTTGTTAGTGTTTTTATTGGCATACTACTACTTTCAATGATTGGCAAGAAGTTGCTTACCAGCAATTATCCTGTATCTGTTACGCAGCAACTTGAGATAATGACCTCATCAGAAATTTCGTATAGCCTTTACGACTTAGCAAAAGCACTGAAGATAAATGACCCAGATGTTTTGCTTGTAGATATAAGGACAGAGGAAGAGTATGCACAGGGACATCTACCCAATGCCATAAATATCCCCATTGAATTATTATTCCACAAGGATAATGCTGAGATTATTAGCGGAAGAGAGAGCCTAACAAAAGTACTTTACGGTAATAGCGAAGCTCAGGCAATTAAAGCTAATTCGTTGCTAATACTAAATGGCCACAATAAATTCAAAATACTCAATGGTGGATATCAATACGCGAACCAATTTGTTGTTGCAACCCCAACCCCCTCGTTTTTCCATTATTCCGACGAGAAGATGAAATATTACTATCCAAGATTAATGCCTGCGGGGAGTTCCTCAAATTATAGTGCAACAAAGGAGGAGGTAAAAGTTGAGGTTATGGCACCTCGAGGAGGTTGTTGATTAAAAAAACGATTAGAAAATGTTTAAGTTTTTTGGAACTATTCATTTTATGATGCCACCGTAGGTGGCACATAACGATTGAAAAAGTTTTAAATATATCTTAGCGCCTCGTAGAGAGCGCAATAAGTTGTTTTCAATATTGCACCCACTCTGGGGTGCTTAGTTTAGTTTTACATATTTTCAATCGCTATATGCCCTCTACGAGGGCACCTTAAAATTTAAATACGCAAAACTTAAACAGTTTCTAGGACTTAAACTTCTTTAAGGTAAAAACAAAAGAGGTACCTTCGTTAAGGCTACTCCGAACATTTATGGTTTGGTTATGTGCTTCAATAATATGCTTTACAATAGCAAGCCCCAAACCGGTTCCTCCCTGTTCGCGCGAACGGCTTTTATCAACCCGATAAAATCTCTCGAATATTCGAGGGATATCCTCTTTTGAAATCCCTATACCGTTATCATTAACCTCAATCAGGATATTTTCATTCATGTCAAGGAACGAAACGGTAGTTTTTCCACCCTCCTTGCCGTAATATATAGAGTTTACAACTAAATTGGAAATAACCTGAAATATTCTTTTCCGATCAGCTTTTACCCAAATAGGCTTTTCATAATCCTTATCAAATTGCAATTTGACATCTCTTTTGCGGGATCTTATCTCTTGCGTTTCAAACACCTCAGCAACAAGCTGTACAATGTTAACCTTCTCAAAGTTTAGCTTGAGAACCTTCGATTCAAGTTTCGATATGGACTCTAAATCCTCAACGATTGAGATCAACCTATTAATGCTTTTTTCGGTTCTCTCGAGGTATTGCTTGTTGATCGAAGGATCGTTAAGGGCGCCATCGAGAAGGGTTAGAACGTATCCCTGAATATTGAAAATGGGTGTTTTCAGCTCGTGCGATACATTACCAAGGAACTCCTTTCGATAGGCTTCCAATTCCTTTAGACGATCAATTTCCTGACTCTTTTTGTCCACCCATGATTGCACATCATGATTTACTTCACCGACAATATCCCTCTTTTTAAGTTCCTTTTTAAACTGTTTAACAGGGATATTCAAATTATGAATGGTTTTGTATATGGGATTAATCTTTTCAAAAATAAATCGGTTTATTAGATGATGGGTGATGATGTACATTATGACAAAAACAACTACGATGGAAACAGGAATTAACCAAAAATTACCTTGTTGGTAAAAAAGGGAGAAAAATAAAAAAACTAAACCACAAACCCCCGAAGCAATGGCGGTGATTAAAATGGCCGTCTTTTTTTGTGATGAGAAGATCATGGATTTTTATGAGGTTATTTACTTCCCTAAAAGTTTGTCGATCATTCCGCCTTCGATATACTGTTTTAATAGCTTTGCTATATATTTTCCAACCACATCAAACTCAAGATTAACAAATGTCCCAGGTTTAATTTCATGAAAATTGGTAACCTCATAGGTGTAGGGAATAATTGCTACCTGAAATGATCCATCCTTTGAATTTACCACCGTTAAGCTAACTCCATTAACGGATACAGATCCCTTCTCAACGGTAATATTACCTATGGATGGATCATACTCAAAGGTGTAGTACCAGCTACCTTCGGCTTCTTCAACCTTAGTGCATTTTGCAGTTTGATCAACGTGCCCCTGAACCAAATGCCCATCCAGTAACGTTTCGAGTTTCATGCTACGCTCTAGGTTTACCTTATCGCCAATTTTTAAAAGCCCTAGATTTGACTTTTCAAGGGTCTCTTTTATGGCGGTAACGGTATAGCTATCTCCTTGTTGCTTCACTACTGTTAGGCATACCCCATTGTGAGAGACGCTTTGATCGACCTTCAACTCCTTGGCAAAGGAACATGTTAGGGTGATATGCAAATTTTCTTTCTCTTGGGTAAGATTCACAACCCTCGCAGCTTCTTCAACTATTCCTGAAAACATAATAATTCCGTATTTAAATTTCTCAAAAGTACAAAAAACTACGATAAAGTATTTTAATTTTAGCATGATAGATCAGCAAGGATTGCTGTATATTAGTACTGTATGACGATTCGTTTCGATACCAAAACACCCGCCCGAAGCGAAGTGTAGCTCGGCGAACTTAGCGCTGCGATCTTACGAACAAAGCGAGACATCTCATTATTCCAAAATTTTTGTTCAGGGTAAATCACTAGAAATATCAGAAAAAAATGTTAGGCATTTTATGCAATCAAGGAAAGGAGTATTTCATTTCAAGTATTTTATCCTAACTTTATCCCCTCAATTATCAACGGAAATACTTAACCATTATGCTAATCAACTATATTGTCTGGAACGTAAATCCCGAAATTTTCTCACTTGGCCCATTATCCATTCGTTACTACGGAGTTCTTTGGGCCTTGTCGTTCTACCTTGGCTATGTCATTTTCGAGCGCTTTGTTAAAAAAGAGTCCTTGCCAGAAGGCTACTTGGATAAGCTTACCATTTACATGTTAGTTGGAACCATTGTGGGGGCCCGACTGGGGCATTGCCTTTTCTATCAACCAGCATATTACCTGTCAAATCCCATCGAAATTCTTAAGATATGGGAGGGTGGTCTTGCAAGTCATGGTGCTGCCATAGGAATTATATTGGCGCTATATCTTTTTAGTAGAAAAACAAAAAAACCATTAATCTATATACTCGACCGAATTGTAATTGTTGTTGCATTGGCAGGGGTTCTGATACGACTTGGCAACCTCATGAATTCAGAAATTTATGGTGTGGAAACAAGCCTTCCGTGGGGTTTTATCTTTAAACGCGACGGCCAAACCGTACCCAAGCATCCCACACAAATATATGAAGCTCTTTCATACCTGATAGGCTATATCACCCTTCATCTTATCTATTTAAAAAGCAATGCAAAGCCAAAGCCCGGTTTGCTTTTTGGACTATTCCTAATCTTTATTTTTGCAACCCGTTTTGTGATTGAGTTCATTAAGGAACCCCAGGTTTCCTTTGAAGTTGGTATGACACTGAATATGGGACAGTTACTAAGCATTCCCTTTGCGTTAATGGGATTCGGGTTTATTTACTGGGCCATTTGGGGGCGTAAATCAATCGACAGCAAAGGATAATAGGAAGCAATTATCTTAGTAGAAAAAATAGTAGCTAGCGAAGGGTTAAAGGGGACCTGCTTTTACTGCATTTGCAACAGATTCCGAAAGTGGAACGAATTTAATTCCCAACTCCTCTTGAGCTAGAGCCGAGGAGTAAAAGGATTTTTTATGGCTACTACGCAGAGAGTTTAGGGTAACCGATGGTGCTTTACGAGTAATTTGGCTGAAAAGCCATATAAAGGGCAGAACAAGATAACCCATCCAAGGCTTTACCTCTATAAAAGGGGGCCTTTTGCCAAATTCTTTGGCAATCAAACTAAACACCTCTTTATAGCTAAGGTTTTCGCTGTTGAGTATAAACCTTTTACCCCATAAACCTTTTTCCATGGCAACAACCATGCATTTTGCCACATCCCTTGCATCAACGTAACCGGTTACGCCATAGGTGTAAAACGGAAAACCTTTTGACAAAGCACCCAGAAGATTTCCGCTACTGCCAATCCATTTACCTGGACCAACTATTATTGAAGGCATTAAGACCACTGCGTTGAGACCTTGTTCATACCCTCTCCACACCTCCATTTCGCTTCGAAATTTGCTTACAGCATACCCCGACTTACCCTTTGATTTTCCCCATTGAATGGTTTCATCAATAATGGCCTCGGTTGATCCTCCCAAGACTGCAATAGAGCTGACATGGCAAAATTTATCCACCTTCGCATTTAAACAGGCATCAACCAGATTCGCTGTAACCTGAACGTTGGTTCTAAGCATTATTTCATCATCTTTTCGATTGAACGAAACAACAGCTGCACAATGGTAAACTTCTTTTACACCTTCAAGCAACGGAGCAATAAACAGGTGATCATCAATATCCCCGTCAACCCATTCGATGTGCTCCAAAAGCTTGATATAATCTTTGCTGTAATGCTTAAAAAGACGTTCAACAAGACCAATATCACTGGAAGCTCGCTTTAACGCTTTAACTTTTTTCCCCGAAGAGGAGAGTTCGAAAAGAAGATGCGAACCAACCAGTCCAGTTCCACCGGTTACAAGAATCATTTTTTCTCTCGGTTTGGTAAAAACGGATTAACGATAAGCTCTTTTTCCCATATTAACTTTTTGCCAAAGCCCAAACGGTTATCGGTGAACTTAAGAAAGGTTAGATCAACAACCCAAAGGGTTGTTTTCATTAGCATGGCAATTGGGAAGCGCTTAAGGTAAGCGCTACGTATTTTAGTATATAATTCTCCCTTCGGTTCACTAATTATGCCTTGAAACTGAACCCCTTGAATTTTGCCAATGATATCTGTTTCCAGTACAATGCTTCCAGCCACATAGATATTATGTGAAGCCTGATGAATATGTTTTGTGGTATAATCAGAAGTAAAGACTAGACTGTTTTCTTCTTCGAGGTAGACGTAAAAACAGTTGGCACAATATGGCTCTTCCTCAAAGCTTGTAGCTAGAGTAAGTACATGATGCTCTTTAATAAATTCAGTTATTTTCTTATCGGGCAAATTCATTCTGATTCTTACATTATTGGAGTACAAAGGTAACCAATTCCCATGTATTTTTGCTTTGATTCCGAATAACGATTTGATGATATCTTAACCGAACATAATTATGCTAAACAGAAAGGCTATATCTGAAAAGGGATAAATAATGAATTCAACACAATGATATTAAATGTAATAAACTTTATATTTGCAGCATGAAAATTCTATTTAGGTTGACTTTCTGGATATACGCTGCCATCATTATATGGCTATCCCTTAGCTCCCCAAATGGAATAGTAAAATTCAGTCTAGACTATAGTGGCTTTCGTCTCGATTACACCTTGCATGTTTTTGGCTTTTTTTTGATGCCCATTATTTGTTTCCTTGCCAGTGGTAAGGGCGAAAATCGATTTTTATGGTGGCTTTATATTGGATTGTCTTTTGTCATAGCCATTGGTGCCGAATATATGCAAATGCTTGTACCGGGCAGAAGATTCAATCCTTTGGACATATTATTTAACCTACTAGGAATTTTTATTGGGCTAGTTTTCGTCCTGATTTACAATCGGGTTGTTGGAAAATTTCCGAAAAAGAATAGTCATAATTGAAGTTAAATACGCTTTTCATATTGAATATCTATCACAAAAAAGGCACCCGTTTGAGAATAAAGAAATTACAATATTGACGTTAACTTTTTGTTTCTTAACCTGCCCTTAAAACGCATTTTTATGGATAAAAGTTTTATAAAGTTGTTTGAGAACAGCATTAAGCAAAACTGGGACTTACCCGCTTTTACCGATTATAAAGGCGATACCCTATATTATCGGGATGTTGCCAGAAAAATCGATAAGATTCATATAATTTTCGAAAGAACAGGCATTGAGAAGGGGGATAAAATAGCCCTGATTGGTCGTAATTCATCCAATTGGGCGGTTGCATTTTTGGCAATCGCTACTTATGGAGCAATTGTGGTTCCCATCCTACCCGATTTTAAGCCTGACAACGTACATCATATTGTAAATCATTCCGATTCGGTTGTCTTATTTACAGGAGAGCCAATTTGGGAAAATCTTGATGAATCGCAAATGCGCGAAGTGAAGTGTATTATTTCTCTATCCGATTTTTCAATACTTCACGAGAATACACCCTTTTCAGTAAAAGATATAAGGAATAACGCTGATCAGCTATTCATCGAAAAATATCCTAAGGGTTTTGAACCAAAGCACATACAATACTTTTATGATAAAGATCCAGAAGAAATTTGTATCATAAACTACACAAGTGGTACAACGGGTTTTTCGAAGGGAGTTATGCTTCCCTACCGAAGTTTATGGAGCAATATGCTATTTGGCAGCGAGGTAATGCCTCTAAAACCTGGAGATAAACAAGTATCTATACTACCCCTTGCCCATGCTTACGGAGCGGCATTCGAGTTCCTTTTTCAGGTAACAAAAGGTTGTCACATACATTTTCTAACTCGCAACCCATCGCCAAAAATTATTCTTGAAGCATTTGATGAAATAAAACCACGGGTTGTGCTTTCTGTTCCTCTTATCATTGAAAAGATTTACAAGAAGAATATCTTGGAGTCCCTCAAGAAGCCTTCGTTGCGATTATTGCTTAAGGTACCAATCATTGACAAGCATGTTAAGCAGGCAATAAACAACAAGTTATCCACCGTTTTTGGAGGTAATTTTATTGAGGTAATAATTGGAGGGGCTGCTTTAAATCCTGAGGTAGAGGCTTTTCTTCGAGACATAGGTTTCCGTTATACCGTAGGTTATGGAATGACTGAATGTGGACCGATTATCACTTACGACTCATGGAAAACTGCACGTTTTGCATCTGCAGGTAAAGCAGTTGTAAACATGGAAGTAAAAATTGACTCACAAGATCCACAGAATATAGTAGGAGAGATTCTTGTAAGGGGAGACAATTTAATGTTAGGCTATTATAAAAACGAAGAGGCTACCAGACACGCCATTGATAGCGAGGGATGGCTACATACAGGAGATTTGGGACTAATTGATAAGGATGGTTACCTTTACATTAAAGGGCGAAGCAAAAATATGCTTCTTGGACCAAGCGGACAAAATATCTATCCCGAAGAAATTGAGGCACAGATAAATAATCTCCCATATGTTCAGGAATCACTTGTTGTTGTGCAAGAAGGAAAGCTGACAGCATTGATTTTCCCAGAAATCGATGCCGCTGATCAAGCAGGAATTAAACCAGAAAACCTTGAAAAGATTATGGAGGAGAATAAGCAGTCTTTAAATAAATCATTGCCCTCCTATTGTCAAATTTCGAAGGTAAAAATATATCCTGAGGAGTTCGAAAAAACGCCAAAACGAAGTATAAAGAGATTCTTATATCAATAGTAAATAATATAAGATATCTTATCTTATTCAGTAATATTTTATTAGTAATAGGTGAAATTTTATGCTTTAACCCATTATTCAGCACATAGCAATATGTTTACTTACCTTTGTATTTTATTAGCACAACCAAAATCAAAAAATTGTAATGAACAAAAATGATATTTACTGTGTCATAATGGCTGGTGGAATCGGAAGTAGATTTTGGCCATTAAGTCGTTCCAATAAGCCAAAGCAATTTTTAGACATACTTGGGGTGGGCAAATCACTTATTCAGCAAACCTTCGATAGGGTTACAATGTTTTGCAAACCGGAAAATGTTTATGTGGTTACGGGAAAGACATATAAAAAGCAGGTTTTACAACACTTGCCTAAAATATCAGAAAACCAAGTTATTCTAGAACCAATACGCCGAAATACAGCACCATGTATTGCATATGCAAACCAACGGATACTCAAACAAAATCCCAATGCCATTGTTGTTGTTGCACCCAGTGATCATCTTATTATTAAGGAAGAAGAGTTTTGCGAGACCATAAATACAGCGATTCAATTTGCCTCAGAACAGGATGCATTGCTTACTATAGGCATCAAGCCTAATCGACCCGAAACAGGGTATGGCTATATTCAGATTAGCAAAGAAGCGATTAAAACTGTTCCTAATTTGTATAAGGTTAAAACCTTTACCGAAAAACCAAATCTCGAAATGGCCGAAATTTTTCTTACAAGTGGAGAGTTTTTTTGGAATTCAGGCGTTTTTATTTGGTCTTTGCAGTCAATCAGAAAAGCTTTCCAAACCTATTTACCAGAAGTACACGGTTTATTTGAAGAAATACTCCCAGCGATAAATACAGCTGAAGAAAATAATTCAGTTTCTACCGTTTACTCTGAATGTAGAAACATATCCATTGATTACGGAATTATGGAGAAGGCAGATAATGTTTATGTAATTTGCTCTGAGTTTGGTTGGTCTGATTTGGGAAGTTGGGGTTCACTATATAATAATTCAAAAAAAGATAAATCAGGTAACTCTATAACTGGCTGCAATGTTATGACTTATGATACAGTCAATACACTTGTAAATGTACCGAGCGGCAAGCTTGTTGTAATACAAGGCTTGAAAGACTATATTGTGGTTGAATCAGATAATGTTCTTTTAATTTGCAGCAAAGAAAATGAGCAAGATATTAAAAACTATTTAAGCGATGTGCAGATTGAAAAAGGCGAGAAATTTACATAATGGTCATAAATATAAAGGAAAAAGGCTATTCCAAATAAAGGGAATAGCCTTTTTTATATGCTGTAAAAAGATTTTAATACTCCCACAGATCGTGTTCAAATAAGAAGAGATCGTTCTTAATTCGTTCCGACTCCTGCATATTTGGAATACCACCAAAAGTATACTCAGGAATCCTTCGGTTATCGTAAACGTTAGATTCTCTAACAATATACGAGCTGAACCTTCTTTTAAAGAATAGATCGTCAAAAGAGATTCTCTGAGCATCGTTAAAATCGTTGAAGACAGCAGTGTTTGCCAGTACTGAACGAGCGTGAGGGTAATAAACCCAGAATAGTTGAACCCTTGATACTTCACCGCCAATGTCCAAGTCTTCATCACCTGTATCCAGTGTTCTTACATAAACCCGAATGGGGCAGATGCCTAAAATTCGTACGTGCATTGTTGAGTGTTGCCTATCAAAAAACCATTCCTCTTTAATCAATAATTGCTTTATTTGATGCCATGGTATACTACCTGGAACAATGATGGTAGTATCAAGCCCTGTCAATGGATTTCTGATAACACGTTCTTCATCTACAGCATCAAGGCTAACTAAAATCTGATTGTATGACATAAGAGAAGTAAACTCATCGTCTTCAATGCCGTAGGCATTAATTTCATTGAATTTTACAGCGTCCATGAGTCTTTGAACCAAACTTACCCTATCGTGCATCCTCACAGTAGGATAGTATAAAGGATGGTTCATCTTTTCGCCAAGATCAATCACACGCCATATTCTTTTTGTCCATAGCATGTCGGCTTCACGTAGATGAGGGTATGGAATGGGAATTCTTTGGGGAATAGTTTCCCTTTCATAGATCCCATCACGAACCAAGGGCTCCTTACGTTCCTGTGCATAGGTGTTAAATGCCTGTGCAATTAGTAATGAGCTCAAGAATATTAAGGCTATTCTTTTCATAATCATCTTATTACCTTATTTTTATTACTAAGTCTACTAAATCTCTTGTGCTTCCTCCGGGTCCTACGGCTTTAATATCAGTTAAGATAACACTATTTCCCGGACGAAGTTGATCCATACCCCTCTTCTGCTCATCAGTAAAAAGTTGGCTGGATGAAGGGTAGTTCCGCTGATAACCACCAATAGTAACCAATACAGTGAAACTAGTTACCGTATATTTTAGATCAAAATCAAAGCCTACAGGCATAGATGCTTCGAGAGCAATAGCTGAAACCAACTCCCCTTTGGTGGCGGTTCTTCCCCTTATACCGCTAATTGAAGGTAAAGGATCGGGCACATCCCTAATACGGAAAGGTCTGGAACCCATATTTCTTCTAACGCCATCGATTTCGGCCCAAACTGTAATATTACAAGTGGTAGCACCTCTACCCGGGTTTACAATAAATTCATTTCCCGAACGACGAATAGCACCTCTATCGATTTTCGGGTCAATTTTATCCGTAGAGATTCCAGGGATTGAAATTTCAACAGGGTTGTCAACACCTAAGTAAAACACATTCATTTTTGTGGGTGAAACCACAATATTAGGTTGTTCAACAGTAAATTGATGCTCAAAAGGTCTTCGTAGAGTAGATCCATCGGGAGCCGTAACTTCTAGAAGGCCAGCCCATTTGGTAACACCCAAACGACTTGCTTTTTGCTTGAAAATACCTTTACCTCCAATAACAGGTATTTCATTGTAACTACCAACTAATCTATAATCTTCAAGACCCTGATCGGTAGTAAAACGCTCATAGTTACCAACATAAACTCGAGGTACTTGAGTAGTATCAGACGCAGCTAAAAAAACTTCAGCAGAAAATTCATCATTTTGAAAAACGATGTTAGAGTTTGGAATAACAACTGCATCCAATTTATTTACTTTGAAGTCACTAGCATCAACTCTTTGAAGTAAGTAGCTTACAACCTCAGCCTCTACATTTAAAACATCGAGTTGCATTTTAGTTAGCTGTGGGAAAACAGCTACAACAGGCACATGGTCGAATCGAGTGGTTTCCCACGTATGGGGAGTTTTTCCTTTTATTTCGGTTGGGTCATCAGTATTTAGAATGGTATTAATGGACTGTACAAGTGCTCCAGCATGTTCAGGGTCTACTTGATTTAACATAAATTCCCTGTATTCAATAATTTTCTTTTTTAATTCATATGCTTTACCGTTACCGTCAGCAAGAAAATAACGTCCACTAACGTTTGTGTCTCCTTTTTTCCCAATTTTTTTTGCATCAATTTGATTATCTCCAATTAGAGCTTCTGATTTTTCCTTTTCAGCTGTTATAATAGTTTGAACTTTAAGGTCTTGTAGATAATCAAAAAGTTCATTGGTTTTTTGTCTTATCTCATCAGTCATGGCTTTCCATGGGCCAACCTTTGTGGGGTTAACTGTGTAGGAACGATCCATTTGATTGTAGAGCCTTTCGTTTTTTACGGTGAAACTTTTTGAAGTTTGGGTGAGACCAGTGTCCACAAGGACGAAGGCATCGAGTACGGTAGCAGAAACGTTCAATGCAAGCATTGCCGTAAGCACAAGGTACATCATGCCAATCATCTTTTGTCTTGGGGTTTCTTTACCGTGGGCCATAGTTGAATCTTAGGTGTAGATTTTAATTACAAAATTATTTAGGTACGCTCATTGCCGAAAGCATATTGCCATAGATGCTATTTAATGCAGCAATATTTTGGTTGAGCTTTGCAACTGAATCAGCGTATTTCTCTGTTTCCTCAATGGAGTCTTTCAACTTTTTCATCATACCTTCTACGCCAGAGTATACTTTTTCAGATTCTTTGAGTTTAACAGAGGTTCCTTGTAAATGAAGTTCGTGGGCGGCGTTGAGGGCAGCCATGTTTTTATTAAGGCGTTCGAGTTGCTCCTGATAGCCTCCACTCCCTGACGAGATTATTTCTCCGTTTGCCTTCATGGCTTCGGCCATTTGCATATACGTAGAGGTAAGGTTAGTGGCGGCAGTGCTTATCTGATTAGCAACTTCGCTACCCGATTGAACGATCCTTTGACTAACGGTTTCACCTGCGTTGCTTAAACTATCCTTGAGTTGGTTAACTGATTGCTCAACTCCTCCCATAAAGTTTTGACCACTTTCAGAGATAGTTCCAGCTGTTTTCTGGAAGCTTTCGGAAAGAATATTAACGGATTCGTTTAGTACCTGACCACTGTTCTGGTAGTTTTCAGAAAAAGCATCTACTGATTCGCTTGCCTTCTTAATATTGTTGGTGAAAGTTTGTGTTGCGGCTGTAGCCTCAGAGATATCAGAAAGTTTAGCGGTTGTATCGCTCAATTTCTGCAGACCTTTGCTAACTTTGTCGAAAAGAGCAGGGCTTATTTCGGCATTTTCGAGCATTTTATTAAATTTCTCGGTGAAAATTAACGCACCAGGAACTCCACTGGCAATAGCTGCTGTTGTTCCACCTTCTGAAGAAGATGGAGCAATTCCACCAGTTGCCCCTACAATGCCTGAAATAATCTCTTTCAAATCATCTGGGTCCAAACCTCCACTCATGCCAGATCCTTTCCTGTACTTTCGCAGTTCTTCTTCGTCAGACATTCCTGCAAGTTCGGGATAAACAAGGGTCCAGTCCACTTCATCGTGAATAGGCTCAAATGCAGAAAAGAAAAATATTATAACCTCAACTGACATACCTATCGTAAGCATTTCCCCTGCTCCAGCCCAGTACTGAAGTTTGAATAATGCACCTAGGAGTACAAGAGATGCACCCCAGCCATATAGGTACTTCATGAAATTTTTCCATGTTGACCCTTGTACAATTTCCGAAATATTTAATCCCATGGTAGTGTATTGATTAATTAACGGTTCTTAATTATTTTACTTCTAATAATTTATTTTGCTCCAGTGTAAGTCCTAACACATCTAAACCCAATGTGTGATTTAGTTGTATCCTGATATTCATAAGTTCTTGCTCCAACCTGCATGAAATAACCAATGTCTTTCCAACTTCCACCTCTAATAACTTTACGTTTAAGTGCAGGAGGATCGTTTGGTTTTGCATTGTATTTATAGTCGGGGTTCATGTCATGCATAAAGGTATAGGCGCTTTCGTCATATGCGTTTGCAGTCCATTCAGATACGTTCCCAGCCATGTCGTAAAGTCCGTAGTCGTTAGGGGCATAAGTACCTACGGGCAAAGTGATAAAACCACCATCATCTACCAAATTTCCTCTCAATGGTTTAAAGTTTGCTAAGAAGCAGCCCTCTGAGTTTCGTGTATAAGGACCACCCCAAGGGTACATGCTATGATCAAGTCCTCCTCTGGCAGCGTATTCCCACTCTGCCTCAGTGGGGAGTCTGTAGTCGGATACAAAGGAAAGTCCTCGACGGGTTAGGTATTTATTTAGGTACTGTGTGCGCCAAATGGTAAAAGCATAAGCTTGACGCCATGAAACTCCAACAACAGGATAGTCATCGTATGATGGATGCCAGAAATAATGCGTTGCATACGGTTCATTAAACGAGTAACTAAAATCGCTTATCCAGCAAAGTGTATCGGGGTATACGTTAACCTTATCTCTAATGATGAATGAAGAACGATTGGTAACTTTCACAGGAACGCCCATGTTATTGATTACCTCTGCGTTTTCTTCGTATGAGCCAGTTTCAAAATTCCAGCGGTTTCGTTTTTGGGCAGCTTGCTTAAGATCAATCCAGAAGAATTCATAGTTAAGCTTACGTGTATCAAGTTCCTTGCGATAGTAAAAACGCTCCTCTTTGGTATAGTACATTTCATTTAAGATCTCTTGCTGTTCTTCATCCCTCATATCGATGGGGACATCCCAGTTTAATACAGGGGGATCAATGGGATTACCAAACTCATCTTCCTCAATAACAAAATCGTCTATTTGTTGTCCGAGCAAACGGCGTGAAATGGAATCTCTAACGTAAAATACAAACTGACGGTACTGGTTGTTGGTAATCTCTGTTTGATCCATCCAAAATGCATCAACCGAAACGGTCCTGCTGGGAGCATTTATTGCCCAAGCAACATCTTGGTCGTTGCTTCCCATGTTAAAAGAACCCATGGGAATGAATACCATATTATATGGTGTTGGATCTTGATAACCTTTTCTTCCAGGAACTCCAGTAAGTTCGCCGCGTTGTGTAGGACCACAACTCCCAAGGATAGCTATAATGACGGCAAGAACAAGAAGTTTTTTCATAACAATCCGATTATTTAATGCAAATAACGTAAAATATTTTTAAAAATGTTATTCTCAAGCTATAAAAATCTAATACTTTTATATTGTTGTGGTGGTTTTTCCTTTTTAAGAGAAAAACAATACCCAAGCATAAATTCATGGGATCCACTATTGTAACTGCTTATTTCTGTGGTAGAGAAGTCGTAGGCATAGCCTATGCGCATTCCGCTAAAAAGTTCAAAACCGATCATCCCTGCAACTCCTTCTCCCACTCGATAAGAAACGCCACACCAAAACCTTTTATTGTATATGGCATTGGCAGTAACAGAAAGTTGATTGGTTGTAAGGTCGCTGCTGATAAAAACAGATGGATTAAACTGCCAAGCAGGACTTGGCATTTGTAAGATATAACCACCTGTAATGTAATAATGCCTTTTGTAGTGAGATGGATCAACCGCTTTATTAAATTTTGCTTCGTTAATGTGAGTGGCCGATGCACCAAAGTACATATCATCATTATTGAAAAAGATTCCCACCCCCATGTCGAAGTTAATGGAGTTCTCCTTTGTACTAGGGAGAGCGTTGTCGGTACTTCCGCTGGGAGTTATCCAATTGCCTGCATCAAGTGTATTATTAATGAAGCCTCCATTAAACCCAATAGCAAGCTTCCCTCCGCTAGCTACATTAAAGCGAATGGCATATGAGAGATCAACACCTAAATCCTGATTGAATCCAAATCGATCATTTGCTATATTCAAACCCACACCGCTTGATAATCCAAATGGTTGTATTGCAGCATTTATGTTTACCACTGTGGTCATCGGAGAGCCATCACCAAAACCAACCCACTGTAACCTATTGAGGGCGGTTGCACAAACCATGTTGTTGCTGCCTGCATAAGCAGGGTTTATATACATTTGGTTAAACATGTTTTGAGTAAAAAGAGGGTCTTGCTGAGCCACAGAGATCAACGAATAAAACAAAAAGATAATCAGAATATTTTTTTTCATCTAATGGTATCCCTTATATTACCTTAATATATTGTGCAACGGAAAGGTAAAGTAAAGAAAAAAAAATATCTCTAACAAATTTTATTAACAATTATGTGTTAATAAACTAAACAAAAACCAAGGGCTTATACTCAACTTTTTGATTTTATGTTACTGTTAGATTAAATTTTTCTTCCGAAAGGATTGATTTTATAGACAGAATGTGATGAATGTAGTGTTAATAGGAGTAAAGATGATTTACATCATTTTTCTTGAATTTCTAATCCATCGATCTGGAACTTCTCCTTTACTTGCCAACAGGTAATCGTTGTATGAGCATGCAATAACCAATGGTTTGTCAGGTGATTTTTTTGAAGCAGGCAGCTCAATCCACCAGGTTTCATCTACTGTATTATGAAGAAAGACTAGTTCAACATCTGGGATGGGGCTTTTAACGTAAAATCTTTTGTAATTCTTCGGATCAGTTAGACTTAGATTTCTTGAAGATGAGTTAAATGCTTCGATGAAGTGCCATGCCGCTTGAGCTGCCAAATGGGCACTTTGCCCAAATGGATCATTCTTTGTATTGTAATCGAAAATACCAAAAACTTTTATTCTATGGCTTCTCCCAGCATATCGCGTTAATTGGCAGAACTCCTCGGCATAAAATCCATTGGGTGAAGGATTCACTGATCCAGGGGAATCCCCCTGTCGAACACACCCCATATCAAAACTTACAATGGTAGAGTCACGAAAAAATGGTTCCACTTCTTCAATGGCGCTTCTAACCATACCAAGGCGGATTAACTCAGCATGTTTTTTTTGAAAGGTATTAATATGATTAATGTTTGTTGCATATCCCTGATATCCCATTAGGGTAAGATTGAATAGATTTCCTGATAACTCCTTTAGAAGTCTTTCCACGAAACAGCTAGATGAGAAGTCCCCATCATCACATCCCATGTCTATGGTTTGATCAATTATTGTGACATTAATAGGTTTCGATGGTTCTGAGGCGCCAAGATATAATGGCCATGTCAATTCCTGTGTTCCCCCAATCACAATACAGGTTGCTCCTTGGTTTACAATATATCTAGCAACATCCTGAAGGGCAATGTACGTGTTGTTTGGCGATGGTGTTTTCTTCAAGTTTCCCAAATCGATAAGGGGATACTTAACAATGGATCCAGAAAGAGAATAAAGATATTTTCTAATATAATCGGCTGACTCTGATGCCCCGGGGTTATTGGAATTTCTAGTTTCATTTACCCCAATTACAACTAAGGAATTCTTATGTATTTTTAATTTCTTCCCATCACCAAATTGCAATTTTCCGAAAATGGAATCCTTCTTTTCAAGTCCATTAGCCAAGGGTGTAACAGAAGTGGGATCAAAGTAATCGAAAAGGTTCATTTTTTAGCCTTTCTTTTATTTCCCTTTTTTCCTTTAGAATCACTTATGGAGGACTGCTCGGCAATGAGTTTTAAGCAATCCTCATGGGAAAGTTCTTTGGGGTCAAATCCTTTGGGTATTTTATAGTTTTCATTTTTGAACTTAATGTAAGGCCCCCAGCGTCCATTTAAAACCTGAAGGTTTAGGTCTTGATCAAATGTTTTTATGATCTTGTTTTGCTCTTTTTGTCTACCTTCTTCAATTAGTTCTACTGATCTTTCAAGGGTTATGCTTAAAGGGTCGTCATGTTTTTTTAGAGACACAAACTTGCCAGAATGCCTTACGTAAGGTCCAAATCGACCGACTCCGATAACGACTTCTTTTCCTTCATAATCACCCACATTACGAGGAAGAGCAAAAAGTGCCAACGCTTCATCCAGAGTTATTGATTCGATAAGTTGTCCTTTTAATAGGCTGGCGTATTGAGGTTTTGCTTCGCTTTTATTTTCATTCTCACCAATCTGTGCGATGGGGCCAAATCGACCAATTCTAACACTAACCTTTTTACCAGTTTTTGGGTCAATTCCTAGAACCCTTTCGCCTTTGCTATAATCAGAAACCTGAAGAGTTTTTTCAACATTACTGTGGAAAGGTTTGTAAAAACGATCAATCATTTCTGTCCACTCCATGTTACCCTGAGCAATTTCATCGAACTCCTTCTCAACAGTTGCGGTGAAGTTGAAATTTACAATTTTTGGAAAGTGTTCAACAAGAAAATCGTTAACTACCATACCTATGTCACTTGGGAATAACTTTGCCTTTTCTGCTCCAAACACCTCAATTTTTTCGTTTTTGCTAATATTCCCTTTTTTCAACTCTATTATTTGATACTTCCGTTCATTACCCGAACGATCTTCTTTGAGAACATATCCACGAGTTTGGATGGTTGAAATGGTTGGAGCATAGGTTGATGGTCTCCCTATGCCCAGTTCTTCAAGTTTTTTTACCAGGCTGGCTTCGGTGTACCTGGGGGGGCGAAGGGTGAATCGTTGTGATGCAGTTATTTCAAGAGCATTTAGTGACTCGCCAACTTTAAGTGAGGGTAAACGTTCCTTTGAGGGATCTTCTCCTTCCTCGTCAGAGGACTCAAAGTATACTTTAAGAAACCCGTCAAATAGCAATACTTCACCAGACGCAATGAACTTCAGTGGGGAATTTGAAATATTGATGGTGACATTTGTCTTTTCAAGCGAGGCATCGCTCATTTGAGAGGCAACAGTTCTTTTCCAGATAAGTTCATAAAGCCTTTGTTCATTGGTATTACCTGATATTTTTTGCTTTTCTATAAATGTTGGTCTAATGGCTTCATGAGCCTCCTGAGCTCCCTTGGTTTTGGTTTTATAGTTTCTGACACGATGATACTTTTCACCAAACTCTTTAACGATCACTATTTTTGCGGTGTTAATTGCAAGATCAGAAAGGTTGAGCGAGTCAGTTCGCATGTAGGTGATATGTCCTGCTTCGTATAGTCGTTGCGCAATGGTCATAGTTTGAGCAACGGAAAAATTAAGTTTCCTGCTAGCCTCCTGTTGTATGGTGGATGTGGTAAATGGGGGTGCAGGAGATTTTTTTGCTGGTTTCTTTGATATATCTGAAATTGAAAAAACAGATGTTTTGCATTTTTCCAATAAATCAAGAACTTCATGTTCTTTATCCAATCTTTTGTTAAGTTCTGCCCTAAACCTTGCTGGCCCCTCAAAAAGACCGATTACCTTATAATATGTTTCGCTTTTATAGTTAATAATTTCGCGTTCGCGTTCAACAATAAGCCTTACAGCAACAGATTGAACCCTTCCGGCAGATAGTGCAGGCTTTACCTTTTTCCAGAGAATTGGGGAAACCTCAAACCCGACAAGCCTATCCAAAACCCTTCTTGCTTGCTGGGCATTAACAAGGCTTAGGTTTATTTTTCTTGGATTGTCTATAGCCTTTTGTATCGCCTCTTTGGTTATTTCGTGGAAAACAATCCTTTTAGTTTTATGAGGATCAAGCTTAAGCACTTCGCTCAGATGCCATGCAATCGCTTCCCCTTCGCGGTCTTCATCAGACGCAAGCCAAACAGCCTTGGCTTCTTTTGCATTCTTTTTTAGCTCATCAACTATTTTGGCCTTATCGCTACTAACAACATATTCGGGTTCATAGTTTTTGTTAATTTCTATTCCCAATTTCTTTTTCGACAAATCACGGATATGCCCAAAGCTAGATTTTACTGTAAAGGTTTTCCCCAAGAACTTTTCAATGGTTTTTGCCTTTGCTGGAGACTCAACGATAACTAAATTCTCAATATTTGGCATGCTGTACTATATGGTATTATGGAATAAAAAAACGGCACAAAGTAAAACAATTGCAAATCGAACTACAAAATTTTAATAAACAAAAATGATCTATCATGATTATATTAAGAAAATAAAAAACAAGGAGAACCCTTGTTTTTGGGTTCAAGTGAGTTAAATATTTTTTGTGAAATAAATTAAACTTGTTTTTTGTAGAGATTCCATGATTACAAAAAAAGACAATTCTTTTTGCAAAAGGGCTAAAAAAAATGCTTGATGGGAATTCTTCATCTTTTATTAAATGAATGAGAAGGATTTATTGCTAACTTTAGCCCCAAAATTAACCGTTCCTCATTATGACCAACTCCAATAGAATAGGCATAAAATTTCAATTATGGTTCTGGGGGATTTTTTCTTTTTTAATCGTAATATCTCTGAGCCTATTTGTATTAATTAGCCTCGAAATTTTTGGACCCCTTCCAACTTTTGAGCAGTTAGAAAATCCCAAGAGCAATCTTGCTTCTGAGGTTTTTTCTGAGGACCATGTGGTTCTTGGATCTTACTATGTGCAGTTTAGAACTTTTGTTGATTATGAAGATATTTCTCCGAATTTGATCAATGCCCTATTGGCAACAGAGGATATCCGGTTTTACAGGCATTCTGCCATTGATGCCAGAGGCTTAGCCAGAGTTTTAATAAAGACAATAATCCTAAGGCAACCAGGTAGTGGTGGAGGCAGTACTATTACCCAGCAGTTAGCAAAAAATTTATTTCCTCGCGACACTGTTTTCTACCGATCACCAATAGCAAAAACATCAAATCTGGTGATTTCGAAATTTAAAGAATGGATAACCGCTGTAAAGTTAGAACGTAACTATACCAAGAACGAAATAATTGCCATGTATTTGAATACGGTTGCGTTTGGTAGCAATGCATTTGGTATACGTTCGGCAGCAAAAACATATTTTAATACATCGCCCGATTCGCTTAATGTTGAACAGTCGGCGCTACTGGTTGGGGTTATAAATGCCCCCACAAGATACAGTCCAATACGAAATCCTGAACGATCGTTGGCAAAAAGAAACTTTGTGATTACGCAGATGGCTAAGTACGACTTTATTACACAATACGAACGGGATTCTATCTCAGCACTTCCCATCGAGCTAAACTTTATGGTTCAGGATCACAACGTTGGATTGGCAACCTATTTTCGTGAAAGCTTAAGAATTATGCTATCGGCAAGCAAGCCCGATCGACGTCGATATTATTCATATACACAGTATTTGGATGACTCAATTCAATGGGAAACCAACCCTTTATATGGATGGTGTAATAAAAACTTAAAACCTGATGGTACTCCTTACAATCTATACCGTGATGGACTAAAGATTTATACAACCATAAATAGCCGGATGCAGAAGTATGCAGAGGATGCCATGGCGATGCATATAGGTGGTTACCTTCAACCCGAGTTTGATGCAGAGCAAAAGAGTCTTGGTTACTCCCTTTTTCACGAGGACCTTTCTCCTGAGCAGGTGGATGCCATTATGCTTCAGGGTATGAGACAAACTGAGAGATACCGTGTTCTCCGTGTAAAGGGGATACCCATGGACAGCATTAACCGGAATTTTAACACCAAAATCCCTATGACCATATTTACATGGAAGGGTGAGCGAGACACAATTATGTCACCGATGGATTCCATTCGGCACTACAAAAGGCATTTTCGATCAGGTTTTATGGCCATGGATCCCCGGTCGGGTTACGTAAAGGCTTGGGTTGGAGGAACCAACTTTCGCCATTTTAAGTACGATCATGTGAAGCAGGGAAAGCGACAGGTTGGATCAACCATCAAACCATTCCTTTATACCCTTGCCATGCAGGAGGGCTATTCGCCCTGCCATACTATACCCAATGTTTCTCAAACATTTATCGTTGCTGACTCAACATGGACTCCCAGAAACTCAGGAAGTTCAAGGTACGACGGACAGATGGTTACCCTTAAGTGGGGATTGGCAAACTCTGTAAATAATGTATCGGCTTGGCTGATGAAACAATTCAACCCTAGAGCACTTGTGGAAGTCTGTAAAAGGATGGGAATTACCAGCCATATCGATCCGGTTGTTTCAGCTTTTCTGGGTACAGCCGAACTTTCGGTATACGAAATGGTGGGTGCTTATTCCACTTATGCAAATAAGGGTGTTCATATTGAACCTCTTATGGTAACACGCATTGAGGATAATTCCGGTAATGTTCTTGGCACTTTCTACCCTCAGCGAAATGAGGCAATAAGCGAACAAACTGCTTACTTAATGATTAACCTTCTTGAAGGAGTTGTTAACCAAGGAACAGCTGGTAGGCTAAGGTGGCGATACAGCTTGAAAGGTCCAATTGCTGGGAAAACAGGGACTACACAAAATCACTCCGATGGATGGTTTATGGGAATAGTACCAAACCTCGTTGCCGGTGTTTGGGTTGGTGCAGAGGACAGGGCTGTTCGTTTTCAAACCCTTGGCATGGGTGCAGGAGGGAACATGGCACTACCCATTTTTGCGTTGTTTTTAGAAAAGGTTCATAACGATCCACATATTAATATCACATCAAATGATCAGTGGGAAAAGCCACTTAGGCTGGGACCCTATAACCTCGATTGCGACGAGGCTATTACCCGCGAAGAATACATGAATATGCTTGAACAGGATTTCTTCTAGCTTGTTAACCCGGGGATTGAATCAATTAATTTCTTTGTATAATCCGATTGGGGCCTGTTGTAAACATTCTCCGGGCAGCCATACTCTACCAGCCGCCCTTGTTGCATTACCAGCATTCTGTTGCTCATGTACTTTACAACCGAAAGATCGTGTGAAATGAAAATGTAGGTTAACTCCCTATCTGCTTTTAATCTATTCATTAAATTTAGTATCTGTGCCTGAACCGACACATCTAGCGCTGAAACCATTTCATCGCATATAATTACCTTGGGAGAGAGCGCGAGTGCCCTCGCTATCACTACTCGCTGCCTTTGTCCGCCAGAGAACTCATGAGGATACCGGTAAAAGCTATCCGGAGAAAGAGAAACCTGCTCAAGGAGTTCCATTGCCTTGTTCGTTGCTTTGATCGAACTTGAAACCAGCTTGTGAACCATAAGTGGCTCCATAATTGCTTCTCCAATTGTATGTCTTGGGTTTAGCGACGAAAATGGATCCTGAAATACAATCTGAACTTCTCTTCTGAAGGCTAACATTTCTTTCTTCGTCATTGCCCCAACCCTTTGACCCTTATAGGTAATAGAGCCTTTGCTATAATTTACTAGATTCAGTATGGCTCGGCCTAAGGTTGTCTTCCCACAACCCGATTCTCCAACTAATCCAAGAGTCTCATTGGGATACAGGTCAAAAGTGATTGAGTTTACTGCTTGAAATTTTTCTGTGGGCTTTCCCCAAAGACTCCTTTTAAGGGTATAATCCACATCTAAGTTTTCTACCCTTATTATTGGTTCCTGCGAGTATATCGATTGGTTTATCTTTTCCCATTCTTGTGGGTCAATAACCTTTGGTTCAATTGTAGTCTTTTCTTGAATCGAAACAAAATCTTGAACCGTAGGTAATTTTTGTGGACGGGTGTCCAGAGGAGGGCGACAGGCAATGAGCCCCTTGGTGTATGGATGCTTAGGGTTTTTTAGCAGATCACGAGTAAAACCTTCTTCAACCAGAATGCCATCCTTAAGAACTAACAATCTCTCTGTAATCTCCGAAATAACCCCCAGATCATGACTTATGAATATTAGGCTCATCCCCCTTTGATGCTTAATTTGCTTGAGTAAGATCAGTATCTCTTTCTGGATTGTTACATCTAGTGCGGTGGTTGGTTCGTCGGCTATGAGAATGGATGGATTTCCTGCAAGCGCCATGGCTATCATCACACGTTGCTTCTGTCCTCCGCTTAGCTCATGGGGATAATTTTTGTATACTTTCTTTGGATCGGGTAGCTGCATCTCGTTGAATAGAGATAAACATTTTTGAGCGGCATCCTTTCTTTTTATTTTTTGGTGTAATTCTATCGATTCAGCCACTTGTCTGCCACAACGCATGGATGGGTTAAGGGATGTCATAGGTTCCTGAAAGATCATGGCAATATGCTTCCCTCTTACCTTCCGATGATCCGTTGGCTCTATATCGAAAAGGTTTAGGGGATGCGAATCCCCTATTTGCAGTGAGGATGCCCCCGATATAATCTTTGCTGTAGATGGTAAAAGCCCCATTAAGCTGAGCGCTGTGATGGACTTTCCGGAGCCCGATTCACCAACAATACCCAACGACTCCCCAACACTAATGCTGAACGATAAGTCCTTTAGGACAACATTGGGCCCAAATGCCACCGATAAGCCATCAACCTTGAGCATGATGTTTTTTATTGGCACGATCAATTAATCGATAAAACCTATTGTACCCTTGCTAGATCTTCTTGAGCAAAAATTCGTTTGGTAATATACCTCACAGGGAACCGGGCTGCAATATAACCGATGCACAGTACAAGAAGTAAGACTAAGCCAATATCCAAAAACTGAATATCAACAGGGTATGCATCAACTATAAAACCTCCAATGCCATGAAGCCTAACTATCTTAAATTGAACTTGTATCCAGCAAATTAGCAGCCCGAAAAGCGCACCCACTATTGATCCGGCAATTGAAATCAAAAGGCCTTCGGCCATGAAGATTTTCTGAATTAAACGATTGTCAGCCCCAAGACTGCGTAGGGTCTCAACATCCTTACGTTTATCGATGATCAACATCGAAAGAGATCCTATTATGTTGAACGAGGCAATGATCAAAATTAGCGATAGAATAACCACAATGGCAAATTTCTCCGATTTCATGGTTTTGTAAAGCGATTCGTTTTGCTGGAATCGGTTTAAAACCCTAAAATCACCCCCAAGAATGCTTTGAATCTCCTGCTGAGCTCTGGATGCATTAGTTTTTTCTGTCAGCTTTACTTCAATGGATGTTACCTTATCGTTCAGGGTCATTAAGCCTCGAACGAACTCAATGGGTGAGAGAATGAATTGTGTGTCGAACTCCGGTTCAATCCTAAAAACCCCTGAGGGCATAATAGCTTTTGAGCTGAAAGCGCTTGCTGAGGTTAGCACGGTTTGTCGCCCCCTTCTGGGGATGAAAACTTCCAATGGATCAAAATGCGCTAGGTTGGCGTTTAGGTAGGTGGCTACACCATGACCTACAATAGCAAGAGGCTGGCTTCCACGCCATAGCTGAAAAACTCCATCAATTATCATGGAATCAATACCCGATAGATTGGCATAATTTCGGCTTACGCCCTTTATTGTGCCAATGTGCTGACGGTTGCCATATTTGAAGAGAGCATTCTCCTGCAGAACCTCTGAGTATACCGCTACGGAGGGATGATCTTTGACCTGTTGGAGTTGAGGAAGCGTATCGGAAAAAGTTTTTCCCTCAACCAGTTCAATCTTCAGATCGGCATCGAAAATTGAAAACATGCCACGGATCAGGCTATCGAACCCATTAAAAACTGACAGAACCACCACCAAGGCCATCACACCTGTTGCCATTCCCACTACCGAAATAATGGATATTATGTTTATCACATTGTGGGTTTTTTTTGCAAAAAGGTATCTTCGAGCAATGTAAAGCGGAAAGTTCATGGGAAATACTTTAACTTTTTTTGCAAAGATATATTACTTCGTGGGTTGGCAAGGCATAACGCACTGCTAAATGTTGCGGAAGGCTCTTCACAAAATCATCCTCAGTAACAACGAAGCCCATATTCCTTAGTTTTTCTGGATAATCCCTGCCGTAAAGCCTTAGGTGGTCACGTTGTCCATAGTACTTCTCTCTGAGCGAGGGAGTATTTATGGTATCGTCCTCCAGAGTCTTCTCAAGGGTTAAATCAATTGGAACCTGAAATATTCCAAAGCCACCAACCTTCATAACCCTAAACAATTCCTGCATGGCGCGTTTATCGTTGGGGACATGCTCAAGCACATGGTTGCATATAATGGCATCAAAGGTGTTGTCTGGAAAAGGGATGCTTTGCACATCCATTTTAACCCTTGCCCAGGGCGAGTTTAGATCGGCCGTTGTGTAATCGAGATTTTTCATTTTACCAAATCGCTTGATAAAGCAGTATTCAGGGGCTATATGAAGCACCTTAAGTTTGCCCGAAAAAAAGTTGGTTTTCTCCTTTAGGTATAGCCAAATTAGCCTATGCCTTTCCAGCGACATGGAGTGGGGCGCCAAGGCATTGGGACGCGAATGGATACGTCCATAGGGTAAAAGTTTTCGGTAGGTACGACCAGTAATGGGATCCTCGAATTTGTTTCCCTTGTATAAAATGGCAATCAGCCGGAGAAAAACCCCGGATATTTTTTGTAGATGATGTCTAGGAATAAACCTGCTTAAAAGGGATATGGCGTATTGTACCATTGAACTACTCCTTTAGGAGGCGATCTATATTTTCGATGTAATCAAGCGAGTCGTCGATGAAGAAGGCCAGCTCAGGCACAATACGCATCTGGTTGCGTATCCGTTGTGCCAACTCGTGCCGTATGGTTTTTGTGCTCTGCTTTACCTGCTCAAGCGTATCCTCCTTTTTGTCGGATGGGAAGATACTCAGGTAAATTTTGGCCAGGCTTAAATCGGGGCTAACCCTAACGGTAGTAACCGTAATGATGCGACCATGAAAAAGCGTTTGTGATTGACGCTGAAAAATTTCGCCCAGATCTTTCTGTATTTGTCGGGCAACCTTGGTAAGCCTTGTTCCTTCCATCTCTTTTTCCTCTGTTTTAAAATGCAAAGATAGCTTTTTGGCCTTTATTTAAAATAAATATCGAAAATCTCTAATTTTCGGATACCAGCAAACGTTGACATAGTTTTTTTATCTTTGCGAATATTTAAATAGACTAAGATAACCATGGAAATTGTTGTTAGCGGTATACGCTCCACGGGCAAGCTGCATTTGGGAAACTACTTTGGCGCGCTAAAGAACTTTGTAAAGATGCAGCACAAGAACCATTGCTACTTTTTTATTGCCGATTTTCATTCCCTGACTACCCATCCCACACCCGAGGATCTTCATGGGTCGGTTAAACAAGTGCTGGCCGAGTACCTGGCCTGCGGTCTGGATCCTGAAGTGGCAACCCTCTACGTGCAGAGCGATATACCAGAGATACCCCAACTCTATCTTCTGCTCAATATGAATGCCTACCTGGGAGAATTGGAAAGATGCACTTCGTTTAAGGATAAAATACGCAGCCAGCCCAATAATGTTAACGCTGGGTTGCTTACCTATCCAACCCTTATGGCGGCTGATATAATAATTCATAAAGCGCATAAGGTACCGGTGGGCAAGGATCAGGAGCAGCATCTGGAGATGACACGCACTTTCGCCAATAGGTTTAACAGACTTTACAATGTGGAGTACTTTCCCGAGCCCGTGGCTTATAACTTTGGTGAGCAGCTGGTTAAAATACCCGGACTTGATGGCAGCGGAAAGATGGGAAAATCGGAGGGGAATGCCATCTACCTATCCGATGATGCTGAAACCATTCGCAAGAAGGTGATGAAGGCGGTAACAGATGCAGGCCCAACAGAACCAAACCAGCCCAAACCCGAAGCCATTCAGAACCTTTATACCCTGATGAGCGTGGTGTCCAAACCCGAAACCCTCAAGTTTTTCGAGGATCAATATAGTACCTGCGCCATACGCTATGGGGACATGAAAAAGCAATTGGCTGAGGATATAATCAGCTTTACATCACCCATTCGCGAGCGTATCGAAGCCATTTTGGCAGATAATGAGTATCTACGAAAAGTGGCAAAATTGGGTGCTGAGAAGGCGCGTGAAAGTGCTGTACAAACATTAAAGGATGTAAGGCAGATAATTGGGTTTAAGGAGTTCTAACCCTTACTCCTGCTCAATGGCTACATTTATAAAGTCTACAAGAGGATACATAGCTCTAAACAAATCAACAACCCTACCTAAAAGTTTAGGATCTTCTAGTGCTTTATCACTCAAAAAGTGAGTTGGGGTGATATGTTTAAGCATAAGGTATTGGACAACAGGAGACTGAGAAGAAAACCCCTGTGGTGCTCGCTTGAGCGATTCGTTGCCCAGACTAGAAAAGGCATTCTGAAAGTTTTTATTCTCAACAATTTCGAGAAACTTCTCCTGATATGTTTCAATGTCCATACGAACTTTTCGCATGGTGTTTGGCTCAGCCATATAGATACCACCCGATACAAAAGAAGCGTTGGGCTCAACGTGAAAGTAGTAACCGGCAAAAGGGCTCTTCCGTCCGCCACGGGCAATATATGCTCCCATATTAGTTTTGTAAGGAACTTTGTTTGGAGAGAATCGTATATCGCGGTATATTCTGAAAAGGCAGTCCTTTGCCTCAATTAATCCAAGGCTACTGTCGAACTCTTTTATCGAAGGGATGAGCTCTTCCACAAAAGAGACAAAGTGTTTTTTGGCTTTTTCGTAAAATTGTCGATTCTGATTGAACCACTCGCGGTTGTTATTCTCCTTTAGCTTATGTAGAAATGATAAAGTATCTTGTAGCATGGGGAAGAATATTAAATGTTATCGATTACATAAAACCCTATTTTATCGGGGTGATCGGCAATCAGGGTATCCCTTTTAAAGTGTCTCATGGAGTAAAGCATAATAATATCGCCACTAGCAGCCCAAATGAATAAAATTCCAAGGCTAAGAAGGAATCCGTTGCCAATGATAATGGCAGCTATAGAAGGGATTAGCCCAGTGATAACAAGCGGGAGAGCTGCTCCGGTAAAGTAGTGCCAAAACCTTAGAGGTTCTTTACAATGGCAGTAAGGTGCCAGGTAATTCCAGTTAATACCAAACCGGATGGATTTTAATCCGTTTTTAGCAAAAATGGCCCATGCAATCCCATGTAATCCTTCGTGAACAACAATTCCTAACAGTATTATTGGGAGGATGTAGTCCATAAACTGTTGTCTGCCAGTTTCAAAAAGGTTGTAGTCCCAAATAAAGATGAAGGGTGCCAGAGTAAAGAAAGTGATGGGTATTATCAGCAGAAAAGAGAGAAGAGTAATTTTACCAGCTCCCATGGTAAATTCCCGTTTATTCTCATTCTGTAATTCCATTATTGTATGGAGGGTTTACTCAACCGTGACCGATTTTGCAAGATTTCTTGGTTGATCCACGTTACAGCCTCTCATTAAAGCGATATGATAGGCAAGGAGTTGTAGCGGTACTACGGCAAGGAGCGATTCCACTATTTCACTGGCTTTGGGTATTTCAATAACGTAGTCGGACATGTTCTTGATTACATTATCGCCTTCGGTTACAATGGAAATTACTACTCCCTTTCGGGCTTTAACCTCCTGTACATTGCTAACCACTTTTTCGTAGCTGCTATCCTGTGGAGCAATTACTACTACTGGCATTTTTTGGTCGATAAGCGCAATGGGCCCATGCTTCATTTCAGCAGCAGGGTAGCCCTCTGCATGGATATACGAAATCTCCTTTAACTTTAAAGCCCCTTCAAGAGCAACAGGGAAGAAGTATCCTCTGCCAAGGTATAGGAAGTTTGTTGAGTCCTTGAATATTTCTGCAATCTTCTCAACTTTGGCGCTGGACTCCAAAATCTTTTCAATTTTTTCGGGAACAGCAATCATTTCGCAAATAAGCTGTTCAAATCGTTCTTGGGTTATTACATTGCGCTTGCGACCGAGCAGCATGGCCATTAGTGTAAGCACAGTTACCTGAGCGGTGAAAGCTTTAGTAGAGGCAACACCAATTTCGGGTCCAGCGTGTGTGTAAACACCAGCATCTGTCTCGCGGGGAATGCTTGATCCCACCACATTACAAATACCCAGAACCAAAGCACCTGCTTCACGGGCAAGTCGAATGGCAGCAAGGGTGTCAGCGGTTTCACCGCTTTGGCTTATGGCAATGAAAATATCGTCCTTATAAATTATGGGATTTCTATACCTGAACTCAGATGCGTACTCCACCTCAACGGGTATGCGGGCAAACTCTTCGATCAAGTATTCACCCACCAAAGCTGCGTGCCATGAAGTACCGCAACCAATGAGCACAATCCTTTTGGCCTTTACCAACCTTGGCAAAACCTGATATAATCCGCCAAGGTGTATGTTTTTTAGGTCGGAGGAAATTCGACCGCGGAAGGTATCCTCAATGCTTCGGGGTTGCTCAAAAATCTCCTTAAGCATAAAGTGGTCAAAGCCATTCTTCTCAATTTCTTCAATGTCGAGATCGAGGGTTTGGATGTTAGGCTGTAACGCCTCGTTCATTATGGTTTTGAGGGTAAGCTCATTCTTGCGAATTATTGCAACATCATTATCGTTCAGGAAAATAACGCTATTGGTATACTCAATAATTGGGGTGGCATCCGAGGCAACAAAATACTCGTTGTCGCCAACACCAATTACCAGCGGACTTCCCTTTCGGGCTGCGATAAGCATGTTGGGTTCATCCCTGCATATAACCACAATGCCATAGGCTCCCACAACCTTGGTAAGAGCAAGCCTAACGGCAATCTCTGCGGGAATACTCCCTTTAAGGTAAATGTACTCAATGAGATTGACCAGCACCTCGGTATCGGTTTCGGAATGGAAGGTGTACCCCCTTCTTTCAAGGCGGTTTTTCAAATGCCCATAGTTTTCAATTATTCCATTATGAATAATGATGAAATGTCCGTTCATGGACATGTGGGGATGGGCGTTACTGTCGTTGGGCTCTCCGTGGGTTGCCCATCGTGTGTGACCTATACCTATGGTTCCATTAAGAACATTACCACTGATTGCACTTTCGAGATCGGAGACCTTCCCTTTTTGTTTGTGCATGAATGGCTCACCGTTAACAATGCAAATTCCTGCAGAATCATAACCCCTGTATTCAAGTCGCTTTAGCCCATTTATAATAATTGGATAAGCTTCTCGGGTGCCATTATAAGCCACTATACCACACATTCGGTCTAGAGTTTAGTGTAAGTTAGTATTAACTTCATTCTGCGAGTATGGCTTCCGCTTCTTAGTATTGCGCTGTTTGCTCTGCTATACGATAGCATAGGCTCAATGTAAAGCACTTTGTCGGGTGAGCCGCTAGTAAGTATCTCTTGTATATGGAAAGTTATGTTGAATGAGTAATATTTTTTGCTTTTTATGTACTTGCCTCCATATACATCAGAATTAATATTATAATCAACTAAGGCAGAATACTTATTGTTGACCATTTTGTAAATAAAAAGTCTATCTACAAGAGTATCAGGAGGTAGACTTGGATCATCTTCAAGTTCGAGACGTAGTTCGGCTCTGTGTATTGCTACGGGCATTGAATCGAGCCAATTCATTATGTCATCAAGCATAATAACGCCCCTTGAACCGTTAAGTCCTTTTAAGTAAAAAACCGATTGCTGTATATTAATGGTATCGTTGAATATACTATTCACCATGGAAAAATCATGATAATAGTGGTTGAATCGAACGCAGTAATCATTTAAGAGGTATGTGAATGACATTGAAGTGGTATCTTGCTCCTTATTTCGATAGTAAACAACAAGTTTTGTCTGCTCCGAAGTGTAGTCGAAGTAGTACATTCCCTTGGCGTATGAGGCAAAGTCTCCTTCTGTCTTTATGTATATACCATAAAGATGTTTTGCAAACAGATCGCTTGTTGACATCGAGACGGAATCAACATTAATTAGTGTGCTGTCAACCCAAGTTTTATTAATGGCAATTTTTAGTATTGATTCATCTCCATTGTAAGTGGTCATGCTTCTGCTGCCTATGGGAACAGGATGATAGAATCCCTCAACAGGGTCTAAAGCATTATAAGTTGAGTCGGCTGACAGTGAATCAGTAAGTTCATAAACACCAACTTTTATCGGTTCGTTTCCCAGTTTTTCTTTTAGCTTGAGGAAAAGGAAAACAGAATCAATTTGAACGCTATCCCCGTAACTATGATTAAGAGCACCTAACCTAAGCTGTGTGAGAAATGAAGCTTTGGTTCTGCCAAATATTTCATCAAATGTTTCCCCTAGAACGGCATCCGTAAAATTCATTGTGTTGGCTGTGTCGTAAGGTAAAGTATATGCCGATAAGCTGAATAATGTATCAATCTTAACATTGAACTCATCTTGAGCGGTAATAAGATCACCACCAAGATAGTCTGGAGGGGAAATACATTGCCAAAATATTGTGGAAAAAAGAAGAAGAGCTAAAGCAGATTTTACTATGAGAAGGAACTTCAAATGCTTTAAAAAAAGGCAAAAACTATTTATCATTGTTTTCGTTATTAATAATTTGATCATAAAACTGATTGATCGGAGTAATGTAATCCTCGGTATCCTTAAAAGATAGAACGGGTTTTTCGGATGTTTTAATATACTCAAGTAGTGTTTTATTTATTATTTTTTCACCAATAATAACACCATCGGAGAAATTAATGGCAAACTTGATCAGACTCAGATAATCAGTATCCTTAATCAGTTCAATATCTTTTTTTGTGATGTTTTCAAGTTTAAGCTTGCTTTTAATGCTGCTGCTAAGTGGTTTATTGAATTCATCGTTGTAAACCGAGAGAATAACTTTTGATTTATTGAATATTGGGTCGTCCTTATAGGTTCTTTTGCTAAGTATTGGGATAAAGGCGGGGAACCAACCATGACAATGGATAATATCCGGGGCCCACCGAAGTTTCTTAACCGTTTCCATAACGCCACGAGCAAAGAATATAGCTCTTTCATCGTTATCTTCAAAGTACTTTCCGTTTTCATCGGCAAGAATGTGTTTTCTGTGAAAATAATCCTCATTGTCGATAAAGTAAACCTGCATTCGTGCACTTTGGATTGAGGCAACTTTGATAATCAGAGGGTGATCAGTATCCTCAATTACCAGATTCATTCCCGAAAGCCGGATAACCTCATGAAGCTGGTTTCTCCTTTCATTAATTGTGCCCCATCGGGGCATAAACGTGCGAATCTCTTTCCCTCGCTCCTGAATACCTTGAGGCAAGGTTCTTCCAACTTTTGACATATTCGATTCTGAGAGATAGGGCATAATCTCTTGGGAAACGAATAGTACTTTTTTCCTTTTCATTTTTATTTAAATTATTCTATCATAGGTTGATAATACTTTTTTCGAAGTGTTCATCACCTAGAAAACCTATGTTTGAAATAAACTACAAAAGTATAAAAAAAAAATCACAATTAATTTCACTATTCTCCAATGATTTTCATACTAAGCCTTTTGGATTGAAAACTTTTTTTGTTGATGTAAAAAAAATGCGAACTTTGTAGCTCTTTTTTTAGCAAACCGATCGTTATTATTGCTAGTTAAGCTGTTGTTTTCAAGGTTGTTCCCGATTGAAAAATTATACATGGATGTTTATAAAACCATAGAACCACTTGTTCAGTTTCTCGATTCGCATAGAGGTGTCGGGCGATCCATAGGATTCGTTCCAACCATGGGCGCTCTCCATATGGGACATGTTTCTTTGATTAAGGAGTCGGTTAAACATGATGATATTACTGTTGTTAGCATATTCGTTAATCCAAATCAATTCAACAACCCAGATGATTTGAAGCGGTATCCAAGGAACCCCGAAAAGGATACTGAAATTTGTAAAGAAGCTGGAGCATCTTTGGTTTTTCTACCTTCGGTAGAGGTTGTATACCCCAAACCCGATACAAGAATATTCGATTTTGGTTCACTCGATAAAGTAATGGAAGGGAAACATCGCCCAGGACACTTCAACGGGGTAGCGCAGGTTGTAAGTAGATTTTTCAGCATAATCAACCCCACCAGAGCTTACTTTGGGCAAAAAGATTTTCAGCAATTGGCTATTATTAAAAGAATGGTTAAGGACTATAAGATTGATGTAGAAATTGTTTCTCACCCAACAGTTCGCGAAAAGGATGGGCTTGCCATGAGCTCAAGGAATGCACTTCTAACCCCTGAGCAGCGCAAAAGTGCCCCTTTGATTGCAAAAACTCTTTTAGAAACTCGAAACAAAGTTAAAGTTTACTGCGTAAAAGATATGCTAACTTGGGTTGAAAAAACAATAAACACCAATCCCTTGCTAAGGGTTGAATACTTCAGCATTGTTGATGCAGAAACTCTTGACGAAATAGAACAATGGAGCGATACCAACCATATTGTTGGCTGCATTGCAGTGAATGTGGGCAAAGTTAGGTTAATTGACAACATTCTCTTTAAACCTTGAAAATTAATAAAATGTTAATCGAAGTTGTAAAGTCAAAAATCCACCAGGTAAAAGTAACCGAGGCCAATCTATACTATGTTGGTAGCGTTACAATTGACGAGGACCTTATGGATGCAGCGAATATTGTTGCAAACGAAAAGGTTCAGGTAGTGAACATTAATAACGGGGAAAGAGTTGAAACTTACGTTATCAAAGGTAAAAGAGGTTCTGGGGAGATATGCCTTAATGGACCAGCGGCAAGAAAATGCGTGGTTGGTGATATTATCATAATCATGTCGTATGCCCTGATGGATTTTGAAGAGGCAAAAACATTTAAACCTTTCATAATCTTTCCTGATACAGAGACCAATAAATTGGTGTAATAATCAAATTATTTTTAGGTGAAATCTTCCATAAAGAGTAAAATCCAGCTGGTACTATTCCTTTTATTAGCAGCCCTGCTGCTTTTTTTTGCGTTTAGAGGAGTCGATTTTAAGACTGTTGTCGAAGGTTTTAGGAATGCCAATTATTTATGGGTAGTTCTTGCTTTACTGGCAGGTATAGCTTCGCATATAGTTCGAGCACAACGATGGCGATTGTTAATGGAACCCATTGGACATAGGCCATCTTTAATCAACACACTGGGGGCACTTATGATTGGTTACATGACAAATATTGCCTTTCCTCGATTGGGTGAAATAGCACGATGTGGTAGCCTTAAGAAAACTGACAAAATACCTTTCGAGCCCTTGTTTGGGACGGTGATCGTTGAAAGAGCAGTTGACCTTATTGCACTTCTTTTTCTTGTTATTGTTGTATTTTTAATACGCATCGAATTTTTCGGAAAATTTCTTTTATTTCAAACAATCATCCCTATTGCAGAAAAAATTAAAAGTGTTTTCATATCATCACCTCTGATCATTATTATCATAGTAGGAGCCTTTATTGGAATTGTAGTTCTGATAAGACGCAATGTTTTTGG
>Ga0334886_1000792_pt1 | contig 43374 bp, 38 predicted proteins | sample GraSluR1_MG_9_FD_207232 | JGI IMG/M metagenome (GOLD analysis project Ga0334886, IMG submission 207232) | Sludge microbial communities from methane-producing bioreactor in Wageningen University, Netherlands - Granular Sludge_27_06-R1 | ecosystem: Engineered > Bioreactor > Anaerobic >... | reverse complement strand
CGTTCTTCTAGAAATGGTTAAATCGGGGCGGTAAATATCAAAACCCCTCATAATGCTGCTAACATTAATGATATTTCTAATTCTAATAAACCTAATTCTAATAAACCTAATTCTAATAAACCTAATTTTAATAAACCTATAGATCTGATTATGGAAAACCTTCAGAATCTTTACGATTTGAGAGTGTTTGAAGAGGGTGATCCCTACCGTGTGCTGATTAGAACCATCCTATCCCAGAGAACCAGGGATGATAACACCGACCGTGCCTCAGCACAACTTTTCTCCCAATACGAAACCATTAATGACATTGCCCATGCTGATCCTGCCCTTTTAGAGCCATTGATTCGTCCTGCTGGTTTTTACCATGTAAAGGCCCGGAGGATTGTGGAAGTTTCCCGTAAACTACTGGATGATTTCAAAGGCAGGGTTCCCAGCAATATTAAAGGTCTTCTGGAACTTCCAGGGGTGGGACGTAAAACTGCAAACTGTGTGCTAGTCTACGGTTTCCAAAAACCAGCCATACCCGTTGATGTTCATGTTCACCGCATTAGCAATCGATTGGGCTTGGTCAACACCCAAAAACCTGAAGAAACAGAGGAAGAACTTGAAAAAATAGTTCCCAAGGAATACTGGATTGAACTTAACGATTTAATGGTGCAGTTTGGACAGACAATCTGCCGGCCTCAAGCACCATTACATGAGGAATGTCCACTTCAGGAACTGTGTGATTACTATCAAAACCAGGTTAAAGAAGGGAATATTAAAGAATAATTGAAAAAATGTTGTTTTTTTTATTTTATTACTATATTATTTAATTATATTGCTGTCAATAAGTTATTACTTTATAAAAAACTGTTAAATCAAGTATTTTCATTATTAAATAGTTTATATTCATTTGTGTTATACTGGTGACTGAAAATTATTGTAAGATATATATCATAGTTATTACAATTAGATAGTAATTATGTAAAATTGTTAATAAAAATAGTATTGTTAGGAAGTGAATATATGGACAAGAAATATTTAATAGCCATTGTTGTTGTTATCGTGGCCATTGGTGGAGCCACAGCTTGTAGTTTTTTATTGCCTAATGATGACACTGCAAAGGTCGAACCAACAAAACCTGCAGCCACAACTGCCCCTGCAAATGATACTGAAAAGAACGATAGCCAGGAAAAAGTTGAGGCAAAGACAGTTAAATGTACATACTGTGGAGGTACTGGAATCCTGAAATGTGGAAACTGTGGTGGAGATGGACTCATAGGATCAGGATCATGCCCCACCTGTGGTGGAGATGGTAAAGTCTACTACGATGAGAATAACCAAATGCATCCTAATGTAATGAAAATAATAGCTGTGCTTGCCTGCCACGAAGCTACGTGCCCTACCTGTGGCGGAAGCGGTGGCGGAAGCCAGACCCAATGTACTGCATGTGGTGGAGACGGTAAAATAGTATGCAGTAAATGTGGAGGAGACGGTTACATCGTAGTGTAACCTACTTATTTTCTTTTTTTAAAATCGATATTTTAATTTAGTTCTAGTAATTGGGTCCTCTTTTTCTGGATTATTTTCTGGATTTATAACTGGTCATCTGCGTATTTAGCTGCTAAAAAAAATAAGATCCGCTATTTTTTCGTGAATAAATATTGGCTCTCGTTAGATTTACCTAAGGTAAATCGTGTAATATCAAGTTAGCAGATGTTGTCAAAATATTATTTGATGGATTAAGTAGTTACCACCAAATAATATAAATTACTTATGATTATATTAATAATTAATACAAAATAATTACATTTAAAAAAATTAACTGCATTTAGATTGTATCCGAATAATTATGGGCGGGGGTGATTCACATTACTCTAGAATATATTGAAATCTATCAGGATGTTAAAGATTTACTGAAATACACTTCTGGTTCTTCTGTTAGGGTTAAAATATTGATTTGTCTTTGTGAAGGCATTCAAACCATGAGTGAACTGAAAAAGGAAATAGGAATTAGCAGTTCTACCATATCTTACAATCTCAGCAACCTGGAAAAAAAGAAAATCACCTCCAAAGAAGGTGAAAAATACATCCTCACCCCTTTTGGCCTGTTAGTAACCTACAACCTTATGGAAAATATGAGGACAACTGCAGTTATCAGCAAATTCCAGAAATTTTGGTTGAACCATGACCTTTCAGGAATTCCCCCAGAATTAATTAAGAGAATAGGCGACTTATACCAATCATCCCTGGTTGAATCAGAGTCAGGAGAAATTTACAAACCTCATGAAAAATATCAGGAACTCATATTAAAATCTAATTATATTAAAGGTGTTTCATCAATTTTTCGTTTTAACTACATCGAATTATTCCAATATCTTATACTGGAAAATGATATTGATGTGGAACTTATATTAACCAACGATATAATCCAAAAAATCATACAAGGCCTTGATTCAGATAATTTAAAACTACTTGAAAACTCTATGGCAAAAGGAAACGTCAAATTAGGGGTTATCAATAAAGATGTGAGAATTGCTTTCACTGTTACTGATAAATATTTATCTTTGGGTTTGTTCCATGAACACGGAGATTATGATAACACCAAAGATCTGATAAGTGATGATCATGACGCTGTTGCCTGGGGTAACACGCTATTTGAATATTATCGAAACCAGTCTCAAAAATTCCAGATTTGAATTTTTCCGACGATTTTTAATAATAATAACATCAAGTTCCCTATTCATAGCCATGAGTGGCTGTTTTAAAACCTATTTTTCATTTTCTTTATACTGCACTCCCCAGGCTTATCCCCTCATATTTACTACCTTCCTGGTGATATACTCGGTTTACGGGCTTAACAAAATTACTGACATAAAAGAAGACCGCCTAAACAATCCGGACCGGACAAATCTAATATTGAGGAATAAAAAATTATTTAAATACAGTACCGGGATTACATATTTCCTGGCAGTGATAATTGGATGTTTTTATGGTTGGAAGGTTCTCTTGATTATTCTGTTTCCCCTGATGGTGGGAATAATATACAGCATAAAGATTCATCCACGCATACCTCGACTGAAGGACATATTCCCTGTTAAAAGCATGATAGTTGCTCTCAGCTGGACTGTGGGCAATACATTTCTCCCCATTGTTGATGGTAAAATTAATTTTCTGATTATGGTGTTAATATTCTATTTCTTTTTCATAAAAAGCTTTATTAACACGGTTTTGTTTGATTTGATGGATTTCAAAGGAGATAAAAAGATAGGAACCAGAACTATCCCTGTGGTTATGGGTCCTTCCAGAACTGTTCTACTTCTTCTGGTCTTGAATACCACCCTGAGCATACTGATCCTTATTTCCATATCCTGTGGCTTCTTCCAGCCCCTTATGCTACCATTAATTTTCTGCTTAATTTACTGCTACATATACATCATCTATTTTTATAAAGTAAAAAACCGTCTACGGATGGAAATATTTGTAGATGGAGAATGGATCTTACTGGGGTTCATCAGTTTACTGACCATACACTACCATTTAATACCCTGTAAACTGGGGCTTCCATTACAATAAAAAAAAAGGATCATTGATAGAATAACAGAAAAACAATCCAAGAAAATGGTTCAAGCGAATTCTGGGTCTTTAAATTTGATGCGGAATGTGGTTCCTGGACTGCGCTCCATCTCCAGCTCCCCTCCAATCTGATAGGTGAGACTGTTTATGAGCATCATTCCCAGGCTGTCACTTTTTTCCACTTCAAATTCTTCGGGGATTCCAATACCATCATCACTAACCTCCAGAAGGTATTGATCTTTCTGTTTATGGAAACTAATGCTGATAGTCCCTGCAGTTTCATCTGGGAATGCATATTTAAGGCTGTTAGTTACAATTTCATTGATTATCAATCCCAGGGGCACTGCATTGTCAATATCAACTTCCACGTCTTCCACATCCATCTTAAGATCGATCCTGTCCTCCTGGGTGGAGTAGGTGTTGAACAGATCCCGAGTGAGTGAACGGATGTAATCTGCAAAATCAATGCTTTTCATATTTGTGGATCGGTATAAGCGCTCGTGGATAAGAGCCATGGATTGGGCTCGGTTCTGGCTTTCCTTGAAAATTTCCTTGGATTTTTCATCTTTAATATACCTTGATTGCAAATTCAGGAGACTGGAAATCACCATTAGATTGTTCTTCACGCGGTGGTGTATCTCCTTCATTAGCATTTCTTTATCCTGCAGTAACTGGTTGACCTGCACTGAAAGGCGACGGGTTTGTAGTAAAACTTGAACTCTGGATAGGAGTTTCATTTTGGTTATGGGTGGAGAGATAACTTCATCAAAACTGTCCCATACTCCTTGGACTTTTTTCAGATCATTAGGAGATGCAACCAGGAGGTATGGTAAGAATAGTGGTTTTTCTTTTTCTTTTTTTACCTTCAACTCCTCCCTCTGGGGTGACCATGAAGGAAGATCCATGATTATAAGATCTAAACTTTCCTTGGAATTTATGTCAAGTTCTGATTCATCATAGATGGTCCGGTATTCAGACCCCAACAGATCACCGACCATCTGACTGTTTTGACGGTTGACCATTGATATTAAAATGGTTTCCATTACACCCACCTAATTTTCCACCAGGCTCTTCACCAGGAGTAAAAGCTCTTTAATCACTAAAGGTTTTACCAGTACCCTTTCTGCACCTTGTTTCATGCCCTGCTCTTCAATAACCCTGTGCTGTTGTGGGCTGAGAACCAGGAAAGGAATATCTAAAATTCTCAGATCTTCACAGGACTTCCATATATTCTGGTTAAAACTAGATATATCCATGAGGACCAGGTCCACTTTTTCTCTGTTTTTAGATTCTGAAACCATTTCTATAGGTTCTGAGAATCCTGCAACCTCATAGCCCTGTTCCCCTAATATTTTGACTAATATATCACTGTTGCGCTTATTCCTACTTAAAGAAAAAATTAAAGGTTTGGATGCGGTTGACATTTTACGTCCTCCTGATGATTGGCTTTAATCATCTTCATTATCATGGCCCTGGGGTGTGCCAGTTAAAATTCCATGTATGTCGGACAGCGGTTGGCAGACACGAATACCGTACTTGGTGATTCTAACTTCACGAAGGCCTTTTTCAAAGTCGCTTAAACGTTTTTTCAGGACTCCTATTGCCTTTCTAAGCTCTCCATCCTTTTCAAAGTAGCGGAGGAATACTATATTATCTGCCAGATAACTGATGCCGATTTCAGTTATTTTAAGACCTCCACTCACATCTTCCACTTCATTTACCAGAATAACGGTTACCCCGGAACGGGTCATGTACTTGGATAGGGAGTGGAGGTGACTAACTGGGTCTTCACCCCGCAGGGAAAGTTTATAACCAGAGGTACTGTCAATCATCACAATCTTGGACTGGTTATTATCCACTTCTTTACGCACCAGTTGTGCGAATTCCTCAGGAGAGTATCTTAAAGGTTCAACCTGAACCACAGACAGCATACCAGTATTTATCATGCTCCTGACCGGTATGTTAATGGATTCACAACGGTTTATGAGACTTTCTTCGCTTTCTTCAAAGGTGTAAACCACTGAACGTTCACCCCTTCCTGCTGCTTCCTTCATGAACTGTATACCAAGGGTGGTTTTACCCACTCCACTGGGACCGCTGATTATGGTGGCAGTTCCTCTTTCAATACCTCCGTGGAGGATTTCATCCAATTCAGGAACTCCAGAAGATATGGTTTCATGGGTGAATTCTTTTTCACGAACCATTGGCCGCAGTCTTGGATAAATCTTGACACCCTTAGGAGTGATACGCATAGAATGTTCGCCGAAGCGGAAACCTGAACCCCGGTACTTGGTTATGCCTATATTCCGACCTTCAGAAAAGAATTCCAGGTTTATTATTCCATCACACATAAATTGAAGATCATCATCTGGTTCCTGATCACTGAATTCTGAAGTGAATAGAACTGTTGCTCCCTTATCTGTTAAAAAACGCAGGAATGAAAGTGTCTGTTTTCTGAACTGGAATTCGTCAGTGGCCAGGTATCTGAACTGGGTGATGGGGTCCACAAATACCCTGGTTGGTTTGATTTCTTCAATTTTTTTGGTTATCTCGGTGGTTGTTGACTCTCTTTCCACTTCTGCTGGTGAAAAGATGTCATAGGCCTCCATGTTGGCGAAAAAATCTTCATCAGGACTCAAATCCAGGAATTCAATACCTTCAGTGTTGAAACCCATTCCCTTAGCATTTTCAATCACCTGGGCTGTGGGTTCGCCCATGTTGATGAAGAGTACTTTCTCCCCTTTTTTAACTCCTTCCGAAAGAAAGTGCATTCCAATACCTGTTTTTCCGGTTCCTGGAAGCCCTCTTAATAGGTAGGACCTTCGTGGTACAAATCCGCCCATTAAAATCTCATCGAATCCTTGTATCCCGCTGGATAATTTTTTACTATTTTTGGTCATAGATTCATCCCCTGTACTTTTTTATCAAAAAGCCCCAGTAATCAGAATAATTTTTTGGGAATTTTTATTGTAATCATATCGAGTTACTATTATTCTATAGAATTAATTGATAATTCACAATTAAATAAAAGTTAAAACCTTTTTGGTGAATTTCGTCACAAAAATCAAATTGAAGTAGCAAAACAACTGAGTTGACCCCACCAAAAAACCTCCTATGATGTTAAACTCAACAAAACGTTATCAAAAAAAAATCTAAATTGTTGACGGATATCAATATTGCCAATATAACTGAGTAAATTGTTTAATTGAATCCATCATTATGGATAGGAATGTGAAAATTAGAAAACAATGTTAAAAAAAATGGATATTTAAGGATATTTTATGATGACTTAAGCCCTGCAACTTTGCCTGCAAAGTTCTGCAGTACTTTTTTGGATAATCCTTCCACAAATTTCAGACTACCCGCACATTCATGACCTCCACCATCAATACCAGCTTCAGGTATCTCTTCCACCAGCTGCAATATTATAGTGTTAAGGTTGAATCCAAATATCTCGTTAACTGCATCGGTGGCTCGGATAACCCCAAAATCAGGGCCATAAGCCAATGTGATGATGGGTGTCTCCTCACCATGTTTCTGCACCATCTGATCATGTACAAAACCACAGGTCTTACCAGGTGCAGGGAAGGTGAATTTATGGGCGTATTTCTCCACATCAAGTACATTGAAGATGATTCCATTGGGAAAATTCTGTGTCTTGAGGTTGGGCATGGCTGCTGCCAATTGCCATTCCACTCTCCGCTGTGATTCTTTATATAATGCATCCACCAGTTTTGTGTGTTTTTCACGGTTACCCAATCCCAGAATGGTGTCCATAATACCACGACCATTCATGAACCGGAGATAAAATGCCTCAAAATCAATGGCAGTAGCTATTTTATCCAGATCATCAGCATCATATCCCTTTTCCTTGGCCAGATTAATGTACCACTCTGCCTCTGGTGATCTGGCGTGATCTCCCACTGCTGCGATTCCCGGAAGGTGTAGTAGTCTGTCCTTAACTTCAGGGTTGATCATCTGGGCCAGTTCCACTGCCAGTGCACCGGCAGTGACCTGACTATCCCCTCCCTCCAAGTAAGGATTCACATGAACATCCACGTAATCATCAACTGCCACCCTCCCATCAGTCACTTCTCCAGGATAGTGATGGTCCACCACCACCACTTCCAGGTCATATATTTTAACCTTTAAAAGGGCAAGTATGTCCTCCTCAGTGGAACCATTATCTAAAAGGACAATAAGGGGTAATTTCTGACCGTGTCGTTCCAGATCCTCCAGTGCAAAGCTCAGATCTTTAACCACATCTTCAATTTCATAGAATGGTGCCTTACTGGGTGAACGTCTGAAGTAATGCCATTCTGCATCATTGGCGGGGTTGATCTCCTGTAAGAGTGGTATAACGGCCTTTTCAACAGCTACACCAGCACAGATACCATCAGCATCAGCATGATGACGGACCAGAATACTACGGCCGTCCATTACAGCCCGTCTGATAGCCTTAGCGGCTGCGCGGAGTCTGGGCTGAAGCTTCTGGAGTATGGGTGCTTCCTGGATTAATCTGTCATTTTCTGGTTCTGCACGGCGGTCTAGTGCTTCATCAATTAAATTACGGGCCTCAGTAGCATCTGATCCGTGAAGGCGTTCAATGAGTTCTGATTCAATCTGTATCTTACCCCCATGAAGGGAAACTTCCCCCATAACCTCCACAATGTTGCCAATGTTAATGTTAGGGTATACGCGCACTCCGGGTTCATCAAAGGCTGCAGCCCAGGTTATACCAGTTTCATCAGAGACTGTGAAGATAGTGGGGCCACTGGTCTGCTGGATCTGGATGACTTCTCCTACCAATTTAACATTTCGGCCCTTCATCTGAGGGGTGACATCAGATATTCTGGTTCTTGGCATGTCCTTTTTAAGTTTAACCAGTTCATAGGTTCCCTTGATGGAAGCTGGTGACAGGTCAACCTCTCCCCGATGGTGTTTGATCTCAGTTACCTGGACAAATAATTCATCCCCCACACTGTAGGGCGGGTTTCTCAGGCGGAGGAGTCCGAACAACTTCTTGGAAAGGCTGACAAATACTCCGTAATCCTCAACCCTGGTGATTTTCCCCTTGTAATGTTCTCCTATTTCCAGGTCCCGGAGTTCTGATGCTGGGTGCAACTGGTAGACTCGGGGTTTATCCTGCTTATCCTTACACTCTTCACAGTAATCGCCTTTTGCTATTGGACGTCCACATTGAGTGCACAGGTTACGTTCACCTTTTCCCTGACATTCCGGACATTCCTCGGTGACTTCTACTTCGCCTTTTCCATTACAGACTGAACAGGGCACTTCCTGTTCTTCATCAAGTTGGAAGCGTTCTCTGGCTCCTCCTGAGAGTCCTTTTAGATGATCTTTAATATCTACTTGGCCGGTTACTCCGGTTCCATGGCAGGTTTCGCATATTTTATAACTTACCACAGTACGTCCTTTACCTTTGCAATTAGAGCAGGTTTTCTTCATTTTTAACCTCATAAAAAATAGTTAGCAATAAATTTCTTTATTTAGATTGAATAATCAATATTATCTGATTTAGATGTCTATGTTTTGAATTTGGTGGGATTCTGTTTTACTATTTCCTGTTTTTGTCTTTTAAATTCCAGTGATGATTGCATGAATTTATTGGCCAGATCCACATGGTCATTAGCAGAGGTGGTGTCGTTGCCCATGAAAAGAGGGATGGCCATTTTCAGTTCATTGGTGGCATTGATTTTGGCATCCAATTCATGTAGGGTGATCTCCATATAACTGATGTATATCTCATCCTGGATGTTCCTACTGTAAATTAATGCTTCCTGGGTAGATGTTTTCGCCAGGTTATACTGGGTTGTGGCGTTATCGCACTGTTGCTGTGCTTCATAATAACGGTATTTATTGGTGCTGGATGCTGCCTTGTTGAAATAACTATCACCAGATTGAATGTATTCATTTATTATTTCAGATAATTGGTCAATCTGGGCGACTTGTGTATCCAGACATCCGGATATATACACTGTGATAATTATCAGCACCAGTGAAATGATTACTTTACGCATATGACACCCGCAAAAATACTTTTTGGATATTAAACACCATGTATAGGTTATATGTTTTTTAGTATAGGTTATATCTTATTAATTATTAAATTAATGGATGATATACTAAATTAAGCTTCTTCTAAAATAAACTATTCTAATCATTAAATTGATTGAGTGTTATATTTCCCAAGTAAAATCCGTTATAAGCCCATCAAAGGATATGCACAAATCCAATGGAAATATAACACATATAAACATTAAAGTCTAATTACTGAATTACCCTACTCTAACTGGGGATTTTCATGACAGCTAATTAGTAAGAATTTCAGATGGTTAAGACTTCCCGATGTTTAACTTATACACGAAGTTAAGACTTCCAAAATCCATGGATATTACAGTAACTTTTAGCTGTAACCTCTTTTTCATCATCCAAATTTACTGGGAATTCAGCTTCTGGAAGATCATCGGCCTCTAAAAACTGGATGTACACTTGACCCGGTGTGGAAAGCTCTACCCACTGAATATGATGTTCTTCTTCCATGGGGTGAGGAACTTCACCCACCTTCACTTTTACCCCCTTATCAGACTTTTCAATTACAGGGATGTGCTTTTCCGGTCCAACATCTTTCTGTTCAGCCTCTAAAAGTTCCATTGGAACATCACAGCAAACCAGATTTCCCGGTCCAGTGCATAGTAAAGTTACAATGTTTCCACAGACATTACAACGATATACCTGTTTTTTTTCAGTCATTGTTTAACCTCATGTCTAATACTCAAATGAAATGGAATCTACTAAAATGGAATTTAAAAAAAAGGGAGATTAATACTCTTCACATAGTATGAAGAAGTATTTAGTGGGATGATCACAGGCAGGACATTTTTCAGGTGGATTTCGTCCTGTGACAGTGTGTCCACATTTCATGCAGGTCCAGGTGACTTCTTCATCCTTTTTAAAGAGAGTTCCTGCTTCCACTTGTTCCAGGATTTTGATGTATCTTTGCTCATGGTGTACTTCTGCTTTTCCAATAGAAAGAAGTCTCTGGGCAATATCATCCAAACCTTCCTGCCTGGCAACTTTAGCAAATTCTGGATACATCTCGGTGTTCTCGAAGTGTTCACCGGCAATGGCCGCTTTAAGATTTTCTACAGTGTCTCCCAGGGCAAGGGGTGCCTCTGCTTCCACGTGAATCTCTTCAAGATCCCGACCCATTTTTTCCTTAAGCTCCTGTATGAGTCGGAACAGCCATTTTGCATGTTCACGTTCATTATCAGCAGTTTCCAGGAATATTTCAGAAATTTTTGGGTAACCGTCCTTTTTTGCCTGCTTAGCATAAAAGGTGTAACGGTTTCTGGCCTGACTTTCACCAATAAAGGCCTTTGTAAGATTTTCTAAAGTTTTCTCCATTATAAACACCAATTTAATATTAGAGCTTAAAGTTTATAAATCTTTATCAATTAAACATTTTGGCAAAAATAAATTCATTTCAAGCTTAAAATCAAACATATATGCTTATAGTAATTTAAATCATTATAAAAATTTTATAAATAGTTTTAAATAAATTATAAAAGATTTATAAATGATTAATGGGAATTAAAAGATTTTAGAAAGTAGTAACAGAGTTAAAAACACATTTAACGGTTTTTATATTATAATTGTCAGGTATGTGGAATAAATTGAGGGTGAGAAAAAAATAAATAATAACCAATAATAATAATATTATAATTGCACCTTCTTTTAGGAAATTATCTACATTAAAATGAGTGTTAATGGGGTTTATATTAATGAAAAAGGAAACAGGGAGAATTAATGATTTATCTGCACATATCCCTGTGGAATATGATAGAAAACAGCACTCAGATTATATTAAGCGTCTGGCACGTTTTAAAAAATATTCAAAAACACTGGCAGTGATTGTAATAGCATTAGGTGTCTTCGCTGCCCTGGGATGGATTTTAAACGTACCAGTTCTTCGGGGTGAATTCTCAGATTATCCTGGCACTAAACTCATTACCGCGATTTTACTCATCCTGGCTGGTGCCAGCCTGTATCTTCTAAATTGTGAGTCAGATCCCAAAAAAATTACTATCATTCGTATTATGGCATCCATCATTAGCATATGGAGTGCATTAACCCTTATTGAATATGTTTCAGGCCTCGATATGGGTTTAAATACATTATTTTCTAATTTCATTCCATTTATGACTTCAGAAATGGTCAAAAGTAGGATTTTGAGCTCTATTAATCTCTTGATAATTGGAATAGCACTTTTAATGTCCAGTTACAAATATAAAATTCGTCTAATACAGATTATTGCATTTATTTATGGATTTGTTGCATTATTGGGTTTTTCATCCTATTTTTATGGGAGAAGTGATGCTTACACCCTTGATCTTGTGGTGCAAATGGCAATGTTAACCTCATTAATACATATCTGCTTTTCTGTTGGGATTCTATGCCTCTTCCCAGATAAGGAATATATGGGGAGAATAACCGCCCAGAACAATGGGGGCTATATGGCCAGAAGACTTTTACCTGCAAACCTGGGAGCGGTTTTCATCACTGGTATTCTCATTACCATGGGATATCAATTATTTTTTTACAGCAATGAATTCGGTCGTGTTTTATCCATCGTGACCACCATGGCATTTTTAACAGCTGTCATTATCTGGAATGCGAAAATGTTAAATAAAATAGATTCAGAGAGGCAAAAATCAAAAGAGGAACTTTTTAAAATTCAAAAATTTTATGAAGACGTTGTTGAAGGTATAAATGAGGGTATATGGGTTACCGATAAAAATGACAAACTTTATTTCATGAACAGGGGAATGGAAGAGATTTCAGGGGTTAAAAGTGAAAATATGCAGGGTTTGAATATTTTAAGTGACCAGTCCCCAGAGAGTATTGGTGATTTGAAGAAGTACTACAATGAAGCCAAAAAAACTCTGACCCCCATCCATTATGATGCAAATCCAGTCACCAGCACCAGTGGAAAGAAAAGATACCAAAGTGGATGGATAATACCTCAGCTTAATAATGGGAATTTCAACGGAGCAATATGCACAGTTATTGATCAAACAAAACGTAAAGAGGCTGAAGCTGCCCTCGAAAAATCCGAAACATACTATCGGACCATATTCGAGAGTACTGGAACTGCTTCCATTATTATAGGGGCTGACAATATTATTAAAATGGCCAATAAAAAGTCGGAAGAGTTTATTGGTTATAATGTGGATGAGATCGAAAATAAGATTGAATGGACGAGTTTTGTGCATCCTGATGATCTGGAAAGACTGGAAGAATACCATAAGATGCGCAGACTCACCCCTAATGATATCCCATCTGAGTACGAGTTTAGGCTCATTGACCGGGATAAAAATGAAAAACAGATCATGCTCTATGTCTCCCTAATCCCAGGCACTAATGATAGTGTGGTGTCTCTTTTGGACATTACTGAGCGTAAAAAATCAGAGGTTGCCATTAAAAATTCACTGAAGGAGAAAGAACTTCTCTTGCAAGAGATTCATCACCGGGTTAAAAACAACATGCAGATCATCTCCAGCCTCCTGAACCTGCAGCGTAGCTATATTGAGGATGAAAAAATAGCCAGTATCCTGAAGGATAGTCAGGGCCGGGTTAAATCCATGGCTCTGGTGCATGAAAAACTTTATCAGGCCGATGACCTGGCCGAAGTCAATGTTGCCGAATATATCCGGAGTTTAACCACCAGCATGTTCCACAATTATTCAGTGCAGCCCGGTGTTGATTTGAGTTTAGATGTGGGAGAAGTATTCTTTGATATTGACACTGCAGTTCCCATGGGCCTGATCATAAATGAACTGGTTTCTAACAGCCTTAAATATGCATTCCCTAGTAATACAACTGGTAAGATTTGCATATCCCTCCAACAATCAGCAGAAGTGGACAGATATCTTTTAAAAGTTGCAGATGATGGTGTTGGTTTTCCTGTTGACATTGATTTTCTTAATTCGCCAAGTTTGGGGCTTCAACTGGTTAAAACTCTGGTGAATCAGTTAAATGGGACTATTGAACTGGATCGTGATAAAGGAACCTGTTTTAAAATAAGCATCAAAAAGCAGCGTTATCCCAAGAGAATTTGAAAATTTTTATTTTCATTATCAGTATGATTGGTTGATAAGTACTAAAACTATTTGTTTTGTGAATACAACAAAACACGGATTTAAACATTTTTTCATGTAAAGTTGATATTAAACTGAATATAGGGAACCTTAAATAGTGAACCATTAAATAATTCCAGAATAAAATAATTTAGATTGTAATAATTTTTTATGAAATATTTTAAAAAGAAATAGTAGCCCCATAGAAATAGATCATTCAGTTGATTAAAATAAGGAGTTTTGACAAGTGAGCCTGGAAACCTCTAGAAAACGTGCGGTAATGGGAATCATACTGATATTGCTTCTCATCGGTCTGTGCATCCATTACGCCAATGAATACGAAATACATCTCAAACATCCATCTTATGGTGCAATTCTTTCTGACTATCCTCAGGGGGAGTTGGTGAACGTTGGCGGGACTGTTACTCATATTTATGGTGACAGTTTCCTGGTTGAGGAGAACTATCATGGTCAAATAGTAGCCATGAAAATAATCAACAGTTCCACTATAATAAAAAACCACAAACTATCTCCCCAGGACAAAGTCTCAGTGGTGGGTGTTTTAGGACCAGATAATCAGATTGTGACTGTGCAGGAGATTGATGTCAATGATTACACCGGTTATGTCTTACTTCTGTTTCGTTCTTTCCTGGCCCTGGCCTTCCTGTTCTACATTTTCAACCGTTACTGGTGTTTTAATCTTGAAAGCTTCGAATTCAGGAGGCGATAGTTATGCCAGACTGGGTGGTGCATGTAGCAGTAGCCTGGACCCTCTGCCGAATCCTGCGCTTTAAGTATCCTCAGCTGGACCCGGCAAACACTGCCCTGGTCATGGTAGGATCAGTATTCCCTGATGCAATTAAAATATCCATACTGTTTGAGTTGATGGGTTTGGACTGGTGGGATTATCTCCACGCATTCCACCTCCCTATTGGTGCTTTTTTACTGGCAGGGATCGCTGCTCTGCTATTTAAGGAGAAAAAAACTGCATTTCTCCTTTTATCAATGGGTATTATCACCCATTTTGCCCTGGACTTGCTCCTGATCCAGCTGGGTAACGGTATTTACCTTTTCTATCCTATAAGCTGGATGGGATTTAGTTTAAACCTGGTGCCTAACGATGACTACGTTATAACCATTGCCGCTCTCCTGGTGGCTTTATCAGTATATTTCTTTTCCAGATGGGTGGAAAAAAGAAGATTAAAGATCACGTAGGTTTGCGAAAATAACATTAAAAATAGAGATTTACAAGTTAATACATGCACCATATGTATTTTTGTTATATTGGTACAAAAATTGATTATAAACTCAGGTCCCTGAATTTTTCTTCACTGAATTTGATCTTAAAACAAGTCCCCTTTTCCTGGTGAAGTTCCATAGTGCCGTCTATCTGGCTAACCAGGGTGTTAACCAGACGCATTCCCAGGGAGTTGGGATTATGAAAATCAATATCCTCAGGGAAGCCTACCCCAGTATCTGCCACTGAAAAATAGTATTGATTATTCTTATTAAATTCAATGGTTATCTCACCCTCCATATTGTCAGGGAAGGCATGTTTGAGACTGTTGGACACCAGTTCGTTGACAATTAATCCCAGGGGAACTGCAGTGTTTATGTCCAGTAGTATGTCCCCCACCATCATGTTGAGTTTAATGTTTTCTCCAGTGGCGTAGGTTCGGAATAATTCCCTGGTAAGGGTTTGTATGTATTCTCCAAAGTTGATGCATTTAAGATCAACTGACTGGTAGAGCATTTTATGGATGAGTGCCATGGACCTGGCCCGGCGCTGGCTTTCCCTGAAGACTTCCAGGGCAGCTTTATCCTTAATATATTTTGATTGGAGATTCAGGAGGCTGGATATTACGTTGAGATTGTTTTTAACCCGGTGATGAATTTCCTTTAACAGTAGTTCCTTTTCTTCGAGGGACTTACGGAGCATGGCCTCGTTTTCCTTTCTGCGGGTGATATCCCGTGCTATGGAAAGAATCATTCTCTCACCCCGATGAATGAACAGGTGGCTGTTGATCTCCACAGGTATCTGGGAACCATCCTTGGCAAGCTGGATTGATTCAAAGGTTGCCGTTCCTTCAGATGTGATTACCTTAATAAATTCAGATATATGAGAATCCTCTTCACTTGTTATATCTTCCAGGTCCATTTCCAGTAACTCTTCCCGGGAGTATCCCAGGCACTGGCAGGCCACGTCATTAACTTCAATGAACTTACCCGGCCTTCCCTCACCTTTTAGGGGGTTGAGGAATATGGCATCATTGGCATTGTTAAAGACTTCCCTGAATTTTTCCTCACTTTCCTGGATTTTCAGTTCCATTCTCTTGTGATTGGTGATGTCACGGGCTATGGTGGACACACTAACCACTTCCCCATCCAAGTCCAGGACCGGGGAGATGCTGAGGGAAATATCAACCAGAATACCATCTTTACGTCTGCGCAGGGTCTCGTAGTGATCTACTCTTTCACCACTTTTAATCCAGGCCAGAATGAGTGATATCTCATTGGTGTTGTAGGGTGGAATGAGCATGGACACGGAATTACCGACAGCCTCAGAGGCAGTGTATCCATAGATCTTCTCTGCACCCGGATTCCAGGAGATTATGGTCCCATCAAGACCAATACCAATTATGGCGTCTTCTGTGTTTTGTACAATAGATTTAAGGTAATTCAGCTCCTCCATGGTTTCATGGAGCTTCCCCTCTTTTTCCTGGAGAATGGTGAGAAGTTCTTCCGGGTCTCTATCTTGAAGTTTCATGGTAATATGCTCAGATTAATTCCAAAATATTTATGATTAATAGGTTAAGTTTTATCTTTAACCTATTTTATGGTTTTACTTTCTGTTGGAATTAATTAGATCAATTTAATCATGTTAACTGACGAAAATAAAAGAAATTTTATATAGGTGGTAATATATTCATAAATGGCTGTACGGCCTTTAATAGTATTAACTGACCCTAACAAAAATATAGTAGAGGTTTTGATTATGAAAGGAATTATCCTCGCCGGAGGATCCGGCACCCGGCTTTACCCTATAACCAAGGCAGTTTCCAAACAATTACTACCCATCTATGATAAACCAATGATTTATTATCCCCTATCAGTGCTTATGCTGGCTGGTATTAGAGAGATATTGATTATCTCCACACCCCGAGACTTACCACAATATCAGGATCTCCTGGGTGATGGCAGTCAACTGGGAGTTTCCTTCTCCTACGCTGTGCAGGAGGAACCCCGAGGCCTGGCCGAAGCATTCATAGTGGGGGAAGACTTCATAGGGAATGATAAGGTAGCCCTGGTATTGGGAGATAACATCTTCCACGGACACCGTTTCAGTGAAATCCTGGAAAGAGCAGCATCACTGGAGGAAGGGGCAATCATATTCGGCTATTACGTCCGGGACCCCCATGCATTTGGTGTGGTAGAATTTGATGATGATGGGAACGTCTTATCATTAGAGGAAAAACCAGAACACCCCAAATCTAACTATGCCATACCTGGACTGTACTTCTATGATAATCATGTGGTGGAAATAGCCAAAAATGTTAAACCATCCGACCGGGGTGAGCTGGAAATAACCTCGGTTAATGAGGAATACCTGAAAAAGAAACAGTTAAAGGTGGAATTACTGGGTAGGGGTATGGCCTGGCTGGACACCGGAACCCATAATGGACTCTTAGAAGCCAGTAATTACATCGAAGCCCTCCAGAAAAGGCAAGGATTCTTCGTGGCCTGTTTAGAAGAAATCGCATTTAACAATGAATGGATAGACGAAGAAACCGTCCTGAAACTGGCCGAAACCCTTAAAAAAACAGACTATGCCAAGTATCTGGTTGAACTGGTAACTGGTGAGTTTAGTTAAATCATACCAATTAGAGTGCTATTCAATCTTCTATTTCTTATAAAGTCATTTCATCTTCAATTATTTTTAGAATATCCATATAATAAGGTTCAGTGGATGGCTTGGTTTCGTCTTCCAAGTGCAAATGATGAGGAAAATTATCCAATTCTTGATGATGAGGAGCATTATCCCAACGCATAACTAACTTCTTATCCTTATCCTGCCAGTGAAAGCTATACTTTACAATACTGATTTCCTGATTACTAATAACATAAATAAAAATATCAAATTGGCCACCGTCTATCAAAGAGGCCCTTATGCGCAGATAACCCTCCAAATCTTTTACAATCTCCCTGGTGACCTGGTATGATTCAATTGCTGTGGATAATATTAAAGCAGTTTTCAATTGGGAAAAATAACTTTGAATCAATCTATGCACCTTCAAGAAGATTGAGCCTATTCATGATTCTCTCTCTCATATCACAAAGAGAAGCCCACTCCATGAAGTCAATCCTATCCCCAACATCACCTTTCTCAAATTTTAGGACAAAATCATGGGATTTCATACCATATTCTTCCTCAAAATATTGTATTTGAGCTTCAATATCCTTAAGGTCATCTTGAAGCTTATCCCTTTTATAACGTGTTAATTTATCAATTGCACGAAGAAATACTTCATCTTCCCCCCCTAATTTAGCCAGTTCTTCCAGAACTTTTATTTTAGAAATCATATCAGCCATCTTAATCACTAGATATCATTATATAAGTAATGTTTAATAAAATTTATCAGCAAAAACTCAATAAAAATAAAGAAATAGTTTTAGCTAACTTTCAAATGTAAGAATCAGAGGATTATGTTTAAAAAACCCCAATCGAATCATTATTATTACTGGAAATTGTGAGTTTAAAAGAAAACCTGTATTTTTTTAAAACCGGAAAAAATTCAATAGGAATAGTTTTTACAGTGAAACTACTTATTCTTATTTATTTCATCAAAAACCAGGTTATATAATCTTTCAGAGGATTTTGGATCATGATATTTATTCACAATATCATTCACTAATTTTCTTTCCTTCCTGTAGTAATTCTCATCCCCTATGCACCGGGTTAATTCATCTAAAAAATTTGTGAATTTGAGTGCTTTGGGTCCAGGAGCCCAGAAATCGTAGGGATCAAACAGGAACCCCCTTGACTGTTCATACTCCTCCAGATCTGTTGGTATGAAAATGATCGGCTTATCCAACAATAGGAAATCGAAGTAGATGGAAGAATAATCAGTGACCAGGATGTCAGCTGCTCCGAGGATATCGTAAAGATCTAAAAGGTTGTCCTGCAGCATCTTAGATGTGATTAAGACCATGTCCTCTTTATCCTCTATGATCTGAGAGTATTGTGCTTCTTCAAAGGGATGGAGTTTCACCAAAAAAAGTATATTATTTTCAGCCATGAACTCGGTGAATCTTTCATCGTGATAATCATCCAGATTCATCACTCCATGGTTTGATTTACCATCAACCTTACCCTCCCATTTACGCCAGGTTGGTGTGAACAGGACAATTTTCGGGTAGTCCTTAACATCTTTATCAATTAACAGGTCTTTGTTAATTAATCTGGATAAGTTTTCCAGACTTTTTTCTCTGGAGAATATCTTATCATTTCTGGGCTGGCCAGTTACATGCACTTTTCTGGCGTCAACATGAAAACAGGAACTTAGAACATTTTTCATGAGATTAGAGGTGCTTATGAGTGCGTAATTATCATCATGGCTCCTGTGGGGTAGGAGGGGGTTTTGGGAATCCTCAGCATATCCCATTGTCTTCAGGGGCATGCCATGCCATAGGTTAACCAGGACCTGGCGGGATGATTTGAATTCCAGGTAAGTGTTGTTGGTGGTGAAAATATATTTAGACTTGAAAAACTGGTAAAATCCACTGAAACTGTGCTTATCATATGCTTCGATACCATTACTGGATAGTTTCTCCATTAACTGTTTATCAGATGTTACCCAGACCAGTCTGAGATCAGAATTAATGTTTTTAAGGTATTCATAGAATGCTTTGGAGTTATCAGAAAAATCAGGGAGACTGTCAAACAGGATTTGGTCATGTTTTTCTGGAACGAATTTGTTTAGAAGATTCACCAGGCCAGATTTAAGAGTCTCTATCATGTTTAACCTCTATAAGATTTAACATTAAAATATCCTTTTATATTTTGTTTTAGTTTCAGTTGGATGTTGTGGAGCTGGTTGGTTTAAAGGATCATCGCTTGAAAGGATATATAGCAAGAGTACCATAAAGTTCCACAGGATATAATAAGTTTACATTGACCTAAACAAATAGTTACCCCTATAATGGAGATGGATAATATTAAAAACAAAAAAGTAGTGGTTACTGGAGGACTGGGATTCATAGGATCCCACTTAGTAGAAGAACTCTACACTGATAACCAGGTCTTCATAGTGGATAATGAGTCCACCGGTAAACACCAGAACATACAGAACTTCGATCTTACCAATATAAGCCTGACAGAGGGGGATATTAACACTGTGGATCTCCATGAAATCATGGAAGGTGCAGATTATGTGCTTCACCAGGCAGCATTACCCAGTGTTCCCCGTAGTGTGAAGGATCCTTTACGCTCCAATGAAGCAAACGTGACCGGTACCTTGAAGGTGCTTATTGCAGCTCGTGATTGTGATGTGAAGAAGGTGGTATGTGCATCCTCATCATCAGTATATGGGGACACACCAGTACTCCCCAAAGTAGAAACCATGCCACTCAACCCCCAATCCCCATATGCCACCACCAAGGCTACGGGAGAGTTGTACTGTCAAAATTTCAGTCGCATCTATGATCTGGCAACGGTTTCTCTGCGATACTTCAATGTCTTCGGACCTAGACAGGACCCTGAATCCCAGTACGCCGCGGTGATACCCAAATTCATAACCGCCATAATGAATGATGAAGCACCCGTGATCTTTGGTGATGGTGAGCAGAGCCGGGATTTCACATTTGTTAAGAATGTGGTTCAGGCCAATATCCTGGCATGTGAAACCGATATGCAGGGAGTTTACAATGTGGCCTGCGGCAGGAGAACCACCCTTAATGAAATGGTGGAGATGATGGGAGAACTAATGGGTAAAGAGGTTAACCCTGAATACACTGATCCCCGGGTGGGTGATGTGAAACACTCCCTGGCTGATATTGATAAAATAAAGGCTCATGGATACCAGCCCACCGAGGACTTCAAGAAAGACTTGGAGAAGGTTGTGGAATTTTTTACAACCTAAATCTTAGGGAGTGAAATAGATTTTTTTTATAAAAAACCTTTAAATTATTTTACCCTTATTTTTGATTTAAAAAAGTGCAATGTTTTCCCCAGACCATCATCCAGAGGTGTTTGTGGGTGCCAATCTAACAATTTCTGGGCTTTTCTGATATCAGGACACCTCTGCTTAGGATCATCTTCTGGTAAAGGAAAATAAATTATTTGGGAATTTGAACCAGTTATCTCAACTACGATCCTGGCAAAATCAATAATCCGGTATTCCTCAGGATTTCCCATATTGAGAATCTCACCAGATAAACCCTCCCTGGTTGAAAATCTGAATAACCCCTGTATTAGGTCATCAACGTAACAGAAACTGCGAGTTTGCAATCCATCACCGTGAACTGTGAGATCCTGGCCTTTGAGAGCTTGAATAATAAAATTAGGAACAACACGCCCATCATCCAGTTGCATTCGAGGTCCGTAAGTATTGAAAATACGTGGAAGGCGCACATCCAATCCATACTTCCGATGGTAAGCCATGGTCAGGGCTTCTGAAAATCTTTTAGCCTCATCGTACACTGAACGGGAGCCTGTGGGGTTAACATTTCCCCAGTAATCCTCAGTTTGAGGATGAACAGCAGGATCACCATACACTTCAGAAGTGGAGGCAAAAACGAATATAGCATCAGATTTACGTGCCAGTTCCAGCATGTTGAGAGTGCCAATAGAATCCACCTTCATGGTGCGGAGTGGATGTTTTAGATAATCAACTGGACTGGCTGGACAGGCAAAGTGTAAAATCAGGTCGAAATCATCAGGGAACGGGAATGGTTCAATAACATCATGTTCAATGAAAGAAAAATTATCCCGGTCGGTGTAGGAGGATAAGTTTTCGGGAGTCCCCGTGATAAAATTATCAACACCCACAACATCAAATCCTTTTTTAAGGAAATATTCACATAGATGACTTCCTAAAAACCCTGCAGCACCAGTTATTAATACTTTCATGTCGGAAATTCCCCCTATAAAAAACCTTTATCATTTAAGGATTTCAGAAACATCAGAGTTGTTTCTCCCGATTCCATAGTATTCGAATCCCCGCATATTTCGGGGTTCATATATATTTCTGCCATCAATTATTATTGGTAATTTCATCAGATTTTTCATCCTGCTAAGATCTGCATCAATAAATTCTTCCCATTCCGTGAGGATAATGAGTGCATCGGAATCTTCTAGGGCATCGTATTTGTTATCATGGTAATGGATAAGATCGTCTTCCGGGAAGGACAACTTAAAATTGCCCATAGCCTTAGGATCGAAAAGATTTAATTGAGCACCCTTCTGGTGCAGTCTGTCCACTATTTCCAGTGAAGGAGCATCACGAGTGTCATCAGTGTTTGGTTTGAATGCCAAACCCCAGACGGCAATTTTTTTATCTTTATTTATCCATAATATATCATCAATTTTCTCCAGAAACTTAATTCTGGTGTTGGAGTTGATTTCATCAGTATCCCTGAGGAGTTTGAAATCAACACCTGAATCTTCCGCTATTTTAATGAATGCTTTGAGATCTTTAGGAAAACACGACCCACCATAGCCGATACCAGCTTCTAGAAATTTTTTTCCTATCCTTTTATCACTGCCTATGCCCTCAGCCACCGACTTAATGTCAACTCCGACTTTTTCACAGAGTTCGGCTATCATGTTGATGTAGGATATCTTCATGGCCAGGAATGAATTGGAAGCGTGTTTAATAAGTTCTGCAGATGCCGGGCTAACCATGATCAGTTCATGGCCTTTATCGGTAAGTGGTGAATACAGTTTTTTGAAAGTAGACCTTGCATGATCACTTTTTACTCCCACTACTATCCGATCCGGGTTCATGAAGTCCTCAACTGCTGATCCTTCCCGTAGAAATTCAGGGTTCGATGCCACTTCAAAATCCACTTCATCAGGTGAATATCTTTTTATAGTCTTTTTTATCCACTGATGCGTGTGAACAGGGACAGTTGACTTTTCGATTATGAGTTTGTAACCTTCTATGTTCCTGGCTATTTCCCTGGCTACTTCCTCAATCTGGGACAGGTCTGCTTCTCCATCATCATTTTGGGGGGTGCCCACACATACAAATATCACCTGGCTGAAATTAACAGCTTTACCAATTTCAGTTGTGAATTTGATACGGTCTTTTTTTAAGTTATTCTGGAGTATTTCATTCAATCCCGGCTCATATATGGGGGAGATTCCTTTCCTCAAATCCTCTAGGTTTTTTTCGGTTTTTTTAACACACAAAACCTGATTGCCCAGCTCAGCAAAACAAGCTGCGGTGACTAATCCAACGTATCCTGCTCCGATCACTGTAATTTTCATTTCTCCCACCTTAAAAATACAAAATCAATAGTTATAGTGGATATGGCTTTTTCAATCATGATTTTTCCTCGTGATAATCTTCTTCAGTGTTTATTAACCATAGATTTTCTTTAGATGTTTCCCCCTTGATGATGTTTTCAACGGCAGTGATGGCGGTTAGCATGGAATGGTCCATGTTGTTATAGCGATGCATCCCATTTCTACCGATTAAAAACAGGTTCGGGTATTCTTCCACAAATTCTTTGATTATGTTAAACTGGTTGTAAGTTCCGAAATAGGCAGGATAGCTTTTTTCTTCCTTAATGACCATACTATCCTGGACGTCATCAGGATGGATGATGTCTATTTTGGCAAGTTCACTAATGGCAAAATCAATAAAGTCTTTTTCAGACATGTTCCACAATTCATCACCCTTATTACAGAAGTATTCAAGGCCAATCCAAACTTTATTTTTGTCTTTGACCATGTGGGGGCTGAAGTTGTTGAATACATCAAGTCTACCCATCTTAACATTCCTTTCCTGGATATAAATCCAGTGATCCGGTACAATATCATTGACTGATGGTGTCTTAGTGTCGTTTTTTATTAATAATTTATCCAAAAGCAGGCCGACAACTATTATATCACGATATACGAGGCCATTAGCTACGTTTTTAACATTTTCGGGGACATCACATTTAAATGAATTTATAAGTTCACATACAGGCATGGTGGAGAATAAATAGTCCCCTTTTATCTTTTTAATCTCTCCAGTTGACTCATCCACCACAGTAATTCCAGTGACCAGATCCCCCTTGGTGATGATTCCATTTACTCTATGATTTTTGTGGATCTTTCCACCGTTTTCTACTATTATCCTGGCAATTTCCTCGTAGATCTGACCTGAACCCAGTTTGGGGTAAAGGAATTGCTCTGCAAGACTGGTTTCCACATTTTTCTGGGAAATGGATGAATTTCTTTTGAAACTATTTTTCAGGGCATGGGTAACTGTTTTGGTAATAGAAAGTCCTTTTATCCTCTGGGATCCCCAGTCTGTTGCGATCTGGTCACAGGGAACGCCCCATACCTTTTCAGTGTAGTCTTTAAAGAAGGTGCTGTATAATTCCATTCCAAAACGATTTATGAAAAAGTCTTCAAGGGATTTTTCAGGTTCAACTTGACGTATAGCTGTTTTAATGTAGCTTAAACCTATTTTAATGGTTTTTTTGATCCCGAGATTAGATAGGGTTTGGTAGTTAAGGGATACTGGATAGGCAAAAAATTTCCTCATAAAAAAAATCCGGGTTAACCTGGTGCGTTTTAACATGACTTTATCTTCTTTCTGGGGGTCAGGTGAGGGTTTGTTTATGGTTTTATCCGAGCCTATCTCTCTTGTAGTTGATTGGCTTGCAAGTTCTACTGTTCTGTCCAGGGCAAGATCATCAATTTCTGGTGCTCCCTGAAGTGGTAAGATATTGGTCCACCATTCCAGGATTCTGTCAGATTTAGTGTAGAAATGATGGGGCCCAATATCCAAACGATTACCATTGTAATGTATGGTTTTAGATAATCCACCAATATAATCACTTTTCTCGTAGATGATTGGTTTGATATCTGTTTTATCAAGGAGTTCGTAGGCAGCTGTCAATCCTGCGGGTCCAGCCCCGATTATAATTGCGGTTTTATCAGTAATTGCGGTTTTATCAGTATCATCCATATGCTCATACACCATTATTTTTATTGAGTCTATTGATTAAGAGAAATCTTATCTAAATAAAATGAATCTTCTGGCAGCGAAGTTCCAGGATAGTATTATTGCTGCGGCAATGATTTTGGATAAGATGTAATAAATCTGAAGATACTCTGTAAAGAACCATATCAGCACACCATTTAAGGCAAGCCCTACTATTCCTATTAATGTGAAAACCCCAAATTCCAGTTTTTTACTGTCCAGGGTTCTTTTATTGAAGACCCAACTAATACTGAGGAGATAGTTGGTAATCAATCCCAGAATAAAGGATATGCTGGCTGAAATCAGGTAATATATTCCGAAAAATTCGGTGAGGATATAAAGTGATCCAATGTCTACTATGAAGGCTGTTCCCCCTACAACGAAGTATCTGATAAACTGGATCAGGATTTTATCAGTCTGTTCTTTTATCAGCTTTCTGCTCAAAGTTTTTAGAAGCGTTTTCATAAGTAATCAATCACGTTTTTTTAAATTTATTAAGTATTATGATATTATTTATACATTAATATAAAAAACATCCATAAAACTGTGGTTTATAAAGATATAATTGGGGTATGATTTTTTATTTAAGAGAGAAAAAAAATATTCATATCACGTATAATTTATTGATTACTGCTGAAGATTGGAAATTTGTATCAGGATAACATCGAGGTATGTTTAATTTCAATGGATATTAAAAAAGCCGATTTATATGAATAACGAAAAATCAAGTTTCCTTAGTAAGAAACATTTTACAAGTAACAAGGATTTAATCTTTGCACTGGTAATTTATCTGATTATTGGTATTTTTATCCTTAAATATTATCAGCACCTTATTAACCCTGATGTCATTTGTTATATTAACATCGCAGAGAAATATGCCACTGGTGACATTGGAAATGCTGTTAACGGTTATTGGGGGCCTTTGTTTTCCTGGGCCCTAATTCCTTTCCTCTTAAAGGATCACACACCCTTATTTGCACTTACAGCTGCCAAAATAGTGCTATTAATGACTGGAGTGTTCACAATTGCGGGATTGTGGTTTTTAAGCAAAAAATTCCCTATGGACAGAACAATAAGGCTTTTTTTCTTATTCAGTATAATTCCCATAATTTTATCATTTATCTATGGCAAGATCACCCCTGATTTGCTGATGGTCACTGCTTTAATTTTTTATTTGAACTCATTATTTGATTCAGAATACCCTCAGAAATATAAAAATGGAGTTATTTCAGGTTTAACTGGTGCCCTGGCTTATCTGAGCAAAGCTTTTGCTCTTCCTTTTTTCCTGGCCCATTTTATATTATTCAACTGCTTATACTACTTTAAAAAATATAAACCAAATAAGAAGAGGGTTAGAAATAATTTAATTATCGGATTGACAGTTTTTCTAATAATCAGTGGTGTTTGGGCTGTCACAATCAGTGAGAAATATGATGAGTTAACGTTCGGAACCTCGAGTAAATATAACTTCGCCCTGGTTGGTCCGGAAATACAAGAGCACCACCCCCAGAGCGGGTTTGGACTTTATAAACCACCGAATGATAGTGCAACCAGTTCCTGGGAAGATCCCTCCTATATTAAAATGCCAAGATGGAGTCCCTTTGAATCATGGGCCAACTTCAATCATCAGTTGAAGGTGACCTGGAACAATATGGTGAGAACAGCGACAATGCTGTATAATTTTTCCATAATCACCTTTATAATTATTATTTGTGCTTTTATTTTCCTCTTGAAATCAGCAGACTCTGAAAAGAAATTTAAGATGGCTTCTCTTCTAATTACAATCTTCCTGACCCTCATTGGGTTCTGGATTATCCGTATTGAACCAAGATATATTATGCTTATCTACTTTTTAATCCCCCTAATGGCAGGTTACCTGCTGAATATAATTAAAGAAGAGTTCAAAATAGACCATAAAATTAAAACAATCATGGCGGCGACAGTGTTTATTTTACTGGTTATTTCACCAATAACCAGTTTATACAACACTGCTAATCCTGAAAACACGGTCTATGAGCTGAGTGAAAATATCATAGAAAACTATCAGGTGCAAGGGAACATAGCCACCAATACTGATCGAAGACTGAGCATGGCATACGCATATTATCTAGATGCACAATACTATGGAACTATTCCACCAAATGATAATTTGGAGGCCAATCTACTGAAAAATAATATTGATTTTTATCTGGTCTGGAATACCAGGGAAAATATCGATTTAGATCATTACTATGAAATGGAGAATCCATCTTCGAATTATCCACGTGTTTTTAAGCGGTTGAAATGATAATAAGTTACGAATTATATTTTTTTTTATCAATGAAAAAAAAGAATGGTTTAATGGGAGTTATTTACTGCTCCCACTCCACTGTAATAGAATCCCATTTCTTTTAATTTTTCAGGATCATATATGCGTCGGGCATCCACGATTATAGGGATTTTCATCAGTTTTTTGGCTTTTTCAAAGTTCAGGTCCCTGAATTCCTGATGGGCTGTCATGAGGACCAGGGCATCGGCATCTTCCAGTGCCTGGTAAACATCACTTTCCAGGGTACCGTAAACATTTGTTTCTTCGATGTAGGGATCCACAATAGTGACCCGTGCATGGTAGTGTTCTAGTTCATTGATGAGTTCCTCAGATGGGGACTCCCGGTCATCACCCACATTCTCCTTATAGGATAATCCAAGGACAACCACCTTGGAGTTTTTAACCGACTTTTCATTATCATTCAGGGCATCTGTAAGCAGCCCAAAAACATGCTGCGGCATGTAATCATTGATGGTTCTTCCCGCAGCTATAACCTTAGAATGATAACCCAGCTCTTTGGCTTTCTTCACTAAATAGTAGGGATCTACGGGTAGGCAGTGTCCTCCTACTCCTCCTCCAGGGTAGTAGACATTGAAGTTCCATTTGGTGCTGGCACCATCAATAACTTCCATGACATCGATACCGATCTTCTCAAATATCATGGCCAGTTCATTGACCAGTGCAATGTTCAGGTCACGCTGGGTGTTTTCAATAACCTTAGCAGCCTCAGAGGTTTTGATATTTCTCAAAACCTTTATATCTTCTTCTATGATGAATTGGTATAATTCGCGGGTTATCTCAGCCCATTCAGGAGTTATTCCACCAACTACACGGGCGACTTTTTCTATAGAGTGGGCATCATCACCTGGATTATACCTTTCCGGACAGTAGGCCAGTCCGAAGTCTTCACCAGCTTTTAAGCCTGATTCTTCCAGTATGGGCTGCAGGACCTCTTCAGTCACTCCCGGATATACTGTGGACTCCAGTACTACCAGTTTGCCCTTTCCCAGTCCTCTGGACACATTTTTCCCGGCATCCATAACATGGGAAAGATCAGGGTCCTTGGATTTGGTCACCGGTGTGGGGACAATGAGTAAAATAATGTCAGATTGGCGGGTTGCCTCCGGCAGGTCGAGGGTGGCCACCAGCTTCCCATTTTCTACTACTTTTTCTAGTCTTTCATCTAAACCAAGTTCTCCCAGGGGTGATATTCCCTGGTTAATCATGTCAAGCTTCTTTGGGTCAACCCCAACTCCGATAACGTTAAAATCGTTCTCAGCGAAGAATATGGCAGTTGGCAGTCCCACATAACCTAATCCAACCACACAAATAGTTGATTCCTTGTTTTTAATCTTATTTAGTAATTCTTGATACACTTTAGCACCTTAAATTAGTTTTAGTTTTACTTGTGAAAAGTAAGTTTGATTTTGAATGTATATAAAAATATATGTTGGCATGGTATAATGTAACCGGTTAAAATCCTCTCATTTTCTCCATAAGTTCTGGATAGGGGATTCCAACTTCTTTCACCACCCGGGCAGGAACACCGGCAGCCACTGAATTTTCAGGAATGTCTTTCACCACCACGGCATTGGCGCCAATAATGGAATTATCACCTACCTCCACTGGCCCCAGAACCTTTGCACCGGCACCTAGCAATACATTATCTCCAATAATTGGACTTCTCCGACCATTTTTAGTTTTGTATAGATTCCCTCCAATGGTCACTCCCTGGGATATGGTGAAATTCTCTCCAATTGCGGATTGTGAATGGAAATATATGCACTTGGGGTGTGGCATGAGCAGTCCACCACCAATTTTAGCAGTGTAGGGGATTTTTATCTCGGTTAAAATAAGGCTGATGAACCATAAAAGTTTGTTCACCCTTTTGTTTTTGGTGTACTGCTTATTTAAAATCCTGTAGAATAATATGGACCTGAAGGCACTGTTGGTGATGAAATATCTGGATATGATTAAGAAGATCCTGATGGATGCATTGCTGGAATGCTTTAGATAATCCAGATCTTTGAATCGGCCAATATCCTTCATTAATAATTTCTTTAGATTGCTCATGGTTTTTATTTTAATATTTTTTTATGAATGGTTAATCCATACAGTTATATTTAAACACATTCCTTGTAGATTTCTTCCAGTTCAATAATGATATTATTCCAGTCATATTTAACGATTTCTTCCCTATTTTTGGCAGCCATGAACTGTTTAATATCCTGATTATCAAGAATTTTGCTAATAACATTTGCCATTGCAGTTGGATTTTTTACCGGGACCATGAATCCATTTTCTCCGTCCCTTATAATTTCCGATGCTCCTTCAAAGTTGGTGGATACAATGGGCAGCCCGGCAGCCATTGCCTCCAATATCACATTGGGGAATCCTTCCGATATGCTGGGCAACACAAACAGGTCAGAAATTTTAAGATAACTCATAATTTCTTCCTTTGATATTTTACCCTGGAATGTCACCTTTTCTCTAATTCCCAACTGATCTGTTTGGGATTGGAGGTGTTCCCTTTCAGGGCCATCCCCAATTATCAGTAATCGAGCATCATTTTTCTTTAGAACCATCCCTAATGCCTCGATTAGATACTTTACTCCCTTGACCGGTCTTAGATTACCCACAAATGTGATGAGGGGCACATTTTCCGGGATGTTCATTTGTTGGCGTGACACTTTATTATTATTTGAGGTTTCCAGTTTATTCAGGTCTATCCCATTGGGCAGCACATGGCTATTTTCTATAGGGTGGATTTCTAGAAGCTTTTTTTCCATCCTGCGGGTTAGTGATATCACGGCACATGCATTTATTAGGGGTGCCTTGGAGACCATAGTTTTGGATTTATCACCGTAAACGTCGGATCCTCTACCCCACAGCACGTATTTGATGTTTAAGAGTTTTTTTATTACCAGGGCAGTGAATCCCATTCCAATCCCCTGGGCATGCACAATATCCGGTTTAAGATCAAAAGCCAGTTTAAGCACTTTTAATGAAAAAATCACATCCCAGATTAATCTTATTTTCGGGTAACGTATTCTGTGAAGTTTAAAAATATATTCAGAGTCTGATTCATAGACTTCACCATCATGGGAGGTTGCAACATGGACTTCGTGATCTTTTCTGGAGAGAGCGTTGGCTATGCTCAATGTGGCTAACTCTGTGCCCCCAATCCATTTTGGGGGAAATGCAAAGACAATTAATAAGATCTTCATTGTTTCTCTGAGTAAATTTCTATGGGTTTCTATTTTTAGGGAGAGAATCCAGGGATTGTATAAGGGGAAATCTATAAATTACTATTATTCTAAGTATTCATGATATTAATTGTATGCTTGTAAAATAATTTCAGATGTCCTAAAACGCTCCAATCCTGTTCTTATATTTACTGGTTATTATAAATAAGTTATTATGGAATATTTACCAGACACAGAACCGATCTTAACTTTCCAGGCTTCTGGTTGTGGGTGAAAAGTTAGTCCATGAATATTATATCGGGTGATCTTAGTTGGAACAATATAAGGTGTTAATGCAGAGATTGGGTTTGATGGGAATAACCCAGATATTAGTTAATTTAACCTCCCTATTCATGCTGCCCCTCTTAACCAAGAATTTGAGTGTGGCTGACTATGGGATATGGGTTCAGTTCACAACCACCGTCACCCTGTTATCACTGGTAGCCTCACTGGGCCTTACCACCACATTGATAAGATTTCTGGCATCAAAGAAGGATATTAATAAGATTAGAGAAGTTTTTTATTCGATTTTCTTTGTGATCCTGGCATTTCTGGTAGTAGTGATCATAATTCTCATGCTCCTATCCCATCCCATTGCTGATCTGATTTTTAACAGTGCTTACCAGGTAGCCTATCTCTTACCCATTGTGTTGTTCTTTTACTGTTTGAATAAGTTATTAATGGCCTATTTCAATGCGTTCAGGCAGATGAAACTCTACTCCATCCTCCTGGTTACCCAGAGTTATCTGAGCCTGGGAGTGGCCATATTCCTGATTTATATGGGTTTCGGACTTATGGGGGCCATACTGGGTATGCTGACCACCAACATCCTGCTGTTTTTGTTCATGCAATACCGCATCATGAAGGAAATATCATTCAAAATACCTACCTTCAAGGATTTATATGAATACCTGGATTACGGTCTCCCTTTACTCCCAACGAGTCTGTCTTACTGGATTTTAGCATCCAGTGACCGTTACATTATAGGAATCCTTTTAGGAATCGCCTTTGTAGGTTACTACTCCCCAGGGTATGCTCTGGGATACCTCATAACCATGCTCATATATCCTTTCACCGCAGTACTTCCTGCCGTCCTCCCCAAATATTATGATAACGGCGAATATGGGGAGATGAAGATCATACTTGAAAATTCTCTTAAGTACTTCTTCCTTCTGGCCATACCCGCAGCCTTTGGATTATCACTACTGTCTAAAGATATTTTAACCATCTTATCCACAGCAGACATAGCCTCTAAAGGGTACCAGATCACCTTCTTCACCGCGTTCAGTGGTTTACTATTGGGTTTGAAGGAGATATGTATTCAGATAATGACTGTGAATAAGAAAACAAAAATAATAGGGGCCCTCTGGATATCCGCATCGGTGATGAGCATCGTCTTAAACTACCTGTTGATTCCTTACCTGGGAATTAATGGAGCAGGACTCACAACCATTATAACCTATTCATTCATCAGCATCATGACCCTGATCTACTCCCGGAAGTACTTTGTCTTCTCCCTGAACATTAAATTCATCACAAAAAGCATTCTGGCAGCAACTGTAATGTCCATATTCCTGTATCTATTGATATTCCAGTTCCATTTCAACAGCCTCGTTGAGATCGGAATTATCGTCCTGGTTTCAGCAGTTATCTACTTTGTGGTGATGTTGCTGTTGAAAGCAATTGATAGGAAAGAATTAAATCTGGTTAAGATGATGCTCTCAGTTAAGAAATAAATTACATCATCTTCTCCTTACTTAGTCAAGAAGTAAAGATTTGGTGTATAAGAATTTTCCAGTGCTAATTGGTGGTATCTCACTGACAAACTCCCACTGAATTTTACAGTTTTCACCCATGAAAATCCTTATTTTTTCATTAATATCTTCTATTTCGCTTTTATTTAATGATTCACTAACCACCAATACCTTCAGGTCATCATAATCCCTTTGTATAACCTGGAATTGGTCTATGAATCCTTTGTTGCAGTAAACTCCTATCAGTTGTACAAAAAATTCTCCGGAGATGATAGTACCATCTTCCAGAACAAATGATTCAAATAACCGACCATCAATTTTTTCTAAGGTAGGCAGCGGATTTCCACATTTACATTCTAGAGGACCTAAAGTGGCCATATCACCAATTTGATATCTTATCAAAGGCATGGAATAATTGAAAAGGTTGGTGACTATTACTTTACCTGTTTGGCCTGGAGATACGGGATTGTTATTATCATCCAAAATTTCTATGATGTTTGAGGGGAGTATATGCATCATTCCTTCCTCACATTCCCCTGCTAAATTGTTTATCTCCCTACTACCATAGAAATCATGTATTTTGGTCTTGAACACTTCTTCAATGAGATTTCTCATCTGCGTGTTTAATGATTCTGCTGATCCAACCAGAACCGGGGGAGAGTATAGATCCATGTTTCTATTCTTGGCATGTTTAGCCAGTTCATATAATGATCCAGAGTAACCCCTGATGAGATCTGGCTGGTAAGAGTTAATGGTTTTTATATAACCATCCATGTCATCCGGTGTCATCCGGTAACTGTTTAAAAAAACCTTATTTGTGAACCAGTCCAGTATTTTCGATTTTAATCCACTAGTCTTCGAAAAATCAGTGGGGGAACCCCATAAAAGAATCTTTTTGGCGTATGGCTCATCAATGTTTAACAAGTTTCTGTAATAGTAATAGTTGGAGGCAATGGAGTGCTTGGTGTAGGAATAATCTTGAATAACCCTTATAGGTTTTCCTGTAGATCCTCCTGAATAGTTATAAAGCCATTTTCTTTCATGATAATCTTTACTTATTAAGTTTTCTTCATCCGTCTTTATTCCCTCTTTTGTAAGTATGGGCAGGGCACCGAATTTAGTCAGATCTACTTTTTTACCATCTGTTAAGCCGATTTCCTTCATTATCTGATGGTAATGGGGAACATTATGATAGGAATGGATGATCAATTTTTTAAGAGCTTCTTCTCTGAACTTTTCAAGATCATGGGATGATCGGATATTGTTAAACTCCTGATACTCCTGGTGGGAGGTATCCCCGAAAGTGTTTTTGATTTTCTTGTATATAGCTGTTTTAATCATGTTTATCGTCTTGTAAATGGTTATTGGATTTCATTTCCGGAGTATGTTCTGCCAGTTCCGGGTTACTTCCTGGAAATTGAATTTTTCTCTGGCAAATTGGAACCCGTTATCTGCAATTTTATCCAGTTTTTCATGTTCAATACATCTCTTGAGGGATTGGGCAATGGTTAATGGTTCGATATCGCTTAGTATGAATCCATTCTCTCCGTCAGTGACAATGTCTGGAATGGCACCTACCGGTGTGGTGAGGACTGGGGTGCCGCAGGCCATGGCCTCCAATACAATGTTGGGTAATCCCTCGGATAATGATGGAAGGATCAATAATTTCAGTTGGTTAAGGTAACCAGGGAGCAGGTCGTGTTCCACCCATCCCCGTAGGGTTACTTTTTCCTGTAGATGGTTATCCTCAATCCAACTATTTATTTCATTTTCTAAGGGTCCGTCACCAATGAAGATAAACTTAAAATCAATATCTTTATCTTCTTCTAGAAACAGGTTTATACCCTTCATCAGGTTCCTAACACCTTTGAGTTCGTTGAATGAGCCGATATAGCCTATCAGGTTCTCCCTTTTTTGGAAATCTTCTTTTATATGGAATTTATCAAAATCGATTACGTGTCGGTGGGCTACCAGCACTTTCCTGGAGAAACTGTCCAGGTTTCTCTGGTTCATAATACTGGGAGAGTAGATCACGATTTTATCCGAGACCCTGAGCACCAGGTTGGATAAAAATCTGGTCATCCTCTTCAGGGGGTCACTTTTTAGCTGGCCCTGTTTTGCCGGGTCACCGGCCAGCACAATGTAAAGTTCCTTGTTAAACAATTTAGCAGTGATGGATGGTAAAATCAGGCCTTCACCGCCTATGAAGAAGATTACGGTGTCAATTTTTTTCCTTATCTGGAATATTAAATATGAAATGGAGAACTGAATTTTTATGTATGCCAAAGCCCTCATAATGGGGTTCTGCCTTTTTTTATGGGAGATTTCTAAATAATTTGACTTCCCCTTTTCTTTGAAAATTTCACCAGCCTGCCCCCCACTGATTATGAAAAGTTCATCAGAGAGTTCCTCCGATATTTTAACGATCTGTGAAAAGGGAACAGCTCCACTTTTACCTAAGGGGAGAGTTACAATACAAATATTAGTTTTATCAGCCATAATATCGTTTTTTTAAGCTTTGATTATCCTTATAAACCTCATCATCTTTTTTGTAGGTCCCTGTAAATGTTTTCGATCTCATCAACTACTACTTTTTGACTGAATTTTTCCCTGACAAATGAATATCCTTTATCCTTAAATGCATCACTCTTAGCAGTTAATAATATATATATTCCTTTTTTAAGACTCTCTTTATCATATTTTACCACTAACCCCATATTATTTTTCACCATTTCTGCTATCCCACATCTTTCCGTTACTATTACTGGTGTTTTGCAGATAGCAGCTTCCAGGACGGTGTTAGGAAATGTTTCATAACGTGAGGGTAACACGTAAACATCAGCATCAACATAGGCCTCCAGTTTATCATCCTCATAGAGGGGGCCAGTGAAAAGCACCTTACTTTTGATTTTCAGTCTGTTGATCATCTCTTCTAAATGGTCCAGACAGCCATCATCAGGCCCCACTATCACCAGCCGGGAGTCTTTTATATCATTGGTAAGAAGAGCGAAGGATTCAACCAGTAAGTCAACACCCTTAATCTGGTTCAGCCTCCCTAAAAAGAGGACCATTTTTTCATTGGCTTGGATATTGTGTTTTTCCCTGAAATTACCCTGAGGGGGGAGATTATCGTAGAGTGAGGTTTCGATGGCATTGGGGATGATCACGATTTTCTGGGGGTCGGCACCAATTTCCTGGTACTGCTGGGCCTCAGCAGGGGTTAATGCAATGAGTTTGGATGCGTTTTTCACCATTTTTTTACCGTAAAATGTGTCGAAAACCTTTTTATAGAAAACTCTTCCCCTTTCCAGGGTTGTGGAACCCCTGGCATGTATTACAATGGGTATGTTATTTTTTTTAGCATAATATGCGACTATGAGTGCGATTATGGTTCTCTGCTCATGGATGTGGATGACATCATAGTTTTTGATGGTTTTACCTATAATTCGGAGAAGATGGTAGGGTGTTGCTATCTTAAAACGCATCCGGAGTGTGTTGGAGATGTTGGAGAAGTAGTAGACATTCACTCCATCCAGGCTAACTCGTTTATTTTTCTCAACATCCAATCGTTTGGTGCATCCATCAGTGGTATAAACAGTTACATTATGACCCCTGGATGCTAATTCCTTGGAGAGGGTGTACACCGACCTGACTACTCCACCTGAATCATAGCAGGGGATGAATGAATGGGAAACCTGGAGTATGTTCATTTAAAAGTCCTTCTAAGAGAGTTTTAATAAGTTATGTTTTGCTTCTTGATTTATTTAATTAATTTTAAAAGTCTTTCACACGATTTATCATCAGTATAGTAATGGAATTGGTTGGTTATTTCTTCTCTTCTTTCCCTGTAGGGATCTTCACCAGCCATAATCCTTTCTAGGGAGTTTATAAATTCCCTGTAGTTTAGGGTTTTATCACCCGGGGCCCAGAACTCATAATCATCCAATAGTAATCCTCGGCCTTTTCTGTAGTCTTCCAAGTCGTAGGGTATGAATATGCAGGGCCGGTTGAGGATCAAATAGTCAATGTAGATGGATGAGTAGTCAGTAATGAGTATGTCCACCTCGCTGAGTATGCTGTTCACATCGTTGCAGACATCAAAACCGAAATCTATTATCCTATCTGTAAATATATCCGTTGATTCGTCAAGCTGGTTATAAACATGGCCTCTGATGAGAATTATACTGTTATTGTCTTTTAAGAATTGGTTTAAATCATCCTGGTCAAAATCTGGGAAGGGGAAGAATCTGGTTTCATCTCCTCGTCTGAAGGTAGGGGCGTACAGGATTATTTTTACATTCCGGGGTGTGTCTTTCAGGATTTTGTGGATTTTTTCCTTTCCAGGCACATCCTTTTTGTTAATTAATGCATCGTTACGGGGATGGCCAGTGACCCTGATCTTTCTGGGATCCATTAACATGCACTCTGAGATTAAGGCGGATTCCAGTTTGGAGGAAACAGTGAAAATAGAGGTTCTATGAACCATCTTCCTGATCTTTTTAAGATTACTCTCATTGTCACCAGGATCAGCATAGAAAAGGGATTTGAGGGGCACACCATGCCATACATTAATTAAAGTCTTCCTTCTTGACCAGCCCAATGGGAAGAAATCTGTGGTGGGATGGCTGGAGATTAAAAACTTCGCATTTAAGAATTTTGGTATGAAACGGAGCATGTAACCTAATTGCTCCTTTAAACCGGATTTTTCTGAGAATGGTAAATAATAAGATACCCTGTATTCAGGGTGATACTTCTTTATATATTGATACATGGCATTGGGGCTTCCTGAGGCATATTCCCCTGTGTTGGAGCCGAAGATTATGAGTTTATCATTTTTGGGATAGAAAAAGTCTAAAATGATTATTAAGTATTCCAGTGGGATAAAAAGTGTTCGGATAAGGTTAATCTGTCTCTGGGATAGGTTGGATATGAAATGGGATATAGACATAAGACATTGACACCTTACAGACATTAAAAACTTTTATTTGAAAACCTAATTTTGGGGAGAACCTTATTGTGTAGGGAACCTTATAATTGTGTATAGAACCTTAGGATTGTGTTGGGAACATTATAGTTGTGTTCAAAACATTATAATTTATCTAGTTAACTAAAAGTTGATTTTGCATGGTTAAAATCGTTAATATCATCTATTTCAGTCCATTTAAGGCCGTTAGTGTATACGTAGTCCACTTTTGATTTTCTGCTCAACTCCACATAGGCAATATCATAGTATTGTTGGGGATCTTCACTGGTGAGTTTGGATAGTATCTCAGCAAATAGTTCTACATCACCACTGGCCACCTTGGATATGCCGATGAACTCGCCACTGGAGCTTTCAATACTGATTTCTTTACCCATATCCTTGATTATGGAGTCTTCTATCATTATCTTGAAGGATTCCTGGTTCAACTTTTTATGGTTGTCGATGATCATGGCGGTGGAGTCGGATTCCAGGAGGTTTTCTATGATCTTTTCATCGAAAACATTGTCTCCGTTAATGATGATGAAATCCCTATTTCTTAGTTGTTTTACTGCCAGGAGGGTTGAAACTCCAGTGTTGGTTTTGAAGTATTCATTATTTTCAATAATAGTGAAGGTTACATCATATTTAAGGGCGAGTCTTTGGCATTCTTGGACTACTTTTTCCTTAAAGTGGCCTACAACTACCAGGTATTCTTCGATCCCGTTGTTGAGGCATTTTATTACCATGTTTTCTATTATGGTTCGGTTGTTGATTTCCAGTAGTGTTTTGGGTATGTCCTTGGTGAGGGGCATTAATCTTTCTCCCATGCCCGCGGCAAGTATTACTGCTATCATTTAGACCATTTTCCCCCAGAGATCTCTGAAAGCGATTTCTGGTGTTTTTTGATGATTTAGAACTGAATTTGTGAATTCACAGACATCACAGTTTATCTGGTTTTGTTGGCAGACCTTTTTAATGGCCATTACCGATTTTTTACCCTCGAATAGGATGCTTGATGATTTTTCATCCACGGTGATCTTCTGTCCATACAATATTCCCAGGGTGTGGTTTCTGCTCTGATTGCTGGTTGATGTGAGAACCATATCCCCCAGTCCACAGTATCCATCTACTGTGTCCGGATTTCCTCCCAGACTGGTTACGATGTCTTTGGTTTCCCGGAAGCTTTTGTTTAACACTGCGAATCTGGCGTTTTCATTGATGTTCATTCCCTCACAGATCCCATAGGCAATGGCGTTGATGTTTTTAAGTACACTGCACATTTCTGTTCCCACCACATCATCAGTGGTTTCAACCTGGAACTCCCCAGTTGTTAGGGCTTCTTTGACTTTTTTAAGATCGGCGGGTTCGTTTGATGCTATGGTGGTGGCTGTTGGCTGGTTCAATACGATTTCTGATGCGAAGTTGGGTCCGGAGAGTATTACTGGATGTTTGCCTGTTTCTTCATGTATGATCTGGCTCATGGTTTTTCCGGAGGGATATTCTATGCCCTTGGCTGTGCTCACCATTACGGTGTCCGGTTTTATCAGATCTTTAACTTCGGAGGCTACGTCCCGTACTGCAGAGGAGGGTACGCAGAAAAAGATTATCTCCGAATCAAGGCCGGATTCATATTTATATTCTGGTTGGATATTAGGTGAAAGCAAAGTGTTAGGGAAGTATTGCAGGTTTCGGTGGGTGTTCTGGATGTCCTGGACAACCTCTTTTCTCTTAGCGTGCAGGTAAACCAGTTGGGCATTGTTTGAGACCAGCTGTGCAATTGCCGTTCCCAGACTACCAGCACCTATAATAGAAACTTTTCCAATCAAATTATTAGGCCTCCTCCAATTAGAATATAACCGACGAATTATAATATTGATAAATCTGATTTAATATGCTAAATTAACCCCTATTTTAGTTTCGACTTTCTATGAGTTTTTTTAAGGTTTCCTCAAAGGTGTCGGTGATGGTGTTCCAATCATTGCTTCTCACGAATTCGAATGCTTTCCCGCCAAGATCTTTAACATCAATCTTAGAAGCAAGACTCACCACATCTTCTGGCTTATCAACATACAATATACCTTTATCGTCTCCAAATTCAGCTATAACCCCGTTGAGTTTGGTGGTTATAACTGGCTTCCTCATAGCCATATACTCATAGAATTTTATAGGGACAATATCATGCATTATAATTTCGTCGGGATAAGCTGGTAGAATACACACATCAGATGAGGCGATAAACTCAGGAATTTTACTGAATGGTTGTTTACCAGTTAATATAAGTTGATTTCCCATATCATACTTATCTCTGATTTCCACCAAATCATCGTAGGCATCCCCATCCCCCACTACCATTAATTTAATATTTTCATGTGTGCCTTTTCCCAGTTCTTCTGCTACTTCCTTTACACCGGAAAAGTGGTAGATCCAGCCCATGAAAAATAGTAAAAGTTCATCATCCTTCACCCCATATTCTTCCCGTATAAAAGAACCATCAACCCTTTCAGGATTGAAATTATCCCGATCAATACCTGCATCTATGACCATGGTTTTTTCTTTAACAGAACCAGTTTTCATAGCAAATTCTGCTAGAGTTTTGTTTATGGCTATAACCATGTCTGAATTTTTAAGGGTGTTGGTTTTTACCTTTTTTCCAAGAATTTGGAGTGATTTTTCAGGTATCAGATTATATAGAACATCCATAAGATAATAAACAAAGGGGATGTTATATTTTTTCGATATTTTGACCCCTAAATTAGCATTAAGTAAACCAAAAGCCACAATTACATCAGGTTCGAATTCTTTGATTTGTCTCTCGATTTCTCTCCAATTGGTCCAAATCCAAGAAAAATAGTTTAAAACTGAAATTTTGAGGAATGACGGCCTTACAACATCTACACTGGCTCCCTCATGGATTTTGTGAACATCTTTGAAGATGGTTCTTTTAGCAATTAAGCCGGGATTATTGTTGGTCTTCCAGTTTATTTCATAGTCTATAACCCTTATCTCATGACCCCTCAAAGACAATCGTTCCATAAGATGGTGCGATTGATGGGGGTTCCGTTGCAACCAGTCGGATTCCTGGAGGACAAGTATTTTCATAATAATCAGAACTCAGCACTATTCTCAATATCTTCCCAGTTATCAACAAACCATTGATGGGTTTTCTTCAAACCATCCTTAAAGGTGGTCTTTGGATTGTAATCCAGGATTTTGCGTGCTTTTTCAATTGATGATAGTAATCGGGTTTTGGCATCCCAGTTTCTCCGGGCTGCATAGGCAATTCCCTCCTGGTTACCGGTTAACTCGTTGACCATGTTGGCCATGTCTATGACTCTGGTCTCTGCACTGGAACCGAGGTTGATGGCTTCTCCAATGGCTTCTTCAACCACTCCCATGGCCATGAGCCCGTCCACAATATCATCGACGTAGGTCCAATCCCTGGTTTCTGAACCATCACCAGTAATGGGTAATGCCTGACCTGTAATGGACCAGTACATGAAGTTGGGTATCACATTCCGGTACTTGCCGGGTACTTCTCCCGGGCCGAAGACATTGAAAAACCGTGCATTAACTATGGGCAAGCCATAGAGGTTGTGGAAATAGTTAGTGTAAAGTTCTCCTAAGAGTTTGGTGACCTGATATGGGGTGTGCAGGCTTATGGAGATGTCATGTTCTTCGAAGGGCATCTTGGAGTCCAACCCATATACTCCGCATCCTGATGAGGAGTATACGAATCTTTCCACACCCACCAGATGTGCGTATTCTAGAACTCGTAAGATTCCCATCCCATTCACCATGAGATCGAGTTCAGGGTTGTCTACACTGTTCTGGTTGGCGAAGTGTGCTGCCAGGTGGAACACGTAGTCGGGTTTTTCCTTGAAAACCCTTTTAAGCATCTCATCATCCAGAATGTCACCATTAACAAAGCTGATATTATCTTCATCAGGGATATTCCATTCATAGGCTGAATCAAGGTTATCTAAAATGATGACCTTATCAGCGTGTTGTGATAATTTCCGGGTGAGGTTGCTTCCCACGCATCCTGCACCACCAGTTACTAGAACCGTTTTATCATTGTAATTAGTGTAATCCATATTTCCACCACCTATTTTTAAATGATTCTAAGCAAATCTCAAGATTAGTATTAAACCTCAAAAATATGAATAATCTTCTATAATCCTTTACTACTCTTCCAATGTCTTCTAGATTAATCGTCTGTTTGATGTGACAGAAAACTTTAATGTTTATTGATCATTCTTCATCTATAAAAGTATCTCATTTAATCTTATTTCAAGTAAACATGTCTATAAATCTATGCCCATTACTAGTCTTAAAATTTATATCAAAAAAATATAAAGTAACATTTTTATCATCAAACTATATAAGATAAAGAAAGTGGTAATTAGTTGATAGACTAAATGGTAATTAGTTTAAAGCCCGTTGATTATGTGGGAGTATAATTTAGGGCAATTGTGGGAGTTAAAATTTAAGGTAATGCCATGTTGGTATATTACATGGATGTTTCACAGCTGGATATAAACCAGATGGAACATTTTGTATCTGTGGAGAGGCTTGAAAAAACAGGCCGATACATCTTTCAAAAGGATAAAAAACTATCCATAGGTGCGGAACTTCTTTTAAGATATGCTTTGATTCAACTTAACATTTTTAATCCTGTATTCGGCCATGATAATTATGGTAAACCTTTTTTGATGAACCACTCCCATGTTTATTTTAATCTGTCTCATTCTGAGGAATATGTGGCCTGTGCAGTTTCTGATTCTCCTGTTGGTGTGGATATTGAACAGGTCCACAACATCGACCTAAATATAGCACAGCACTATTTTTTCGGCAGCGAATACCGCCATATTCAGAACAGTGCCCATAAACAGAGAACCTTTTTCGAGTTATGGGTTTTAAAGGAAAGCTACATGAAAATGACTGGCCTGGGATTCCGTTTGCCCCTGGATGAATTCTCCATAGATATCCAGAACAGTTTGCGGGATAACAGTGCCAGAATAAGAGTTCACAGCAGGGACGAAAAGACGGATAGATTAGAACACACAGGAAATCAACCGGAATTTGGGTTGTGGAGTGTGGTTGGGGATAAATACATTCTGGCGGTGTGCTCAGAAAGTAGAATCATTCAGCCAGATTTAATTAATTTAGAAGATCTAAAGAGGGAAATCATGTCAGAAGAGTGTCAAAACCAGAGAAGGGGGATTCATCCGTGAAGTACTTTGAGTTATCCAATGCCCAGAAAAGAACCATCATAACCGAGATCAGCAATCCTGGAAACGAGGCCTATATAATTCCATTTAAGGCAAAATTTCAATTGGAAGATGAAGAACATGTTAAAAAAGGCTTATCACTCCTTATAAGTGAAAACCTCTTTCTGCGCATTAAAAAAGATGAAAATATGAACTTCATGCAGTATTATGCTGAAGGGGAAGGTTCTTCACTTGAAGATAATGAGGAAGATTCTTCATCTACGGATGATAAGGACCTATTTTCCATTGTGGATATGGCGGGTAAAGATGAAGATGAAATAAACAGTTATATCCACAAATTTTCCATTAAAACCTTTGAAGAAATCTTTGATGCTCCTCTTTATGATTTCAGGATCCTTAAAACAGGAGCAGAATTGATTGTGCTGGGGCGTGTCCACCACCTCATCATGGATGGTACCTCTCTTTCCATCCTGGTCAAAGAACTCAGAAAATGTGTAGAGGCCCTGAAAAAAGGGGAAGAATATCATTTTTCACCTGTTTCATACCAGAGTTATGTTGAAAAAGAAAAGGAATACCTTTCCAGTGAAGAAGCCCGGGAAGATGAGGAATTCTGGCTTTCTAACCTGGATGGATATTCCAGTGACTGGTACTCCTCCCCGGATATGAGTATAAGCAGGGAATATTTCCACCTGGATGCAGATTTACAGGAACTTTTGAAAGATTTGTATAATGTTAACGGGGAACGTATTTCACCCTTTGTACTGGCCTTATCCGCAATTTCACTCTACTTTGCCCGGAGCACTCACACCGAAGATATGGTATGGAACAGTGTGTACCATGGTCGAGACTTTGGAGAGGACATCCAGGACATGATGGGCATGTTCGTGAATATGATGCCCCTCAGACTGGTCTATGATAAAAACCGAACATTTAAAGAAGTCCTGACTTACACCAAAT
>Ga0334886_1000786_pt1 | contig 43504 bp, 40 predicted proteins | sample GraSluR1_MG_9_FD_207232 | JGI IMG/M metagenome (GOLD analysis project Ga0334886, IMG submission 207232) | Sludge microbial communities from methane-producing bioreactor in Wageningen University, Netherlands - Granular Sludge_27_06-R1 | ecosystem: Engineered > Bioreactor > Anaerobic >... | reverse complement strand
GTTTTTGATGCCTATCGTCCCTGGTATGTAACCAAGATGTTTTGGGACGCAACTCCAATATCATTGAGAAATTTCGTTGCTGATCCGAAAGCCGGATCCCGTCACAATCGAGGAGGTGCAGTTGATGTTGGCTTATATGATATTGAAAGCAAGGAGCCGATCTTCTTTGGTGGTGATTTTGATGAATTTTCAGAACGATCTTTTGTCACCTATCCAGGGGGAACCAGTCGACAGAGATGGTTTCGGGAAATCCTTCGGCAAGCCTTAGAAGCAGAAGGATTTGAAGTGTATGAGGATGAATGGTGGCATTTTGATTATAAAGACAGTAACAAGTATCCAATAATAAATATTTTATTTGAAGATATTCGTTAACCAGGGGGTCAAGATATTTACCTCATTGAATCAATTAAAATGACAAATACGGTTGAAAACAAAAAAGGGCGTAATTTTTGCGCCCTTTTTTGTTTCTTGATGACGATTATCAGACCCGGCAAATCGGTTCTCCGAGTTGGTTTTTTTATTTATATTTAAAAATAGAATGATCCTGAAAGGGTGAATTAATCACTTAAGGTTAAACGAACAAAAACTGATGGATCAAGCACACGGAAAGTAAAAGACTCGGTAAAAAATAAGTTGACATATTTATCGTCATGGTTTTCATATCCAATTGACAGATCTTGTCCAAGAGTGAGCTCAAAATCTCCTCCTCGAGTGGAAGTGATAAGTGCGTCCTCTAATATTGGAACCGGGATAATTTTAGCTTTAACGGTATTTTCAATTGCCTTATTGAGTGGATAACCGCTTTTAATCCCTGCTAAATCTGCCCAGAGAAGTGGATTTATAAGTAGCACATAAGGACCCCCTACTGAGGCATCGTTTAATATAGTGGTAGCTTCGATGGCGGTTCCAAAAAATTCTCCTGGATCATGAGAAAAGGGAAGAGGTTCGTACTCTAAGACTGGTAAAATACCATCAATATCTCCAGGCTCAAAACCATGATATATGATTTTCTCTTCAAAAAGAGCAGTTTGCTTGGCAGCGTCTATTAAAGGAGTGAAGTCAACATCAACTGCTCCTCGGTTAATATTGTCTAATTCCCACAGATCCAGTTGAAATGAGGTTCGAATTTCAACGAGCGGTTGAACCATATGTATCCCAAATCTGACATCTCCTTCTCTTTGGTTTTCAGGGACGTTAAGCCTTCCCAATCCAACCCCAGCGTAATCCCACCCCTTTGGGCCAATAACATCAACAAAATGACGGGCGGTAAGTTGATTGTGAAAGACTTTTTTTGCTTGACGATCAATTTCCTGCCAGGCTTGATCGGTTATTGGCGCAAAATTTCTTTTTAAAATATCCATAGTTACCTCCTTGATAATTGTCGAAATAATTTTCAGTCCTTTTTCAGAAGGACTATTTCAGGTTACCAATCCCCAAATCACCTGACTTTTCGGGTTCAGCAGATTTTTCCGAAGTTTCAATTTCTCCGATTGGTTCAGTGGTAAATAAATAGGTTTTTAAATTCTCATTCCATCCTTCCATATTTCTCCGCAACCATTCTAAAATCATGCTGGCATGCTCAATTTCTTCTTCCAGATTATGAATAAGTATGGTTTTCATTTCTAGCTCCGAGGTTACGGCAGCCCTTTGGTGATACCAATCAATAGCTTCAATTTCTTCTTTTAAACTATTGAGAGCTCGATGGATATCTCGGTCTGCATTCGAGAGTTCTTCCACAGGTTCAATATAATTGGTCAAAATTGAACACCTCCTTATCAATCATACAATAATTCTATTATATACTTTTTCATACGCAAATTGATTGGTATCATAGTAACTGTGATCTTGCTTGTGTTCAAATTTTGTTCTTTGAATTTTTTAATAGAGAGACGGGCAATGAATCGAATAAAAAGGAAGGAAATGAATATGAAAAAAAACGGTTTGAACAGTTGGTGGATTATCGGAATTATTCTTACTATCGGAGTTTTGTTTGGAGGAAGTGCAGTTTTTTCTTTAGATGAGTCTCAACAATTTAACATTACAGTGACAGAAACAGAAGTGAAGCCTGGACAAGAGATAATAGTAAATTATACCGCTTCTTCCGATTGGAGTTCAGATGCTTGGATAGGTTTGATTCCTGCTGATATTCCTTTGGGTAACCAAAAACTTGCCGACGAAAACGATCTTGACTATCGACATTTAAAAAACACCAGTCAAGGGAAGCTTTCCTTTATTGCTCCTGATGTTGAAGGAATTTTTAATTTTCGCTTATATCCCAGCGATGATGATAGCTATCCGGAAGTAGCGGTAAGCGATTCTATTAATGTAGTCAAAGAGTCAATTATGCCTTTGGATTCTAGCGGTGATAAATTGAAATCGGAGAATCCTGTTGACGAACTTCCTTCCTTTCCTGACCAGGATATAAATGAAACGTCTCTTTCCAAACTACCGGGAATTGGTCAAATTACGACCAATATTCCCATTCTTACCCCGACTCCGATTCCAACTCTCTCAGAAATATCTTCCTTTCCCGTTAATGTGGGGGAAAAGGATGAACTTCCCCCTCTTTCTCCATCCGAATCACCCTTTCCTGAGTTTTCGCCTCCTCCTGCCGATACCAATCCACCTCAAGTGGTGTCAATCCATCCCCGTACTGGGGCTGTAGAAGTTTCTATGAATGTTCAAATCGAAATTCATTTTGATGAACCAATTCAATCTGGTCCAACTTTTCAAACCATTGCTTTAACCGACCAGCTTCTGAAACCAGTTCAATGTGATGTTGAAATACTGGGTACTGTTTTATTTATAAAACCTGGTTTGAATTTGGAAGCAAAAACAACTTATCAGGCTATTTTGCCTCAACAATCTTTAATGGACATGTATGGGAATTCATTGACTGATAATTTAATTTTTACCTTTACAACCATGGGTCCACCACCAATGTCGACCGTGTCTCTTCCTTTCATCGGGGGGAAATCCCAAGAAATTATAAACATACCAATTTATTTTAATGGATCTCAAAAAGTTACCCATATAGAAACGCTGTTGATATTTGATCCAAATCTTCTTGATTTTTTAGGAATATCATCTGGAGAAATTAATACTAACTGGCTTACTCAAGCAGAAATCGAAGACGTTGGTCAAGTCAGATTGGATATTACCCAAACGAACGGAAGAAAACTAATTAAAGAAAGAGGCTCGATAGCAACATTGCAATTTCGAGTAATAAGTCGGGAGAAAACTCCCTTTCAATCAGAGCTAATTCTTGAAAAATTAAAATTGTTCGATCAAAATCAGACAATTCTTCCTGGGACAGTTTTAAATGGAATGTTTTATTTAGTAGGAAGTGAGAGCGATGGTTCTTCAGATATTACCGAAACTCAAACCCCAATTCCTCCTAGCCTACCAGTTCAGGTTGAATTGGCGGATATGGTTGTTGAACCAACTTCTTTACTGAATGGGAAGGTTGGGAAAGAATACGCTTTTAAGGCGATTCTTGATAAAGTTCCAGCTTCGATTAAGAATATTAAATTTCAGTGGAATTTCGGAGATGGATCAAAAATTCAGGATAGTTCACAAGGTGAAATGTCTCATGCTTTTACTCGACCAGGACCATATGAAGTAACTGTAAAAGCTTTCAACCGGAATAATGGGCAGATGATTGCTTTGAAAAAAATAAAGGTTGAGATTATTCAGGACCCATTGGTACCTTCAGCCAAAAATTCAAACCAATCTCAAGATAAAACTTTTACCCATCGAGAAAAATTTACAAACGGTAAACTCAAAGTTCAATACACTTATTTTGTTCGTCCCGATGGGACTCAAGTAAAAAACGGTTTGGAAACCAGTTGGTATGAAAACGGAAAGAAGAAAAGTGAAGGAGAGTACCAGAATGGGAAAAAAGTCGGTGTGTGGGTTTCTTGGTATGACAATGGAGTAATCGGTCAAAAAGGGACTTATCAAAATGACGAAAAAATTGGTTTATGGGTAAAAAACTATCGAAATGGAAATAAGGAATCAGAAGGTCATTATCAAAATGACAGGAAAGAAGGTTCTTGGAAAAAATGGTATGAAAATGGGAAGCTTTGGGCAGAGTTTGAGTGCAAAAACGATCAAATCATACCGGGAAGTTATGTAGAAAATCGACCTTAAGTCGTTTTGGTTTTTAGAATAGACCTCTAATGCTATTTTCGTTGTACCAGATGAGGATGAAAATAAGTTGCCCCCTCACCCTAACCCTCTCCCACCAAGGGGCGAGGGAAAAAAGAACAAAAGTATTCAAAGTTCCTTCTCTCTTGATGAGAGAAGGTGAGGATGAGGGTGAAAGCCCAAGGTTCGACATGCCATGGCATGTCGCTACATTAATTAAAGAATGGGTACAATACATTATGCCCCTGCAACTTTTTAATCTTTTGTAAGGGCTTGATTAATTATGCCCGTGGGTTTTCAGAATAGATTAGAGCAATAGAAGGGATTAATAATGATGGGATATTTTTATTTCATATGCTTTTTTGTGCTAGGGATTTTGATAGCTTATAAAACATTTTATGAACTACCAGGAGTTCTAAGGATCTGGATTGGTGGTTTGATTGGTCTGCTGGGTATGATGTGGCTGGTCATCCCCCTTGCTTTTTTTACTGGTTTTACATTTTTTACCCATATGATTGCCTTAATTATTATGGTAGGTTTTTCAATATTTTGGTTTTTATTTTATCCCAAATCAAAGAATCAACCCCTATTGTTTATCGATTATGATACGAGAATTTTTTGGCTGATCATTCCTTTTTCTATTTATTTTATTTATCTTTTTTACACTCATTATTTGCTTCCCGGGCAAGATGGTCTTTATTGTGGAGGCAATGCTTATGGTGATTTACCTTTTCATCTTGGTATTATCACCAGCCTTAAAGAACAACAGGTTTTTCCACCCCAGTATTCGATCTTTCCCGGAATACGGATGGGATACCCTTTTTTAGTTGATTCATTTACTTCCAGTCTTTATCTTTTAGGAATACCACTGCGTCATTCTTTATTGTTATCCAGTATGTCAATGGCTGTCCTTCTTCTGACCAGTTTTGTAGTTTTTGCCCAAGAAGTTCTGAAAAAATGGAGTAGTACAGTTATTGCGACACTGCTTTTTTTTATCAATGGAGGTCTCGGTTTTTTCTATTATTTTCCTAAAAATTTATCATCTATCTTTTCTGAAGTTGTAAATTCACCAACCCATCTTTTTGATCAGAATATTATCTGGTCAAATGTTATTTGTGATTTACTGATACCACAAAGAACCACCTTGGGAGGCTGGGCTTTTTTATTATTGGCTTTGTGGAGTCTCTATCGTGCGATTAATACTTCACAAAGAAAATACTTTTTTTTCAGTGGATTGATAGCGGGTTTGCTGCCCATGATTCATACCCATTCATTTTTAACCTTTATGATTGTTGCTATAGTTTGGTTTATCTATTTCCTGCTGAAAACGGAAAAGAAAGGAAATTACCTTTTAAATTGGATGATATCGATTCTCCCGATAATTTTATTATCCTTCCCTCAGCTGTTTTATTGGACTTTTCCACAGTCGGTTTCGGGAGGATACCTTCGATTGATGCCGGGATGGACGAGCAAAACTGATTTCTGGCCGTGGTTTTGGATAAAAAATACCGGTTTGTTTTTCATTCTTCTTTTGTTGGCGCTTTTTTCACCCAAAAATCGATTAAAATCTTTTTATCTTCCGGCCATTATTCTTTTTATTTTGGCCGAGGTGGTCATTTTCCAACCTTGGGAATGGGATAATATTAAAATATTTTTTGTATGGTATATGTTTAGCGTTATTCTAGTAGCCAACTACCTCGAACAGGTAGCTCAAAAAATACCTAAAAAATCATTGAAAGCTCTTTTTGTTGGAATAGTAGTTGGTGTTTGCATCCTTTCTGGCACGTTTAGCTTGATACGGGAGGCAATTTCTTCAATTCGGCTTTTTACGAGTAATGATTTAAAAATTGCCGAATTTGTCCAGCACCATACACCGGTGGATTCTCTCTTTCTGTCTTCTGACTTTCATAATAATCCTATATCAGCATTAGCCGGGAGAAATATTGTCATGGGATACGAAGGTTGGTTATGGTCGCATGGGATTGACTATGCAAAAAGAATGGAGGACGTGAAGGAACTTTTTTCAGTTTCTGAAAATTTTGACCACATAATAAAAAAATATCAGATCGATTATATTTTTTTAAGTTCTTATGAAAAGGCTAAATACGGGGAAAGAATCTTCCAACTCATAGAAAAATTTCCAATCGCTTACCAAAGCCAAAACTCCCTGATTCTGGGGGTTTCAGAAAGAGCACAACAACGTTACCAGAACCGGTTGAATCAAGATTCAAATTGAAATTCTTTTTTGGTAAAAAGGAAAAGACAGATGTCAACAATCTCCGAATCATAATAAATGTTTTTATGAAGTTGGATTTCGCGAAGAGCCTCTTCAAGGTGAAAGGGCTCTCGATAGGGACGATTTGAAATCATGGCTTCGATAGTATCGGCAACGGCTAAGATTCTTGCTTCAGGTAAAATATCTTTCCCGGTTAAACCTTTTGGATATCCAGATCCATCAATTTTTTCATGATGCTGTAAAATGATTTTACTAACCGGCCAGGGAAAATGGATATTGTTCAATATTTGGTATCCAACCTCAGGATGATTTTTTATCATATTGAATTCTATATCAGTCAGCTCATGAGGTTTCCAAAGGATTTCTTGAGGAAGATATATTTTTCCAATATCATGCAGTAAAGCAGCAATGCGTAATCCATTGATTCTCTCTTTGGAGTAACCCATTTCTTCGGCGATAGCGCAGGACAGCTGCGCAACTCGCTTTTGATGGCCGGCTATATAGGGGTCTCTAATCTCGACCATGTCTGAAATAGCTCTGACTGTTCCCTCTAAGGTATTTTGGAGATTTTCCAATAACTTATTGAACTGAAATTCAGTCCGTTTTTCTTTGGTGATATCAATAGTCATCTGATATTTAACTTTTCGACCATCAGGCCAAGAAATGGCTTTATCAATGCAACGATACCATTTTTTTTCATTTTGATTAAAAAAATCCCAAATTAAAGTATCGGAATTCTGGTTTTCAAAAATGGTATGATTGGTACAGAATATACAAGGAGATTGAAAACCATGAAGAACACGATGACATTTTTGTCCAACAACATCACCCAATTTTTTTTGCAAAGCTTCATTAACGAACAAGAGGGTATAGCTATCGGGATCGGAGATGTAGAGAGAATGAGGAATCTGATTCAGGATGGTGAGTAATTCGTTTGATTGGTTTTCTTTTTTCATTTCCAGGTTTTTTCTTTTAGTAATATCTTGAATGGTTCCAACATAAAAAAATATTTGATTGAACGTGTTCTTTACTTTCCGAGTGTTTATCTCCACCCATTTTGATTGCCGTTGTAATGTATAAAATTGAGCCTCAAATCCAGTGAGCGTATCATTACTCTCTAATAATGATTGCCAAGCAAGACTTGCTTCCGGAGATACAAATAATTGATAAAAATTGGTATCAGCGGTTTTAAAGTGGAACATTTCTTCGAAGTACTGGTTGGTTTCAATTAATTTTCCATCAGGATAAATAGCAAAAAAACCTATGGGCAATTCATGAAAATAGAAGGAATCGCTCTTGATTTCCATTAAGTCCGAATCTCCCTTATGATTATCTTCCAAAAAGTTAAAAATGTAATATTAAAATCTCTTATTATCTCTCAATAGTCAAGAGCATAATAAATATTTTTTATTGATGGATCGATTTTTAGATCCGGTTTTTAATTTTTTTTCATCGCATCTAGTAAAAGATGCTGGATAAAAGATAACATTTTTTTGTTTCTTGCTATTCTTAATCGACCATCCTATAGAATCTCTTCTAAAATTATATAATGAATTAAAAGATTATTAAATAGAGTTTTAAGCATATTCAGCAATTGTCTGAAATGGTGAACTAAAAAAAATACCAAGCTAACCAAATAACCTTATTCATTTCTCTTAAATTCAAATTGTTTTTTAAATGTTTTATTATTCTTTTAAGCAATTTCTTTTAAAGTTAGGAAGGAATAGTTGGCAACCAGGTTATTTCAATATTTTGAATGATATAATCTATCGGGGTGATATTACATGACTTCTCGAGAGCGTTTAATAGCAGCAATGAATCATCAGCCAGTGGATCGGATACCTTTCGATCTTGGTAGTACCAGTATTACTGGAATTCATGTCAGTAGCCTTTACGCTTTGAAAGTATCCTTGGGTTTGATATCTCCGCAGGAGCCGGTAAAGGTGGTCAATCCTTTCCTCATGTTGGGGGAAGTAGATGAAGCACTTAGAAAGCGGCTGGAAATTGACACCATATCTTTGCCAACCGTAGGAAACTCATTTGGTTTTAAAAATGAGAATTGGAAACCTTGGAAACTTTTTGACGGAACACCGGTATTCGTTCCAGAAAAATTTAATACTGTCCCTGATAGGAATGGCAACATCCTTCAATACCCCAAAGGCGATAAGAAATTTCAACCATCAGCATGTATGCCGAACGGGGGGTTTTACCATGATCCTTTGATTCGAAAAAAAGAAGTTATCGAATCGGAGCTCACCGTGGAAAATCAAACCGAAGAATATAAGATTCTTCAGGAAGAAACCTTACGTTTTTATGAATCAGAAGCCGAACGCCTTTTTCGAGATACCCAGTATGGAATAATCTTTCGAGGTGTGTCGGGTAGCAATATGAGTGATATCGCTCATATACCTGGATGCGGTCTTCCTGATCCCAAAGGGATACGGGACTTTGAAGAGTGGTACATTTCTCTTATAACCAGAAAAGATTTTATTAAAGACGTCTTTGCTCGAATGACCGAAATTGCCTTAGAAAACCTAAAATTAGTTTTTCAGGCGATTGGAAATAAAATACAAGTTATCGTTATATCAGCTGCTGATTTCGGGTCGCAAAATGGTCTCTTTGTTTCTCCAGATTTATACCGGGAACTATTCAAGCCTTTTCACCAAAGGGTTAATAATTGGATCCACCAATATACAAAGTGGAAAACTTTTATTCACACTTGTGGTTCAATTTCTCCTCTCCTTCCAGATCTTCATGAGGCTGGATTTGATATTCTTAATCCGGTACAGATTTCAGCGGCGAATATGGAACCGGTGCAATTAAAAGAACAATATGGAAAATGGTTTACCTTTTGGGGTGGAGGGGTGAATACCCAGAAAACTTTGCCTTTTGGGTCTCCAGAAGAAGTAAGGGAAGAGGTGAAGTATCTTATAGAAGTTTTTGGGAAAAATAGCGGTTTTGTTTGGAATGCCGTGCATAATATTCAAGCAAAAGTACCAGTTGAAAATTTAAAGGCTTTATTTGAAGCGATTCAGGAACACCGTGCTAGGAATTAGATATAAAGTTCTATTCCATATCATGAAAAAATGATAGTATTTAAAAAAAGTAATAATGTTTTTGGCTTATTGTGTATATTTTCCTTGACAAGAATCTCATTCTGATGATAATTTTATACAAAATTTTAAAGAAGGGGGAAATTGCTTTGAAGAAATTATCATGTTTTGGAATATTTTTAGCAATTCTATTAATAGTTTCGATTCCGGTTTTTGGTCAAGATACGGTTAAAATTGGAGCAAACTTGGAAATGACCGGTTCAGTCGCCGCTTATGGTCAAATGATCAATGAGGGCGTTGAACTCATCATGGATATTGTCGGAACCGAAGTGCTAGGAAAACAAGTTGAATATGTCTTAGTTGACAATAAAAGCGATAAGGTAGAAGCGGCTAATGCAGCTACTCGTTTAATTGACAAAGAAAAAGTTGTTGCAATAATCGGCCCGGCAATTAGTGGAAGTATGTTATCGGCCGGTCCAATTTGTGAAGAGAAAATGGTACCCCAGATTTCAGCGACCTCTACCAATCCTTTGGTTACCCAGGATAAGAAATATTCATTCCGGGCAACCTTTATCGATTCTTATCAAGGAGTAGCCGCCGCTCAGTATGCTTATGAGGATTTAGATGCAAAATCAGTGGCAATTCTATCCGATATAGCCCAGGATTACTGTGTTGCCCTCGGGAACTTTTTCAAAGAAGGCTATGAAAAATTAGGAGGAGAAGTATTGACCGTTCAACATTGTAAAACTGGAGACCAGGATTTTTCAGCGCAGTTGACTACCATTATGAATTTGAATCCGGATGTAATATATCTTCCAAACTATTACACCGAAATTGCGCTTATTTGCCGTCAAGCTCGTGATTTAGGATATGAGGGAAAGATTTTAGGTGGCGATGGTTCTGATGCTCCCGAACTGATTGATATTGGTGGCGATGCGGTTGAAGGGTTTTATTTCACCGCTCACGGTGATACCGAAAAAGCTTTAACCGAGATCGGTCAAAAATACTTCGATGCCTATCGGGCAAAATTTAATAAAGAACCCGGTGTTTTCGGAGCTTTGGCAGCTGATTGTTATATAATCATTCTTGATGCTATCAAACGTGCCAACTCTTTTGAACCAGAAAAAATAGCAGCAGCAATCGAAGATACCAAAGATTTAGAAGTAACCACTGGAAAAATAACCATTGAAAAAGGCGATGCTTTAAAACCGGTTGTCGTGAAACAGGTTGAAGGTGGTAAAGCGAAGCTTCTTGGAACCATCGAAGTCAAGTAAAAGATAAAAATAAAAAGGGACAGGCATTCCCTGTCCCTTTTTATTTTTTAAAACCCTTTTTTTCTTGGGACCTTTTGAGTAGAATATATCGGCATACATTGATTCATTATATTGAATGATGAGGATATAAAAATGAGTTTTACCCAATTTTTTCAGCAATTGATGAATGGATTTTCCCTGGGAAGTCTCTACGCACTATTGGCAATCGGTTATACACTGGTATATGGCATCCTCAGTTTGATTAATTTTGCCCATAGCGATGTTTTTATGCTTGGCACTTACTTTGCTTTTTATATGATTGCCATATTTATGCTTCCCTGGTGGCTTTCAGTTATAATTAGCGTGGTATTGTGTGCCATAGTGGGAATGACGATTGAAAGAGTGGCTTATCGTCCCCTCCGGTCTGCACCACGTATTTCGGCCTTAATTACTGCCGTCGGAGTGTCTTATTTTTTGGAAAATTTAGGTTTAGTGGTTTTAGGAGCCAGACCGAAAGGGTTTCCTCGTCCCGACCTCATGAAAAACGTCTATGTTATTGCCGGCGCTAAAATTCAGGGGGTGAGCTTTTGGGTACCAATCATTAGTATTGGTATTTTATTGGTCTTGCTTTATATTGTCTATAAAACCAAAGTGGGAATGGCCATGCGGGCTGTGGCCAAAGATATGGAAACTACTCGACTTATGGGTGTGAATATCGATCAGATCATTCTTTATACCTTCGCTCTTGGATCGGCGTTAGCTGGTGCCGGAGGAGTCATGTGGGCTGCCAAATTTCCCCAGATTAACCCATTGATGGGTATTTTCCCAGGATGGAAAGCATTTACCGCTGCGGTGGTTGGTGGAATTGGAAATGTCGTTGGTGCTATGATCGGAGGATTTATTATCGGCCTTGCCGAAATACTCATAGCAGCTTTTTTCCCGAGCTTGACCGGGTATAAAGATGCCTTTGTTTTCGGCTTGTTAATTCTATTTTTAATCATTAAACCAAACGGAATCATGGGCGAAACTCTAAAAGAAAAGGTGTGATTTGGGAAAAAAATGGGGAAAAGAGATTATATTCTAACAGCAATACTTTTTGTCATCTTATTGTTTGGCTTATGGTTAGCCCAAAACTACCTGAATGCCTATATGGTAAGAATATTAAATACCGCTTTTATCTATGTTATTGCTGCTGTTGCTTATAATTTGATCAACGGAATAGCTGGTCAATTTTCCTTAGGTCCGAATGGATTTATGGCTTTAGGTGGGTACACCGTTGCCTTGTTAATGTTACCAGTTTATCAAAAAATACAGGTTTATTTTTTAACCCCTTTAATTTGGCCTTTTAGTGTTATAACCTTTCCGTCCTATCTCTTCATTCTTTCTTTAGTCTTTGGTGGTTTGGTTGCAGCCGGGGGAGCTTTTCTCATCGGTTTTCCTACTCTTCGGCTTAGGGGAGATTATTTGGCAATTGCTTCCTTTGGCTTCAGTGAGATCATTTTTGTTTTAGCGAATAATTTTATCCCCTTAACCAACGGCGCTTTGGGCATTAAAGGTATTCCACAATATACCAATTTATGGTGGACGGGTGGATTGGCTTTTCTTACGGTTTTTCTGATTCGGAATCTGGTGAATTCCAGTTATGGAAGAGCTTTAAAAGCAATTCGGGAGGATGAAATAGCTGCCCAAGCCATGGGCATTAATCCTTTTCGAATGAAGCTTTTGGCCTTTGCCGTAAGCGGTTTTTTTGCTGGTGTGGCTGGAGGTCTTTTTGTTACTTTAATTAGTACGGTTTCTCCAACTTTATTCACCTTTGCAATGACCTTTAATTTGTTGATTATTGTTGTATTAGGAGGCTTGGGGAGCATTACCGGTTCAGTTGTTACTGCTTTTATTTTTGCCTTTCTTCAAGAAATACTTCGAGAAGTCGAGGCTCCTCATACTATTGGTTCGTTTACTATACCTGGTATCCCTGGTATGCGAATGGTTGTCTTCTCTGCGTTGTTGGTCGTTATGATGATATTTTATCGACGAGGGTTATTCGGAACCAAAGAATTATCGTGGGATCTGGTTTTTAGATTATTCAGGAAAAAGGAACCACAAGATGAACAATAGGATAGAACCGATTCTCTCTTTAGAAGGATTAACAATGGTTTTCGGTGGATTAATTGCTGTTAATGATTTTAATTTCCAACTTCAAGACGGAGATTTAGCCGGATTAATTGGTCCCAATGGAGCTGGGAAAACAACCATATTTAATATGATAACTGGTCAGTATATTCCTACTAAAGGGAAGGTTGATTTTATGAATCAAGAGCTCAACCACCTTCCTCCCCATACTATCACTTCTCTTGGTATTGCCAGAACTTTCCAAAATATTCGTTTATTTGGCAACCTATCAGTATTAGATAATGTTTTAGTGTCTTTCCAAAAAGACCTTAAAAAAACCTTTTTCAGTGCCATGTGGGAAACCCCTGGATATATTCGTCAAGAAAAGGCCATGAGAGAAGAAGGAAAACAATTGTTAGAAGCAGTTGGTTTGCTCAATCTGGAGGAGGAAGCCAAAAACCTACCCTACGGCCAGCAAAGAAGGTTGGAAATAGCCCGCGCCTTGGCTACTCATCCCAAGCTTCTTTTATTAGATGAACCAGCAGCAGGAATGAATCCCCATGAAACCATGGACCTCATGAGTTTTATCCAGAGAATCCGCAGGGAGTTTAATTTAACCATTCTGCTTATCGAACACGATATGAAAGTCGTCATGGGAATCTGTGAAAAAGTAGCGGTAATGGATTTTGGAATTAAAATTGCCGAAGGGACACCGAATGAAATTCGTAATAATCCAAAAGTAATCGAAGCCTACTTGGGAGTGGAAGGATAATGAATGTTGAGCAACCATTATTAAAAATAGATAACCTCCATGTTTATTACGGTGGGATTCATGCTTTAAAAGGGATATCCTTAGAAGTGTATAAAAACAAGATTGTTTCTTTAATTGGAGCGAATGGAGCCGGAAAGAGTACAACACTGAGAACAATTTCTGGATTAGTACGCTCGAGGACAGGAACTATCAAATTAAAAGATAACTTAATTGGCGATTTACCAACCCACCGAATTGTCGAGATGGGAATCGCTATGGTCCCCGAAGGAAGGAGAATCTTCCCGAACCTTACCGTTATGGAAAACCTCATACTTGGGTGTTATATTAGAAAAGATATGGTTCAAATTAAAAATGATATGGATTGGATTTTTTCCATCTTCCCTCGGTTGAAAGAAAGAACATGGCAAAAAGGGGGAACTCTGAGTGGTGGGGAACAACAGATGTTAGCGGTTGGCCGGGCTCTCATGTCTCGCCCTCAATTGTTAATGATGGACGAACCATCATTAGGGCTTGCTCCACTTTTGGTGAAAGAAATATTTCAAATAATAAAAAAAATTAATCAGGAAGGAGCCACCATCTTGCTCATCGAGCAGAATGCTCGGGCTGCCTTAGAAATATCTGATTTTGCCTATGTTATGGAAACTGGTAAAATCACTACCAGTGGGGAAGGAAAAAGCTTACTCTTTGATGAAAAAGTCAGAAAAGCGTATTTAGGCGAAGACTAAGGATAAAATTTATATCATAAATCAGTACCTTAATAATTAATTATAAAAATATCTATATTCTGGATAGAGGAGAGATTCAACTTGGCTAAGCGTGGTAATTTAGACAAAAGAAAGTTGGTTCTTGGCGACATTCCTTTAGATGAACGCATAGGTCAATGGGCATGGATACAGGATAAAAGAGTTATCAAGCGCTTTGTTACCTTAAAGGAACGGGAAACCCTGGTGCAAAGGTTAGTTTGTCAGAAATGTGGAACAAAATGTAAAGGTCATTGCGATGAATCCTGATTGATTAGCTTTTTTTAATAGGTCGTGTTGTTTTGTTCATTTTCTATTGCCGCCTGGTGAACGGAACGAATCACGTCAAGTAGCGGAATTTGGAATTTTTGAGCAATGGTTTTACATTCTTCGTATTCTGGGGTTATCCTAAAACCCTTTTGATGTTTTGATATTTTTACCCGAACTTTCCCCCAAACCGTTTCTACAAATCGATCTTCACGAGCAAGAAATACCTTTTTAAATTGAAACTCTCGAAATCCTAAGGTAGTTGTTTCTTGAAAAAGGATATTTTTAACTCTTTCAAACAAGTCGGGCTGGATGATAATCGACAATTTGATAGCTGGACGTTGTTTTTTCATGAAAATTGGAGTAGTAAAGACATCAAGCGCGCCAATATCAAAAAGTTTATCGCTCACATATTCAATTATTTGAGGCGACATATCGTCAAGATTGGTTTCGATAAGAATATTCTCTTCGGTTTGTTCATATTCAGGGATATGTCCTAAAAAAAGTCGAAGGGTATTTGGGATTTCAAAATCATGGTGTCCTGCCCCATAACCAATTTTTTCAATGACCATATGAGGAAAAATAACGAATTCGTTGGTTATACCTGAGATTATAGCCGCCCCAGTTGGTGTGGTAAGCTCGTAGGGAATATGACCTGACTTTATGGGTACACCTTTTAACAACTCAACTGTAGCAGGAGCTGGAATAGGTAACTTGCCATGAGCAGTTTCGATAAAACCAAAGCCGGTAGGAATAGTTGAGGCAAAAACCTTTTTTATATGAAAATAATTGAGCCCAATTATTGCACCGGTAATATCAACAATAGTATCCAGACCTCCGACTTCATGAAGGAAGACCTCTTCAGGTTTTTGTCCATGAATATTCCCTTCCGCCTGAGCAATCTTCCATAGCAGGGATATGCTTTTTTCTTTAATAGAAGAAGAGAGATCGGATTCTTGCAGGATACGAACCAACTCTTTGGCTGGTCGATGATGGTGGTGGTTGTGGTCGTGGTGATGAGCGTGATGATGGTGTTCTTCGGGATTGGTTATTTTAACTTGGGTGGCTTGAATCGATCTCTTGGTAACTTTTTCAGCTTGAATGAGTAAAGGGATTTTTAATTTGGTGAGTTCTTCTTGGATAAATTCAATCGGTAAACCCAAATCTATCAAACCACCTAAAAACATATCACCGCTAATACCAGAAAAACAGTCGCAATGAAGAATCATAGTTTATTTTTCTCCTTCAGCAAGTTGATTAATAAGATGGGCAAGGTATCCGGCACCGAAGCCATTGTCAATGTTAACCGTGGCAATACCTGGTGAACATGAATTTAACATGGTTAGTAAAGCCGAAAGGCCCTGAAAATGGGCTCCATAACCAACACTGGTGGGTACTGCAATCACTGGCCGTCCCACCATACCGGAAACAACCCCAGGTAAAGCACCCTCCATACCAGCAACTGCAACGATAACGTTGGATTGCCATAATTGATCGAGATGAGAAAAAAGACGGTGAATACCAGCGATCCCAATATCATAAATCCGATTTATATAACTTCCAGCAAGCTCTGCAGTTACAGCAGCTTCCTCGGCTATCGGAAGATCAGCAGTTCCGGCACTGATTACGGCAACACATCCTTTTTTTTCAGCTGGTTTTCGTTCTAAGATAAACAGGCGAGCGGTTGGATGATATTGGATATCCGGTATCTCCTTCTGTACCGCTAAAAAATGATCAGGTTGAACCCGAGTGGCTAATAAATTAGGATATTGTTCGCTCATTTTCTTGAGGATAGTTATAATTTGATCTTGAGTTTTTCCCTGACAAAAAACCACCTCAGGAAACCCTTTCCTTAACGCTCGATGATGATCAATTTTTGCGAAGTCGAGGTCTTCATAGAGAAGTTGACGTAATTGTTTCTCTGCTTCTTGAGGGGTAATTTTTTGATTCCATAGATTTTCTAAGGTTTGAAAAAAAACTGAAATATGAATCACCCTCTTCATAAATCAAACTGTTTCACATTATATCATTCTTGGATACCTTACTTAATAAATAAAAAACTGAGAAATAGTAGGATAAGGAAAGTAGTGCGTGTTAAAATAAAAGAAAAAGGGAGGAGATATTTATGAAATCCAAGATCATTTTTTTAATAACTATTATTCTTGTTTTTTCTATTCATTTTATTGCTTCTTCTCAGGACATGTTTAATGATGCTATAAACTTTGAAAGTTTAAAGCATCAAAAATATTTTATTCGACAGGAAGACAAGAATGGTATTACTGAAGGATCTCTTACCGTTGATGTTGTACCCCAAAATGATGATAAGTATCAAGTGAATATCGATTTTCTTTTGGGGGAAGATCATTTTACCAACGCTTTTGTAGCATCGAAAAATGATAGTCAAAATTTATTTAATAATCTATTTTTCTCTAATCCTATGACTATGGCAGTTGTTATGCCAGTATTTGCAGTTCAGTTCATGTTGCTGCCGGTTACCTTAATGGGTGGAGAGTTAAAAGAAGGTTTTCTATGGACTTCAAAAGAAGATGATGAAGAATTAACCATCCAAGTTCCTTCATCAGAAGAACGTTTTGGTTTTAAGGCTTACTGGGTGGAGATATTGAAAGATAAACAAATGGCAGTTCGAATGCTCTATTCAAAAGAGGCTCCTCTTCCATTCGTCGTAGAAATCACGGATTCTGATACTCTTGATGAAGGGCTGAAATCGTTGTATTTAGAGCTTCAAGAATGGGAAACTAATTAGTAGCAAACACCGTCACTACAAGCGGATGGAGAAGTTGAGCCATCCGCTTTTTTTCTTTTTGTTTTTTCTTTGGCAAGAGCATTGTTTAGAATTTCTTTTTCTAAGGATTCAACAGTAATTTTACCCTGCCATTTTTCAACAATTTTCATGTTTTGGTCCACTAAATAGGCGGTCGGGAATTCCCAGAAACCCCAAATTGCCTTTAAATCATCAGTACCCATATATACCTGTAAGTCTAAATTTAGAGATTCCAGAATACGCTTTACTTCTCGCCAATCGCATCCAACGCAAATGGGAATCAACTGGAATTGAAGGTTTTTTTGGAGATGCTGAGCAGCAAATAGTTCTCGATCACAAGTAAAACATTCCGGGGATAAGAAGAGAACGACAATCATTTGATCATCAACCGAAAAAGGTATTTCTTGACCGGCCAAGTCGTAAAGGCTGAAGGGAGGAACATCACGCCATGCCGCTGCTTGCGATTGGGAAGAATTCATAAGAAATGTTCCCAACAATACCAGTAAAAACCAAAAGACCAGATTTGAAGAAGAAAGCATTTTTTTCATGGTTTATATTTTACTTTTTCGTGAGGAGATCTGCAACTTTAAGGGGAAAAATATTGGTATTTATTTAAAAATCGGCATAATACCATCGATAGAATCAAATGGTAAATGAACTAAGATTTTTAACCAAAAGGAATAATAGGTGTTTTTATAATATCATTGGTTTGATGAACTTTAAGGTTTCAAATTTTTAAACCTTAAAAATGAATTAAACCCATTCTTCGAAGGTAAATTCGTATATAATAAGATATAAAAAACAGTGGTGGATTATGAAGTGGAAAAAGTAGGTATTATTACTATTTCTCGAGAAACAGAAAGCCTCGGTGATGAAATCGCTACCCAATTATCAAAACAGCTAAATTACGTATGTATTGATCGTGATCAATTAACCTTACTTCTTCATGAAGCCCATCAGGAAGATTTGGATGAGAATATTGATCGACAGAAATTCCTCATTTGGGCAAAAAACGTGAAAGAGATTCTTCTGAAACAGATTAAAAGGGGACCAATAATTTTTCTTGGCCGGGGAGGACAAACAATTTTTCAAAACGATCACAGAGCTTTTCATTTACTGATCGTTTCTTCTCCAGAACTTCGCTTGCAAAGAATTATGGAAAAATATCGACAAGATGAAGTCACCGCTTCCCATATTTTAGCTGAGCTGGATCGAAAAAGAGAGAAATTTCTTCTTGAAGCCTTAGGCGCCGATTGGAAAAATCCTCTTATTTATCATTTGGTTTTAAATACTGCCTACTATACGGTAAGCCAATCCTGTCAAATTATTCAGGAAGCAATCAACAATTTAGGTGTTCATCGTACACCCAAAGAACAGCAATTATTGTTTCCCAACCTTGACTTTGGTGGAAAACGAGTTGTATTTGTCCATCCTTCCGAGGAAGAGTTTGCTCGAATATTGGATTTTTATCGAATCAAATGGCTTTATGAGCCACGTACCTTTCCTTTGGAGTGGGATAGCGAAGGAAATGTCGTCGAGGCTTTTTCTCCCGATTTTTACTTACCGGATTTTAACCTTTTTATTGAACTCACCACTCAAAAACAAAAATTAGTCAGGAAAAAAAACCGAAAAGTGAAAAGACTGAAAGACCTTTATCCAAATGTAAAGATTAAAGTTATTTATTCGCGAGATTATACTCATCTTTTGCGTAAGTTTGAAGTGGAGGAAGACCTATGATTGAATCTAAACTGGGTGAATGTGTATTCGCTCAATCTGAAATTGAAGAAAGAGTTAAAGAAGTAGGGGCTGAAATAAGCCAGGATTATATGGGGAAAAGGCCACTGATTATTTCAATCCTACGGGGTGCTATTTTTTTTACCGTGGACTTAGTTCGCTCGCTAACTATTCCATTTGATCTTGATTTTATGGCATTATCAAATTATAAAACCGGTTTTAAAAAAGTCGAAATTGAAAAAGATTTGAATGAAGAGGTTGCCGATCGAGATGTCATTATCGTAGAAGACATAATCGATACCGGACTCACTTTAAATTATTTAAGTCGGGTTATGGAAAAACGTTTTCCATCCAGTGTTGTGACTTGTACTTTCTTAGATTGTCCTGACCGGCGATTTATTGAGGTTCCTATACATTATTCGTGCTTTGAAATCCCGGATATTTATGTAGTTGGGTATGGACTGGACTTTCGAGGAGATTTTCGAAATTTAATGGAGATATATACTTTATATGACCCCAGTGGCCGGAGCACACAAATATTAAAGCAGATGGGGAAAGGAGAGCCTTGATGAGTTATTTTCGGAAGCACTTGGAATTGATAGCCGGTTACCAACCTGGGGAACAACCGCAAGATGGTCAATTTATTAAATTAAATACCAACGAAAACCCCTATCCACCATCCCCCTTGGTTATTGAGACCTTGATGGAAAACCTAAATAAACATCGCTTATCCTGGTATCCATCACCACTTTGTGATGAACTAAGGGAGCGAGTTTCAGCAGTATATGGGTATCCTCCCGATTGGATCTTGGTTGGAAACGGATCGGATGAACTTTTAAGCATAATTTTTCGGGCGTTTCTCGGAAAAGACGATCGAGTTTCTTATCCTTATCCGACTTATACTCTGTATCGAGTGCTTGCCTTGTTGCAAGAAGCCAATTATGAAGAAATACCTTTTGAAAAGGAATACTCTCTTCCTAAAAAGATTTTAACCAGTCAAGCTCAATTAAAGGTGGTCTGTAATCCTAACTCTCCAACCGGAACATTTTTATCCACACCGGTGATAGACAATTTACTCAAAAGCTCTTCCTGTCCAATTGTTGTTGATGAAGCTTATGTTGATTTTGCCCGAGAAAACGCTCTTTCACTTATAAAAGAATATCCTCATTTGATTGTTTTACGAACCTTGTCCAAGTCTTATTCATTGGCAGGAATACGGGTTGGTTTTTTGATTGCTCACCCTGAAATGATTCGTGGTTTGCTAAAGGTTAAAGATTCTTATAATGTAAGCTGGTTTTCCCAAAAGGCTGCTACTGCGGCTCTACAAGATCATCATTATATGATGAATAATGTTGAGAAAATTAAACGAACCCGGAGAGAATTTTCCCAGGCTATGAGCAGACTCGGCTACTCGGTGCTTCCCTCGGAAGCCAATTTTGTTATGGTTCAAAGGCCAGGAGACAACTTAGAATCGGAATATCTTTATTTAAAAAAGAATCATATATTGGTCAGATATTTTTCTGAGTGGCCGGATTCCCTGCGAATATCCATTGGGACAGACTCGAATATGCAACTTTTAATTCAAGTTCTGAGTGCAATGCTAAAGGACGGAAAAAAATGACATTTAAATTAATGATTTGGGATTTGGATAACACCCTTATTGGTAGTTCAAAACTTCTATGGGGTGCTTTTAACATGGTTTTTGAAAAGTATACCGGTTCAAAGCTAAGTCCAAAAGAAATTGTTCAACTTTATGGTCCTCCCGAAAGTGATGTGATAGAAAAAATTGTTGGAAAGAAGAGGAAGAATCAAGCTTTAGAAGATTTTTATACCTACTATCGAGAGAATCATGATAAATTGGTTGATACTTTTTCTCAGGTTTTTGAATTGATTCAAAAGCTTCGACAAAAGGGAATTAAACAATCGCTTTTTACATCAAAGGGAAGAAGAAGTGCTGATATTACTTTAAAAAGGTTAGACATCGTTAAACTTTTTGACTTGGTCGTCTGTGGTGATGAAATTCCTCGTCCAAAACCCTATCCTGATGGAGTGGTGAAGATAATATCTTATTTTTCCTTTTCTCCAGAAGAAGTGATCTATTTTGGAGATTCACCTTTAGATATTCAATCGGCTCATCAAGCAGGAGTAAAGGGAGCTTTGGTTTTATGGGATTCAATACACCCAGATGCTTTGGGTGGCGAGAAGCCCGATTTTATTTTTTTGGACATTCCAAAATTGGAAGAGTGGATTGAGCAAGTATATGCAGGGATTGAATGAGATCACTGCGTCGTCGATATTGTATGGTTAAGGGTTAAAAAAACGATAGATTGTTTATAGAGAATAATATGTTCAGAAATGATTGATAACCAGAAGGGTGGAGATAAAAATGGCGGTTTGGGTTTGTGAGTCTTGTGGTTTCGAAAAAGAAGGTCGTTGTAAGCCGCAAAAATGCTCAAACTGTGGCGAAAAAGGCTCTTTTAATAAAAGGGAGGAAAGCCAAAAGAAGGAGGGATAAATTTGGTTGAAGACTCTTTTCCACAAGTAAAAAAAAGGGATGGATCAATCGAGCCTTTCACCATAAAAAAAATAATCCGAGCCATAGAGCAAGCACTTCTTGCCACTGAATATTATCAACCGGGAAGGGCTGAAGAGTTAGCTCGTGAAGTGATAGAAAATCTTCAAATCAATCGGTCAAGACCAATACCATTGGTTGAAGAAATTCAGGATGAAGTGGAAAAAGTATTAATGAGCCATTCCCTCCCACAGGTAGCAAAAGCTTATATCCTTTATCGAGAAAAGCGGAGAGAAATTCGAGAAGCCAAATGGAAATTGTTTGGAGTTCACGACGATCTGAAGTTGAGCTTCAATGCTATACAAGTTTTAAAAGAAAGGTATCTGATTAAAAACGAAGAAGGTGAAGTTCAGGAAACTCCAAAGGCAATGATGAAACGAGTAGCTTTGGCTGTAGCCGAAGCCGACCGTTTCTATGGACAGGATGTTAATGAAAGTTTCGAAAAATTTTATCAACTTCTTACCTCCCTTGAGTTTCTACCGAACTCACCAACCTTGATGAATGCAGGGACATCCTTGGGGCAACTTTCGGCTTGTTTTGTTCTCCCGGTAGAAGATTCAATTGAAGGAATTTTTAATACCTTAAGAGATATGGCCATCATTCACAAATCAGGAGGAGGGACCGGTTTTAATTTTTCCATGCTCCGACCAAAAGGAGACCAGGTTTCATCAACCGGTGGGCGAGCTTCGGGACCGGTTTCTTTTATGAGGATATTTGATACGGCTACCGATGTTGTAAAACAAGGTGGTCGGAGGCGGGGAGCCAACATGGGAATACTTCGCTTCAACCATCCAGATATCCGTGAGTTCATACGAGCAAAGAACCAAGCAGGTTTTCTTGAAAACTTCAATCTATCGGTAGCCATTACTGATGAAGAAATGAAGAGAGTGCACCAAGGTGAAAAAATAGACTTGGTTGACCCGCATTTACAAAAAGCGGTCTCAACGGTTAACGCTCGAGAGCTATTTGATTTGATTGTCGAAAGCGCTTGGAAATCCGGAGAGCCGGGTTTAATTTTTTTAGATGAAATAAATCGAAATAATCCCACTCCTTCTTTAGGACTGCTCGAAGCAACCAATCCTTGCGGTGAAGTTCCGCTGCTTCCCTATGAATCTTGCAATCTTGGTTCCATAAATCTATCCAAAATGAGTACTGATGGGAAAATTGATTATCAGAAACTTCAAAGAGTTGTTTTTGATGCCGTCCATTTTTTAGATAATATTATTGATATCAACCGCTATCCTTTGCCTATAGTTGAAAAAATGGTAAAAGCCAATCGAAAAATCGGTTTGGGTGTTATGGGATTTGCTGATTTACTATGCCAGCTTGGTATTTCCTATTATTCAGATCAGGCTCTTCAAATCGCTGAACAGCTCATAACTTTTATTGCTAATGAAGCGAAATTGGCTTCGAAAGAATTAGCAGAACAAAGGGATGTTTTTCCCAATTACCCAAAGAGCCTCCATGCTGCAAAGAATTTACCCTTTCGAAATGCAACTTTAATTTCAATTGCTCCCACCGGAACAATTAGCCTTATTGCTGGATGTTCCAGTGGCATAGAGCCGTATTTTGCCCTTATATATAGACGTTTTGTTTTAGAAAATACCGAGCTCATTGAAATTAATCCCTTACTGGAAAAACAACTAAAAGTTTTAAAAATAGAAGAGAAAATTCGAAAATCGATCTGGGAAAAAGGTTCTCTAAAAGATATTGATGGAATACCTGAACATCTTCATTCGCTTTTTCTTACCGCTCTTGAAATTCCTCCAACTTTTCAAGTGCAAATCCAAGCAGTATTTCAAAAACAAGTTGATAATGCGGTGTCTAAAACTATTAACCTTCCAAACGATGCTACTCCTGAAGATGTTGGTCAAGCTTATTTTCTGGCTCATCAGCTCGGTTGCAAAGGGATAACTGTCTATCGTTATCAAAGCCGAGAAAGTCAAGTTTTATATTTAGGTACTGGAGAAAAAGAATGTGAAAACTGTTAAAAAATAAAGAATGTTAAAATTTATTAGGTTGTCTCATCTTTACGATTAAAAATCGTAATTCCAACCAGGAGGCTTCCCAGAAAGTAAAATCCAACAATAATAAAGGAAAAAAATAAAGAATTCCGATCGATAGACTTATTCATTAAATTTTGCCAGGAAAGTAAATGACGAGTTATCAGATAAGGCGAAACCGACTTAAAAACTTCAAGGTTTTGAACGACTGTTGAGGCAGCGGTAAAAATTAGGGTGAAAATTGGGCTTGCTAAAGAATGACTCATAAAGGAAGAAAGGCATAAAGCAATGGACGCATAGGTGAGAATATAGAAAGAAACAGTCAGCCCAGCTAGGGTAAGCCTTAATAAAGCTTCTTGGGCGCTCAATGTGAAAAAGCCGGAGCTCATGTTGTTTAATTCAGCCGGCAGAACCACCGAACCGCCGCCAAAAAGAATATAACCTAATAAACTGGTTATCAATAAGGTGGAAAAAACAATAAAGATCGAGTAGAGGATAATTAAACTTAATTTTCCCATATAAATGCGAAGGCGAGAAACTGGCCGGGTTAAAATCATACGGAGCGTTCCCTTAATCCGTTCACCAGCAATGCTTTCACCAGCAATTAAAACCGCAACCACCGGTCCAACCACTGCTAATGGATAGAGCGTTAAGCCCGGAATGTAAAGACCACTTAATCGAAAACCAAGTTGTTTCAGGGGGAGAAGAGAAGGATTATACCAAACGTTTATACCAATGAGTATTCCCAGGCCCCATAAGACGATTAAGCCTCCGTAAGTTCGATAATTTGCCTTGATTTTTTTAATTTCAGAACCAAGAATATTCATTGGCCATCTCCTTCGATAGCTGCTAAAAAGGCTTCTTCCAAACTGAGTTGGTGACGGAATATTTCATAAATTAATATGTTTCTTTTAGTGAGTTCTTGAATTATTTCAGGTATTTGATTCCCATCAAAATGTGCCAGAATATATTTTTCCTGAGTTCGGTAAGGGATATTTTTTTCTTTTAAAAAACTGAGTAATGCTTCAATCGGGCTTGCCTGGATGCTGAAAAATGAGTCAAATAAAAAGTCTTTCACTTTAACGGTTTTAATTATTTTCCCTTTATTAATGATTGAAATACGATTGCAAATTTTCTGAACTTCACTGAGGAGATGGGAAGAAAAGAATACCGTTAATCCATGTTCTTGGTTGAGTTGGAGTATCAAGTTCCGAATGCTTTTTACCCCCTGTGGATCGAGTCCAGAAGTCGGTTCGTCTAAAACAATGATCTTTGGTCGGGGAAGTAATGCTTGAGCAATCGATAATCTTCTCTTTTGGCCATTGGAATAGATTCCTACTGGTTTGTTGATAATGGTATCTATCCCAACCATAGAGGAAACCAATTCAATTTCTGGATTGCTTACCCGAGAGTTGGAAAGAGAAGCAAGTAAATATAAATTCTCTCGACCACTTAAGTTATCATAAAACGATGGGATATCGATAACTCCGCCCATCAACTGCTTGGCCTGGTTTAAATGGGCCGGGCATAGATAATTAAAAACCTGAAAAGTGCCTCGAGAGGGGCGCACTAAACCAAATAAGATACGAATAGTGGTGGTTTTCCCAGAGCCGTTATTTCCCAGAAAACCAAAGACATCGCCTGGATTGACTTCAAGAATAATATCCTTGAGGACTGTATTTTCGCCATAGCTTTTGGTAATATGGTTAAACTTAAGAGCTGGATATCCGAACGGAATTCACTCCTTTCTTACCACAGAATATTATATTCAAAAAAGGGGTTGAGAAGAAGAGTGTATTTGACATGGGAGAGATATAAAAATTTTATTGTTGACATGGATGGGGTTATTTATCGAGGAAAACATCCTCTTCCAGGAAGCGATGATTTTTTTCGTTTTCTTCGGGAACGGAAATCAAAAATTGCCTTCTTTTCAAATAACTCTACCATAACCAAAGGTCAATATGTCGATAAACTAAAAAAAATGAATATATATGCTAGCGAGGATGAGATTATTAGCTCCAGCTCGATTACTGCTTACTATGTTGCGAGAGAAAATCCTCAATCCCAAGTGTATTGTATTGGTGAGGCAGGAATCCGTGATGAATTACAGAAAAACGGTATAAAAATGATTGATGATTCCTCCAATGAGAATATTCATTTTGTCATCGTGGGAATGGATCGGCAATTTAATTATGAGAAACTGACCAAAGCGATGAGATATGTTTTAAATGGTGCCCAGCTGTATGGAACCAATCCTGATTTGACCTATCCAATGGAAGATGGATTAATTCCCGGTTGCGGAGCGATTTTAGCCAGTATTGAAGCCTGTACAGGTACCAAAGCCAAAGTATTTGGGAAACCACAACCGGAGTCAATCCAATTCCTACTGGAAATGACAGGTTTTTCGGTTGAAGATACGATTTTAATTGGTGACCGCTTAGATACTGATATTGTTTTAGCCAAGCAACAAAATATTTTTTCAATATTGGTCTTAACTGGAGTTCATCAGGGAGAAGATGTGAAAAAAACTGGCATTGTTCCTGATATGATTGTTGAAAACCTCATCGAATTAAAAAAAATCATGCTCATGAAAGGTGAAGCCTGAAGTGTTGTTTGAAATTGAAATGGGGGTAGATTGATATGAGTCAGGTTAAAATTTACGATACAACTTTACGAGATGGTTCTCAAATGGAGGGAATCAATTTCTCGGTTCAGGATAAAATCCAGATTGCCCTAAAGCTCGATGAATTTGGCATCCACTATATCGAAGGTGGTTGGCCAGGATCAAATCCGAAAGATATCGCTTTTTTTGAAAAAGCTCAAAAAATTTCCTTCCACAATGCGAAAATATGTGCTTTTGGAAGTACCAGAAAAGCAGAAACCAAACCAGATCAAGATAAAAATCTCCGTCTTCTTCTTGAAGCCGGTTCACCGGTTATAACCATATTCGGAAAATCCTGGACGCTCCATGTAAAGCGAGCTCTCCGTACCACGCTGGATGAAAATCTGAAGATGATTGATGATTCCATCAGCTTTTTAAAATCAGCCGGGAAAACGGTTTTTTTTGATGCCGAGCATTTTTTTGATGGGTATAAACAGGACCAGGATTATGCATTAAAAACTATTGAAGTTGCCTATAATGCCGGAGCCGATGCAATCATTCTTTGTGATACCAATGGTGGGGCGCTTCCCCATGAAATTGCCTCAATTTTTTCGAAGGTTAAATCTCAGCTTACGGAATCTTTTGAAATTGGAATCCATACTCATAACGATGGCGGAATCGCTGTGGCCAACAGCTTAATTGCAGTCGACTGCGGAGCAAACCAAATTCAAGGCACCTTTAATGGATATGGAGAACGTTGTGGAAATGCCAATCTTTGCAGTATTATTCCCAATTTGGTTTTAAAAATGGGAATTTCTTGCTTATCTGAGGAACAATTAAAAAAGTTGGTAGAAGTTTCGCGATTCATTGATGAAACAGCGAATATGCGACCAAATCACTATCAACCCTTTGTCGGCAAGAGTGCCTTTACCCATAAAGGAGGCATTCACGCCAGTGCAATCATGAGGGATCCGCTAACTTATGAGCATGTCATTCCGGACCTGGTCGGCAATCAAAGAAGAATATTAGTTTCAGAACAAGCTGGTAAGAGTAATATCCTTTATCGAGCTCATGAAGTCGGAGTTGATTTGCAACCTGATGATTCTCGTGTGACTTCCTTAATAGATAAGATAAAAGAGTCGGAGTCTTATGGATATCAGTATGAAGGGGCTGACGCTTCCTTCGAGATGATGCTCCGTGAAGTTTTAGGTGAAACGATGAATTTTTTCACCTTGCAAGGTTTTCGGGTAATCGTAGAGAAAAGAGGAGATGAGGAAGTAATTACCGAAGCAACCATTAAACTAAATGTTGGAGATCATTTCGTTCATACAGCCGCAGAAGGCGATGGTCCGGTTCATGCCTTGGATAATGCTCTGCGGAAAGCTCTGGAAAGTTTATACCCTCAGCTAAAAAGAATTCGATTAAGCGACTACAAAGTTCGGGTCTTAAACGAAAAAGATGGAACTGCGGCAAAAATACGGGTATTAATCCAAACAACCGATGGTAGTCATACTTGGGGAACAGTTGGTGTTTCCACTGACGTTATAGAAGCGAGTTGGGAGGCCTTGGAAGATAGCGTAAAATATGGATTATGGCAAAAAACCAAAGAAGAAAATTAAAATCGAAAATAATTTATAAAGGATTTACTAAAATTAATGACATTCATTTTGACTGGAATATCAAACCGGATGGTTTTTTTAATGGTTTTCCGGTACCTCCTTTTGTGAGTTGGAAAATTAATATCGATCGGATTAGCAGCTTTAATCGAAATATCCTCCAGTCAAACCAACAAATTGTATGGATTGGTAAAGACGATGTTATCCAATTCTTAGAGTGTTTATATACTGAATCTGAATCAGTTCAAAGCAATCAAAGCTATCTTTTCTGTTCGTCATCTCATCCAGAATATCTTCATAAATTAAGCCATTCAGTTGATCTTTTAAATACGATATTTGTTGTTTTGGGGCGTACCTTAGATGAACTTGACCTGGTTAAATTGGTTGTGATGTTAAATGAGGGAAAAAGAGTGTTTGTTGGCCCGGAAGTTGGAATAATGTCAGAGTTTGCACGCTTGCTTTTATTCCCTTTCTATCCGGTTGAAACCGAAAATTGTCGTTTTTGGCATCATTCTGAGCTATTATATCTTCCTCTTCATTCCATGAATCTTCCAATCAAAGATATGGTTGAGGGGTGCGAAGAGGGGTTTTCATCTTGTAGAGATGAAGCCATGTCCACAGCACAAATAATCCATCAGATTCAATTAAAAGGGATTCAGAGGCTTTATTTTGTTGCCAACTCCTATCCGGTTTATTCTCTTTTAAAAGCTTTGGAACCTTTGTTGGAAGAAAGCTTGAATGGCGAGAATCAATGCTTTAAAATCAAAATTATTACTCTTGAGTCACTGAAGAGTAGTTATTTGGAGCACATTTTATCCTGTGATGATCGAGATGTATTTTTTATTCTAAACCATAGTACACCAAGTCAACACCTGCAAGCTCCTATCAATTTTCCTCAAAAGGTAAAAGAGGATTCTTATTTAGGGAAAGAACTGCAATTTTTAGATAAACAATCCTTTTCCGACTATGATTCGGCAACTCTTGAGGCCCTGCAATATCAAATTAAAAAAAATGAATCATCATTTATTCATTTGCAGTATCCTAAAAATGATTTCTACGCTTTAGGTTTGTTGGTAGCTTATTTCTATTATTTTGCTTGTTATAGTTCTTGGCTGAGAGGATATGATGTTTTAAACGACCCACCCTTTGCTGAATTCGACCGGCTTATTTGGAAATTTATAAAAAAACAGTAATTCGTGAAGGCAAAAAAACCAGTTAATTTTCTTTAGGAGAGATCTATCAAATGTATCAAATTATTGGCGATTTACACATTCACTCTATAGCGAGTGGACATGCTTTTAGTACCGTTCGAGAAATAGCCCTGGTTGCGCAACAAAAAAAATTACAATATATTGGTTTGGCTGAGCATGGACCAAGTATGCCCGGGGGCCCTGATCCAATCTATTTCGAAGCTCGAGGCCATTTCCCTAAAAAAATTGATAATATCGAAGTTTTCTTTGGAGCTGAAATTGATATTTTGGACGAAAATTCAACATTAGATTTAGACGGTCCAAGTTTAAAAAAAATTGATTATGGAATTATTTCTTTTCATTCTCAAGTATATCGAGGAGAAATACGTTCCGACTATACCTCAATTTTACTAAAAGCTTTGGAAAATCCCTATATCAATATTATCGCTCATTTGGGGAATCCCCGTTATCCGGTGGATTATCCATTGGTAGTGAAGAAGGCGATTGAATGCAATAAAGTTATTGAAATTAATAATAGTTCCTTTCGCGTTAGCCGCAAGGGGAGCTTGGAAAACTGTAAAATGATTGCGCAAGAGGTCAAAAAACAGGGCGGCTATATAGTAGTAACCAGTGATGCTCATTATTGTGATGAAGTTGGTGATTATCAGTTGTCCTTAGATTTATTGGGAAGTGTCGACTTCCCCAAGGAGTATATTATCAATGCTTCTCCGGCAATGTTTCAATCTTTTATGAATTCATTTCTTAAGATAAGGGGTAGAGTGCGATGAAAGCGACTTTAATTGATGGAAAAAAGGTTTCACAAGAAATTCGGGAAGAATTAAAACCACGTGTCCAAAATTTGATTCAACAAGACTTGAAACCAGGTTTGGCGGTTATTTTAGTTGGAGACGACCCCGCCAGCCAAGTGTATGTTAGGAACAAAGAAAAAGCCTGTGAAAAGTTGGGAGTTTATTCCTTGAAACACCAGCTCCCTTCAACCACTAGTCAAAACGACCTCCTTCATCTCATTGACGAATTGAATAATGAACCAGCTATCCATGGTATTCTCGTCCAGTTGCCACTTCCCAAGCATTTGGATGAAAAAAAGATTCTCTATCACATTAATCCACTCAAAGATGTTGATGGTTTTCATCCTTACAATTTAGGTCGTCTTATGATTGGTGATCCTATTTTTTTACCTTGTACTCCCTGGGGCGTTCAGGAGTTATTGTCTCGATACCAAATTGATATTTCGAGGAAACACGTAGTAATCGTTGGAAGAAGTAATATTGTTGGGAAACCGTTATCTATGATGCTGGTACAAAAAGCCAAGGCAGCCAACGCTACCATAACCATTTGTCATACTGGAACTGAAAACCTTGCCCAACATACTCAAATGGCTGATATTTTGATTGCAGCTGCTGGTTCTCCTAAAATGATCACTGGAGAATTGATCCGAGAGGGGGTTGTGGTCATTGACGTAGGCATCAATAAGGTGGAAGACAAATTAGTTGGCGATGTTGATTTTGACAGCGTTGTGGATAAAGCTTCTTTTATTACCCCAGTTCCAGGTGGAGTTGGACCAATGACAATTGCCATGTTGATGGCCAATACGGTTAAATCAGCAGAAAGAACCTTGCACGGGTAATATTATTCTAAAATCTTCAATAAATATATTGCTGATCATTTTATAAAGTTTAAATATAGATAGGATTGGCTTCAGGTTCAAAAGAGAGTTTTTTTGATTTTCATTCAATGCTTTAAATACTTTTATGGGAATGAGTCAAAAGAATGACCAGAATAACTGTCCTTTCTGATACTCATATTCCACAAAGAGCAAAAGATATTCCTCAACGGTTGTGGGAAGAGATAAAAAAAGCTGATTTAGTCCTTCATGCCGGGGATGCAGTTAAACCATCGATTCTTGAAAATATTGCTCAGTTCACTCCAATTCGGGCAGTACGGGGAAATATGGATTCGAAAGAGTTACAAATCACTCTCCCCGACCAGGATGTGGTTGAGGTTGATGGAGTTAAAATTGGTCTCGCCCATGGCCGGGGTGCCCCAAATCAAGTCAAGTCTTATGTTCGTTCACTTTTTGAGGGATATGACTTGCAGGTTTTAGTTTTTGGTCATTCCCATCAACCAGAATTAACCAATGAAAATGGAGTATGGTATTTGAACCCAGGGAGTCCAACTGATAAAATCTTTACTCCCTACCTTTCCTATGCTCGGATGGAAATCGATAAAGGAAGTATTAATGAAATAATAATCGTATCATTAACTTGAGGTGAATTGATGGCAAAAAAAATGTATTTAAACATCATTTGGCATATGCATCAACCCTATTATTATGATTTGAACCAAGATCTTTTTACCCTTCCATGGGTAAGGACCCATGCGACCAAAGATTATCTTTTTATGGCGAAATTAGCCGATAGGTTTCCTCAATTGCACATGACCTTTAATTTTACTCCATCTCTTATAAACCAAATAAATCTTTATTCGCAGGGAAAAACTGATTTAGTATGGAATCACTTTGAGAAAGAAGCCAAAGAACTCAGTAAAAAAGAAAAAGACTTCATTTTAGCTAATTTCTTCTTAGCCCCTTCAAAAACTCAAACCAGCCATTTCCCTTTTTATGAAACCTTAAAAGAGAAAGCCAAACACAATATTCATAATTTCTCAACCCAGGATTGGCTCGATCTCCAGGTTCTCTATCAGCTCCTTTGGTTTGATCCGATAACCATCAAAGAAAATTTCGGCTTGAGCGAGCTCATAAAACGGGGGAAAGAATATTCCGAAAAGGATAAGGCTATCATTAAGCAAGTTACTCAACAAATAATTGCTGAAATTATACCAATGTATAAGAAATTAAAGGCTAAAGGACAGATTGAAATTTCAACGTCACCTTTATACCATCCGATTATTCCATTATTAATCGATAATTGGGTTGCTAGTGAATCATTACCTGGAACTCAACTTCCTAAGTATCGTTTTCAATATTTAGATGATGCTCAGGCACAAATCCATAAAGCCAAAGATGAGGTAGAAAGAATTTGGAACACAGAAATGCATGGGATTTGGCCTTCGGAAGGCTCGGTAAGTACTGCAGCGGTGAGTTGTTTTGCTCAAAATGGATTTTCCTGGACAGCGACTGGTGAGGAAGTTTTGTTTAATACCTTAGGATTACCTATAGTGAGGGATCAAAATGGTCTTTTAAATCAGGGTGAAAATCTCTATCAACCTTGGTTTTTTCACACCGATGATAATAATGTAGCTATCTTTTTCCGTGACCGTCATCTTTCTGACTTGATCGGTTTTGCCTATCAACATCTTGCCTATCATGAGGCAGTTGGAGATATGATTTCTAATTTAGAAAGAATTATAGATCGACTTCCCGACAGTTTTAACCCGATCGTTTCTATAATCCTTGATGGGGAGAACGCCTGGGAGTATTATAATAATAATGGATTTGAATTTCTAAGCGGCTTATATGAGGCTTTAACACAACATTCCAGGATAATCACAACAACTCCCTCAGAACATTTAGCACGTTCTAACCAAAAACCCACTCTTAATGCTTTAACACCTGGTTCCTGGATTTATGGTTCCTTTAATACTTGGATTGGTCATGAGGAAAAGAATTGGGCGTGGGATCAGCTTTTCTTAGTCCGAAAACTACTGGCTGAAAAGGAAAAAGAGTTAGATGGGGAACGAAAGCAAGAAGTTTATAATATTTTGTATCAAGCAGAAGGAAGCGATTGGTTTTGGTGGTTGGGTCCAGATAATCCCTCGGTACAAAAAGAGGAATTTCGAAAGCAATTTTTATCTCTATTGAAGAAAATATGTGATTTAATTGGTGAGAAATATCCTGGGGAGGGATAGCAGTGTTTAAAAATGAAGTGGTTGCGATGATATTAGCCGGTGGGGAAGGACGTCGGTTGAATATTCTTTCGGCTAAAAGAGCAAAACCAGCTGTTCCTTTTGGAGGGAAATACCGTATCATCGATTTTTGCTTAAGCAATTGTGTCAATTCGGGCATATATTGTGTAGGTGTTTTAACTCAATATAATCCAAGATCACTTCATGAACATATTCGGATTGGGAAAGATTGGGACCTTGATCGACTCAATGGTGGAGTCTTTTTATTACAACCCTTTATCAGTGATGCTGATACCGATTGGTATCGGGGAACTGCTGATGCGATATACCAAAGTCTTCGTTTTATTCGAAATCGAGCTCCTGAGCTGGTACTCATCCTTTCTGGCGACCATGTTTATACTATGAATTACCGACATATGATTGAGTTTCACAAGAAAAAAAAGGCTGATTTGACGTTAGCGGTCATCCAAGTTCCGATTGAGGAAGCCCATCGTTTTGGCATTATTACCGTTGGCGCAGAAGGTGAGGTCATTCGTTTTGATGAAAAACCTGAAAATCCCCAAAGTAATTTAGTAAACATGGGAATTTATGTTTTTAATCGAGAGGTTTTAGAAGAAGAAGTGGAAAAGGAAGCTATGCGTGAAGGGACGTCTTTTGACTTTGGGCGAGACATCATTCCTCGCATGATTCAGGATAAAAGAGTTTTTACCTATTCCTTTTCGGGGTATTGGAAGGATGTAGGTACGATTGATTCTTATTGGGAAGCCAACATGGAGTTATTGGGAGAAGAAAGTCCTTTGAGATTTAAGGATATAGATTGGCCGATTTATACTCCGGTTGCTGATCGGCCTCCGGTAAAATTTGGGCGTGATGCTCAAGTTGAAAACTGTATTATTGGTGAAGGAGCTATTATTAATGGGAAAGTAAGTCAATCAGTCATTTTTAATGGGGTATATGTAAGCGAAGAAGTAAAGATTGAGGGATCGATTTTAATGAATGATTGCTATATTGGAAAGAACTCCCAATTGGAGAGAGTGATTTTAGATAAAGGAGTTATGATCGGTGAAGAATCTCGGGTTGGAGGGGGTCAAGTATTGAATGTTAACAAAAAGTATCCTGAGGTTTTGTGGAGCGGAATTACCATCATTGGAAAAAGTTCCCGTATTCCTTCAGGATGCGAAATAGGAAAAAATTGTATTATTGGTGCAGATGTGGATGAGAACGATTTCCCATCGTTGATTGTTTTTAGTGGAGAGACAATTGAAAAACCATCGATGGAGGTTTAGTTATGAAAAAGATTTCTTTTTTGCTGATGGTTTTGTTTTTTTTGGTGTTTGGTGTTCAATCGGCTTTGGCTCAGATATACGAATTTCAGGTCAGCTTGAATGAACAAACCTATCTTGATATGTTACCAGTTTCACCATTTATAACCGTTCTTCCTGATAGGGGTAACTTAGCAACCTACTTCATTGGTGATCCGATTTCTCTGGCTTATGAAGCAATGAAATCCGGCTATGTGAGTATATTAGATTACACCGAAGATGAAAGGGTGCGGATTTTAAAGAATAATGAACCAGTTTCGCCGGGTACAAAAAAAATGATTCAAGGTATAGTTACCGAACCAGAAGGGATGGAACGATTTCTCGTTCTTCTTTCTCCACGGATTATTCCCGACCGTATCTTGGTTGAGGCTATGAATAATCCCTCCCGAATGAAGGAGATTATTGGTGAGAATGTTTATCTCAATCGGAGTACTATTCAGATTGTTGAAAAGAGAAAAGAAGAGTCGGTAGCTATTCGTTTTCATCCCGTTCCTGAATCAATTTTAAGCGGAAGAAATTTGAGAATTCGAATGGTCATGACGGATAAAAACAATAACCCTTTGGTAAATCGAAGAATTCAGTGGTATGCCAGCCACGGAAGCTTGGATTCATATCAGACCTACACCAATACTGCTGGAGAATCAGACATTTGGTTTATGGCTCCATTTGTTTCGGAGGAAACTCAGGTCCAAATACAAGCTACTTATGAAGGCGACACTGCCTATAGCCCTATGGGGGGGATCGTAACTGTTGTTGTACAACCTGAAAAGAAATCGAGTATCTTGGTTCTATCCCCAAAGGATTTTTTAGTCGTAAGTGGTGAGAGCATGAGTTTCCAAGCCCGGTTAACCGATAGTGATGGAAATCCTTTATCCGGACAAACACTAATATGGTCTTCTAATGTTGGTCAATGGGAAAAAAGAATGACAACGACAGAATTTGATGGAATCTCATCCAATCTTTGGATGGTGCCTACTTCAGTGGTAAAAATACCGGTGGAATTAAAGGTAAACTTTAGGGGAGTAATAAATTATGCTAAGTCTGAGGATAACTCAATTGGATCGGTTGAAGGGATCGAGATCGTATCTGGACGAGGCACCTATTTTATCGATTTTTCCAGCGGTAAGCCTGAAACGAACTTCGAGGAAAGTATTTATCGTGGAGAGAATATCTCGGGCTTCACTCAAAACTCTGCTTCGGTTCTTGCCATGAGTTCGGGTGAGTATTTGAATGTAAATTTCCAAGTTCCAGAAGGGTGGAGCAATGCAGCTTGCTTTATTTGGGGAAAATCAAATGGAAGTGCAATTATCCACGTCCATCTCAATGATAATAAAATTTTCTCGGGAAACATTGTTGGTGGTCAGATATCTCCTTTTGAATTCCAATCTTTCCATTTAGATCAATTTTTAATGCCGGGAGAAAATCAATTACGAATTGAAGTGCAATCTCCAGACGAAAGTGCTTTCTTTGCTATCCAGCGTTTATTGCTAGTTTTTTAGAATCTATGTGGGTGGTATTGAATACGTATCGATAAAATATCATTGCCACAAACGTTGATATAATTTTGTGGTCATAGATGAGAGTGTAAACCAGGTAAATGGCATAACTCTCTATTATTCGGAAGCTATAAATTGAGCCCAGGTAATTTTAATTTTTTGTAAAAGCTTGATTTTTAAACCAACAAGTGGTTTAAAGAATAAACTCCCGTGCCACTTGTGTGTTACCAGATGAGGATGAAAATGAGTTGCCCCCTCACCCTAACCCTCTCCCACCAAGGGGCGAGGGAAAAAAGAGCAAAAGAATTCATAGTTCCTTCTCCCTTGATGGGAGAAGGTGAGGATGAGGGTGTAAGCCCAGAAAGAGATTCTGGTTAGTTGCTATAATTGAGTTAACTATAAAAATCATTCATGGATTTTCAGAGAGGAATAATTTAAAATATTTTTTTATAACACCGAAAAGCAGGGTAGGTGGGTAATATAATGCCATTTAAAGATAATTGGTGGGAAGAGTTTGATTCAATGCAGAAAGAAATGCAACGTTTCATGGAGCATGTTTCTGGAAAAAAACCTTATTTCTTGGGACTTTCTGAAAAAGCTTGGGAGCCTTTGTGTGATGTTTTTGAAACTGATGATAACTTTATTGTTGTGGTAGAGCTCGCTGGGGTTTTGGTAAATGAAGTTGACTTGACTATTCAATCACGAAAATTAATACTTAAGGGTGTGAGAAAGGAAGTTCCTTCACCGCCTAAAAGGGATTATCACCAAATGGAAATTCCCTTTGGTCCCTTTCAACGACAAATCGAACTTCCCGAAGAGGTTGATGGAGAGACCATTAATGCTCGTTATCGGGAAGGGTTCCTCATAGTTGAATGCAAAAAGAGAAAGGTAATTACTGAACGGAGGATTCCTCTTGAGTAAACAAATGTTCTCAATCATAAAAAATACTGGAATAAGTAGAGAATTTTTTCATACGGATAGAGTTCATTATAAATATATCGACCCATTTCTTGATAAGAATACTGTTTATTAGGAAAGGATCAGACATGGAAGAGTATATTGACAATTGGTTTGCGCTTTCGGAAGAGCCTTCAGAGATTACGGATAACCAGAATGTGATTTCCGAATCCATTGATCAGGATAAAAAAGGTTTTGATATTCCAGAAACAATTGCGGTTCTTCCTTTGGATGAGAACGTTTTATTTCCTGAGTTGGTCATGCCTTGGGTTGTCCACGGAGAAAAGTGGGTTAAATTACTTAACGATGCGGTTTTAGGAAATAAAATGATCGGAGTTTTAACCCTCCGCACCAAAAAAGAAGAAGGGGATAGCGCCGTTTCAGCTCAGGATTTTTATGATATCGGTGTTGTAGGGCGAATATCCCGTTTGTTAAAGCTTCCTGAAGATGCTATTCAAATTTTGGTTTTTGGCTTAAATAAGTTTCGCATTGTTGAATGGATTCAATGGGATCCTTATCCCATAGCAAAAATTGAAATCATCAAAGAAGAAGAAATAAAAACCGATGAAACTGAAGCTTTAGTCCGCAACATATTAACTCTTTTTCAAAAGGTCGTCGAACTTGCTCCTTATCTTCCCAAAGAAATATTTGTTGCTGCGATGAATATCAAACAACCTTCACGACTAGCCCATTTTGTCGTTTCGAACTTAAATTTAGATGTTGAAAGTAAACAAAATATTTTATCCACCAATGAACTCATCGAAAAATTAAAAAAAGTAAACTACTATTTAACTCGAGAACTGGATATTCTCCAAATTGGCAGCAAGATTCAAACTCAAATTCAATCGGAGATGGCAAAAACCCAACGAGAGTATTTCTTAAGAGAGCAATTGAAAGCTATTCAACGAGAACTTGGAGAAATGGATGAAAAAACCATTGAATTAAATGAATTGAAAGAAAAAATTGAAAAAGCCAAGCTCCCGCCAGAAGTTTTAAAAGAAGCCGAAAAAGAAATGGAGCGATTATCGAGAATTCCACCGGTTTCAGCCGAATACCCAGTTATTCGTAATTACCTTGATTGGATAACCGAACTTCCCTGGAACATCCGAACCGAAGACAGTTTAGATCTTAAAAAGGCTGAAAAGGTGTTGAACGAAGATCACTATGATTTGGAGAAAGTAAAAGAAAGAATTCTTGAATATTTGGCAGTGGGTCATTTAAAAAAAGATTTAAAAGGTCCAATACTCTGTTTTGTTGGTCCCCCGGGTGTGGGAAAAACCTCATTGGGAAAATCGATTGCCCGGGCGTTGGGAAGGAAATTCGTACGAATATCCTTGGGCGGAGTACGGGATGAAGCGGAAATAAGAGGCCATCGTCGAACCTACGTTGGAGCGCTCCCAGGTCGGATTATTCAGGGAATCCGAAAAGCAGGAAGTAATAATCCGGTATTTATGTTAGACGAGGTTGATAAAATAGGTTTAGATTTCAGGGGAGATCCTTCTGCTGCTCTTCTCGAAGTTTTAGATCCCGAGCAAAATTCAACTTTTGTTGACCATTATTTGGCAGTTCCTTTTGACCTTTCTAAGGTTATTTTTATCGCAACTGCGAATATTCTGGATACCATTCCTCCAGCTTTGTTGGATCGAATGGAACTCATCCGAATTCCAGGTTACACCGATCCGGAAAAAATTGCCATTGCTCGCAAATATTTAATACCCAAGCAGAGTAAAGAAAATGGTATCGAGGATCAAACTGTTACGATAAGCGATGAAATTTTAACAAAAATGATTCGAGAATACACCCGTGAAGCCGGTGTCAGAAATCTGGAAAGAACAATTGCGACGGTTTGCAGAAAAGTTGCCAAAGAAGTCGCCTCAGGGAAAAAAGGACCATTTGTAGTTGATGAAGAAAATCTTAGAAAGTATTTAGGGAAAAGGATTTATTTTGATGAGGTCATGTCTGGGAAGGATCGGGTTGGAGTTGCTACCGGTTTAGCTTGGACTCAAACCGGTGGAGAAATCCTTTTTGTTGAGTCCTCGGTTCTCTCGGGTAAGGGAAACTTGATATTAACCGGTAATATGGGAGATATTATGCAAGAATCGGCTCGCATTGCACTATCTTGTGTGCGAGAACGGGCGAAAAAATGGAAAATTGATGAGAAGTTTTACGAAAAACATGATATTCACGTTCATGTTCCTGCTGGCGCTATACCAAAAGATGGTCCGTCAGCTGGAATAACCCTTGTTGTTTCAATGGTTTCTTCTCTTTCACTAATACCGGTAAAGCATTCCATTGCAATGACTGGAGAATTAACCCTTACTGGAAAAGTGCTTCCAATTGGTGGAGTGAAGGAGAAATCTTTAGCAGCTTATCGATCGGGAATTAAAGAAGTTGTTCTGCCCCGTGAAAACGAAAATGATTTAGATGATATACCAGCTGATGTAAGAAAAAAAATGAAATTCCATTTAGTCAAAACTATAGACGAAGTCCTTAAAATTACCTTAAAAAAATCACCCCGAATGGTTCAAAAGAAAAAAACTTCTTCTCTTTAAGAGATATAATGGCTGATTGAATCAGCTAATTAACATTTTTGTTCGAATTCAACTTAAGTTGGTATGAGAAAGAGGGAATATCAAAATGGAAAAATCTCGAGAAGAATTTTTAAAAAAACTCATTGAAACTCCTAGCCCATCGGGGTTTGAAGAACAGGTTCAAAAAATATTTGGAGAAAGAATTCAAGACAAGGTTGACCGATTTATTAAAGACTACCATGGAAATGCTATTGGTATTATTCATCCTGATGCTTCGTTTCGAGTTATGTTGGCGGGTCATTGTGATGAAGTCGGTTTGATGGTGGAATATATCAGTGATCAGGGATATATTTATTTTTCAACAATTGGAGGAATCGATGCCCATATCACCCCTGGAAAGAGAGTCATAATTCATAGTTCTCAAGGACCAGTAAGAGGAGTAATTGGAAAAAAACCCATCCATTTGATGGAGGAAAAAGAACGTCAAAAAGTGGTAAAAATTGAAGAGCAGTGGATTGACGTGGGGGCAAAAAATAAAGAAGAACTTACCAAAATTGTGCAAGTAGGAGATCCAATTACCATGGATGTTGGTTTTGACCAACTCCTTGGAAGTCGAGTTGCTGGTCGAGGTTTTGATGATCGAGTTGGAGCTTTTGTTGTTGCCGAGGTTCTTCGGAAGGTTCAAAAAGAGAGATTGCAGTGCGGTGTATATGGTGTAAGTACGGTTCAAGAAGAACTTGGTCTCAGGGGAGCAAGAACCAGTGCTTTTAGAATCGATCCCCACTTAGGAATTGCTATTGATGTGACCTTTGCTTCTGACTGTCCCGATATAGATAAAAGAAAGATTGGGGACGTGTCTTTGGGCAAAGGTCCGGTTATATCTCGAGGTCCAAATATTAATCCTCATATTTTTCAAAAGCTGATCAATATCGCTAATCAAAAAAATATTCCCTATCAAATACAAGCTGAATCGCGTGCCACTGGGACAGATGCTAATAGCATTCAAATTAATCGTCAAGGCGTTGCTACCGGTTTGTTAGGCATTCCCAATCGGTATATGCATACTCCCTCCGAAGTCATCGATTGTGATGATTTAGATGCAGCAATACATTTATTGGTCGGATTTTTAGAAAGCATTCATCCTGAAGAAAATTGGATACCTTAAAAATTTGATTTTACCAAATAGTTAATTCATAAAAATGAATCTAGTCGAGGAAATAAAGAGCTTGAAGAAATTTGGAGGAAAGTCATGTCGGAACTGAGAAAAGATCCGGTTATAGACCGGTGGGTCATTATTGCCAATGAAAGAAGTTTAAAACCTTATGATTTTGGGGTACATGGAGAACTACGAAAGCCTGGTCCTTGTGTTTTTTGTGAAGGGATGGAAACACACACTCCGAAAGAGGTTTTTTCCATTCGAGGTAATCATACTGAAAAAAATCAACCGGGTTGGACAGTTCGGGTAGTTCCTAATAAATTTCCAGCTTTGCGAATAGAAGAACCCTTTGCCCATTGTGTAGATGGAATTTGCGAATCTCTCAGCGGTTCCGGAGCACACGAAGTGATAATTGAAACTCCTGACCATTATTTAGAACTCGGAGATCTTTCGGTGGATCATATTACTGAAGTTATGTATGTTTATCGGGAAAGAATGCGCAACTTGGAAAAAGACCATCGTTTTCGTTATTGTATAATCTTCAAAAATCAAGGAGCTTCAGCGGGGGCTTCGATTCAACATGCTCACTCTCAGCTTATTGCTATCCCAGTGATTCCTAAAAGGGTAAAAGAAGAGCTTCTTGGTGCTGATAAATATTATCAAGAAAAAAATCGTTGCATTTTTTGTGATATCGTGCAATACCACCAAAATAATAATCAAAGGATGATTGTCGAAAACGATCATTTTTTAGCGTTTGTTCCCTATGCCCCTCGATTTCCTTATGAAATATGGATATTACCCAAAAAACACGTATCTCATTTTATGAAAACTGAAGATCAAGAATTAAGTTATTTATCAGAAATATTGAAAAAACTCCTGGTATCCATGAAAAAGTCACTGAATGATTCTCCCTACAATTTAATTCTTCATACCACTCCTTTTGAACGAAAGGGAGAAAAATCATACCTGGAAAGCTATCATTGGCACATGGAAATGCTACCCACTATAACGAAGGTTGCTGGGTTTGAATGGGGAACCGGGTTTTATATTAATCCAGTAATTCCTGAAGATGCAGCGGAAGTTCTCAGAAAAAATATACCCGATAAGATCTAATGCCCCACAACTGAAATTGAGGGTGCAGCTGTTTGATGATAAAAATTCTCAGCAAATGGTCACAGATCCATAATGGTTTAATGGTCATGCATAGGAGGTGAGCCAGATGTCGATTCGATTTGCGCTCATTTTAGCTGGTGGGAAAGGGAATCACTTGAGTGTTTTGTCAATAGAAAGAGCCAAATCAGCTGTTCCCTTCGGAGGTTTTTATCGATTGATTGATTTTCCCTTGAGTAATTGTGTCAACTCTGGCATTTATGATGTTGGTATTTTAACTCAGTACCAACCGCGTTCGTTAATAGAGCATATTGGAGTTGGGCGCCCCTGGGACATGGACCGAAAAAAAGGCGGGATAGAACTCCTTCAGCCTTATTTGGGAAAAACCGTTGGAGGCTGGTATCGTGGGACCGGAGATGCTATTTATCAGAATTTGAATATTATTAATAGAAAAAGATTGGATCATCTCTTGGTGCTTTCCGGAGATCATGCTTATATGATGGATTATAATTCTCTTATGGATTATCACTTGGATAATAATGCCGACGTTACCTTGGTGGTGACACGGGTAAAAACTGAAGATCGGACACGATTTGGTATTTTGGAAGTTGATGATGGGAACCGAGTTTTTGGTTTTGAAGAAAAACCATCACAACCAAAAACCAATATTGCTTTCATGGGAATTTATATTTTTCGTTTAGAGTTTTTAAATGAGTGTTTACAAAAAAATGTTCAAGAATCGAAATACGATTTAGTTAGGAATGTAATTATTGAAAATTTAAATTCAATTAAAACCCAAGCTTTCTTCTATGATGGTTGTTGGTTTGATACCGGAACAATTAAGGCCTATTGGGAAGCGAATATGCATTTATTAGATCCACTTCCCTGTTTTAACTTGTATGATCCGAATTGGGTTATTTATACCAATCGACCACAAAATCCTCCGGCCAAGATTGGAAAGGGAGCTTTAGTCCAGTCATCAATAATTGGTGAGGGAACAGTTATCCATGGTGAGGTGGTCCATTCGGTTGTTTTTCCTGGGGCAGTGATTGAAAAAGATGTAAAAATTTACGATTCGATAATTTTTAATGATTCAATAATTAAAGCTGGTTCAGTGGTGGAGAGAAGTATATTGGATAAAAATGTTATTGTGGGGCAGAGTTCGATTATAGGAGCAGGAAATGATTACACTCCCAACCGACTTCGACCGGATATCCTGAGTTGGGGTGTTAATTTGGTTGGTAAGAATTCGCAGATTCCTCCTCATTCAGTAATTCCTCGAAATTGTTTAATTGGTATTAATGTCTCCACCAATCGTTTTGGGAAAATTACTGAGCTGAAAAGTGGATCAGTAATTATGGGATAGCGTAAAAAAGAAATCTTGGAGGGAGGTTAGTCCTTTGATCCTTGGACTCTTAATCATTATTCTCATTTTGTATGGACTGGTATTGTTTTGGGTTGTGAATGAACGTTTGAAAAGTATTTCGTTGATGATACATAAAAATAATGAAAATTTAAAAAAAATGGAAGAAAAATTTTCTTTGTTGTTGAGTTTGACTGAAGAAAGGGGGAATATGAAAAATTCAGTGGACGTTGAAGATTCTTTTAGTTTTGAAGCATTTGAAGATCAAAAAGATGAATTAGATTCGAAAGGAGATATATGATGAAAGGGAAATATTCAGTTTTTATAGTCAGTATTATTTTTATGATTGGTATTTTTTTGTTTTCGATCCAAAGTATGGCTCAAGATAATTTGAATACTGAAGGTGTCGTAGAAGAAGCACAGAATGCCGAAACGCCGGTTGCAACCGAACAAGTCGTCATAGCTGAAGTAAACGGAGAGCCGGTTTATTTAGCAGAGCTTAAAGAAGTATGGGATACTATGCCGGAAAATTATCGAGTCCAGTTTCCAGGAGGATTTAGAGATTTATTAGAGCAATGGATTCGTCAAGTTCTTTTAGTCCAAGAA
>Ga0334886_1000784_pt1 | contig 43646 bp, 37 predicted proteins | sample GraSluR1_MG_9_FD_207232 | JGI IMG/M metagenome (GOLD analysis project Ga0334886, IMG submission 207232) | Sludge microbial communities from methane-producing bioreactor in Wageningen University, Netherlands - Granular Sludge_27_06-R1 | ecosystem: Engineered > Bioreactor > Anaerobic >... | reverse complement strand
AGGCCAAGAGTGGACAAAAGGTTATAGCCCGCATTACCGACTGGCCTCGCCACACCAAAAACCCCATGGGCGAGGTGGTGGAGGTAATTGGCGACCCTGGAGTGCATGAGGTGGAAATGCACTCCATTCTGGCCGAGTTTGAACTGCCCTACCATTTCCCCGAGGAGCTTAACACGCTGGCCGAAAAAATATCCGATAAAATATCGAAACAGGATATAGCCGCTCGACGCGACTTCCGGGATATTCCTACTTTTACCATCGACCCAGCCGATGCCAAAGATTTTGATGATGCGCTTTCCATTCGAAAGATTGATGAAAACACCTACGAGATTGGCGTGCACATTGCCGATGTTACGCATTACGTAACGCCCGGATCGCCCATCGACAGCGAAGCCATTGAGCGCGCCACCTCGGTATACCTAGTTGACCGTTGCGTGCCTATGCTCCCCGAGCGACTTTCGAACTTCATCTGCTCGCTCCGTCCCAACGAGGAGAAGCTTTGCTTCTCGGCAGTTTTTGAAATGGATTTGGATGGTAATGTGCATAAGGAGTGGTTTGGTCGAACGGTTATCCTCTCGCAACTGCGTATGGCCTACGAGGATGCGCAGGAGGTGATAGAAACCGGACAGGGCAAAATGGCCACCGAAATACTTACGCTCAACAGCATTGCTCAGAAACTTCGCCATAAAAGGCTAAAGGCTGGTGCTGTAAACTTTGACCGTGACGAGGTTAAGTTTGAGCTTGATGATAAAGGAAAACCACTTGGCGTTTACTTTAAGGTGCAGAAGGAGGCAAACCAGCTTATAGAGGAGTTTATGCTGCTAGCCAACCGCAAGGTGGCAGAGTTCATTGGCGCTGCGCACGAAAATGTTAAGGTGAAACCCTTTGTGTATCGAATTCACGATAAGCCCAACCCCGAGAAGTTCGATAATTTCCGGGCTTTCGTCACTCGTTTCGGGTACAACGTGATGGGTGGTACCGACAGGCAGATAAGCCGCTCGCTAAACAAGCTGCTTAAAGAGGTGAAGGGCAAAAAGGAGCAGAACCTAATTGAAACCCTTGCCCTACGATCGATGGCTAAGGCTCGCTACTCGGCCAACAACATTGGGCATTACGGCCTGGGTTTCCCCCATTACACCCACTTTACCTCGCCCATCCGCCGATACCCCGACATGATGGTGCACCGCCTACTGGCTCACTACCTCGATGGTGGTAAACCCAAGAACGAGGAGGAGCTGGAACGCCTGTGCAAACACTCCACCGATATGGAGATAAAGGCCACCGACGCTGAGCGCGCATCAATAAAGTACAAGCAGGTTGAGTTCATGTCCGATAAAATTGGTCAGCATTTCCAAGGTGTTATAACCGGTGTAACCAGCTTTGGGTTGTTCGTTGAGCTAAACGAAACCAAGTGCGAGGGCCTGGTTGCCATTCGCGATTTGGACGATGACTACTACGAGTTTGACGAGGACAACTACTGCCTTGTGGGCCGACAAACCGACAGAAAGTTCCAGCTTGGCGACGAGCTGTTGGTTGAGGTGTGGCGCACCAACCTACCCAAAAAGCAGCTCGACTTTAGGCTCATCGACGAGAATGGTGATGCAACTGCCATGGCTAAGCCAACCAATCAGAATCGCTCGCAAAGACCGGGTGGCTCGAAACGAAAATCAAATCCCGACAAAACTCGTAAAACCAAAGGTGTTCAGCGAAAAAGAAGATAATCTGGGAAACTAACAAAAATCGATACAAAATGAGAAAATTAGCTTTACTAGTTCTAGTGGCAACGGTAGCCATATCGTGTGGATCATCAACGCAAAAGGAGAAAAGTGCCGAAAAACCTTGCTGCTCGGTGGAGAACACCCAGCAAGCCTTTCTGAAAAATCTGGCCTCGCTTTGCGGTAAATCATTCGTAGGTCGCGAAAACTTCACCGTGGATGGTCGCGATAGCTGGGCTCATAAAAAATTTGTTATGCACGTCACTGTTTGCGAAAACGATAGGGTATACATCCCTTTCCATCTCGACGAGGATCGCTCGCGCACATGGATATTCATCATGGAGGAGAAAGGCCTAAGATTCCGCCATGACCACAGGCATGAAGATGGAACACCCGAGGATCAAACCCTATACGGCGGCTATGCCGACGATTCGGGTACTGCCTTTATACAAAGCTTCCCTTGGGACGACTACACCAAGGAGATACTTGCCGATGGTATAGAGCGTATGTGGAGGATAATAATTGCCGAGGACTTGAGCACTATGAAGTACCAACTTCACTACGGAGGCGAATTGGTTTTTGAGGCCGAGTTTGATCTTACTAAGCCAATATAGCTGAAGCAGGAATACTGCCATTCCCCATAACCTATAGCACCCCAGCCGTTTTCCCAAGGGTTACGGCTGGGGTGTTTTACATTAGGGTATTAACCGGAATAGTTTTTATATTTGCCCCAGCAATTGTTATAATAACCTTATCAGCATAAGATATGAAGAGCAGCATTGACCTGGCAAAAAGTCTAAACACTGAACTTGAGAACAAAACGCCACAGGAAATCCTCAGGTTCTGTCTCGAAAGGTTTAAGGGGAGCATTGCCCTTTCGTCGAGCCTTGGGCTCGAGGATCAGGTGCTCACCGATATGGTGGTGAAGATTGATGCGAGCACAACCATTTTTACCCTTGATACCGGAAGACTTTTCCCCGAAACCTACGACCTTATTGACCGAACCTGCAGCAAGTATAACGTAAAGATTAGGATTTACTTCCCCAACCACGAGGATGTGGAGGAGATGGTGAATGAAAAGGGTATAAACCTGTTTTACCATAGCGTTGAAAATCGCAAGGAATGTTGTCGCATTCGCAAGCTTGTTCCGCTGAAAAGAGCCTTTCAGGGGCTTGATGCATGGATCTGCGGACTTCGCCGCGATCAGTCGGTTACCCGTAAGGATATGCAAACCGTGGAGTGGGACGAGGGCAATGGCCTTATTAAAATTAACCCGCTAATAAGCTGGAGCGAGCAGGATGTTTGGGACTATGTAAACGAGCACAGCGTTCCGGTAAATCCGCTTCACAAAAAGGGTTTCCCCAGCATTGGCTGCTTGCCCTGCACTAGAGCCATTGAGCCGGGCGAGGATATTAGAGCGGGTAGATGGTGGTGGGAAAACCCCGATACCAAGGAGTGCGGGTTACACAAGAAGGACTAAAGCACGCTCTTTTTTACCTTGGACTTTTTAATGGTGAATACAAACGAGGTGCCATCGTTCACGCTGCTGCGCACATTGATGGTTTGCTTGTGCGCCTCGATAATATGCTTTACTATGGCTAGGCCCAAGCCCGTTCCGCCCTGCTCGCGCGAGCGACTCTTCTCTACACGGTAGAAACGTTCAAAAAGACGAGGGATATCCTGCTTAGATATGCCGATTCCGTTGTCGTTTACCTCCACCAGGTAGTTCTCGTTCATATCCATAATAGATACTTTCGTTCTCCCTCCTTCCTTGCCGTAGTTAATTGAGTTTGCTACTAGGTTCGAGATGGCTTGGTACATCCTTTTCTTATCGGCCTCAACCCAGATGGGCTCCTCATACTCCTCTTCAAAAAACAACTTAATGCCCCGCTTCTTTGCCCTTATCTCATGCGCCTCGAAAACTTCGTTTATAAGCTGTACTAAGTTAAATCGATCGAGGTTTAGCTTAATTGCATTCGACTCAAGCTTTGAAATGGACTCCAAATCTTCAACAATGGAGATTAACCTGTTGATACTTTTCTCGGTGCGCTCAAGGTATTTCCTGTTTATTGTGGGGTCTTGCAGCGCCCCGTCGAGCAGGGTGAGAACATACCCCTGTATATTAAAAATTGGGGTTTTAAGCTCATGCGATACGTTTCCCAAAAACTCCTTCCGATAGTCCTCAAGCTGCTTGAGCTTATCTATTTCAAGTATCTTTTTTTGTGCCCACTGCTGTACCTCGCGGTTTACCTCGCTAAGAATATCCTTGTTTTCCAAATCTCGTTTTAGCTGCTTGCTCGATACATTAAGGTTTTGAATGGTCTTGTATACGGGGTTTATCTTTTCAAAAATAAACTGATTGAGCAGGTACTTTGATACCACGAACATGACCCCAAAAACCACTAAGGTAAATACCACGAAAAGCCAGAAAGAGAAATCGTGCCCCGCCCCAGCTAAAACCACTGCAGGAACAACCGATGCTCCTGCGGCAATTAGGGATATTATTATCGCCATCGATTTTGGCGAGGTAATTTTCATGGGTAGTATTATTATTAGCTCTTAAGCAGCTGGTCGAGCATTCCACCCTCGAGGTACTGCTTTAAAATTTTTGAGATATACTTGCCAACAATATCAAACTCGAGGTTTACCACTGTTCCCTCCTTAAACGTATGGAAGTTGGTAATATCGTAGGTGAATGGGATGATAGCCACCTGAAACGACTTATCCTTTGAGTTTACCACCGTTAAGCTAACGCCGTTTACCGCCACAGAACCCTTCTCAACGGTGATATTGCCCTTGGTTGGGTCGTACTCAAAGGTGTAGTACCAGCTACCATCGGCCTCCTCAACCTTGGTGCACACGGCAGTTTGATCAACGTGCCCCTGCACCATATGGCCATCGAGCAGGCTCTCGAGCTTCATGCTGCGCTCAACGTTCACCTTGTCGCCCTCCTTTAGCAGGCCAAGGTTCGACTTGTCAAGCGTCTCCTTAATGGCTGTAACGGTGTAGGTATCGCCCACCTGCTTCACCACGGTTAGGCATACCCCATTGTGCGACACGCTTTGGTCTATTTTAAGCTCCTGGGCAAACGAGCAGGTTAGGGTGATATGCAGATTTTCTTTCTCTTTGGTTAGGTTAACAACCTTTGCGGCTTCTTCAACAATTCCTGAGAACATAGTGTGTGTTTTTCTGTTTAACAATTGTCCAAAATTACAAAATATGTTTTAACCTATTGGTTATAAAATACCATATCCATTCTGATTTTACCAGAACTTAACATTAAATAGTTTGCTGTTTTAACCTGAGTTGATCAATTTGTTTTAACTTTATCGCTTCAAAATTAAAATCCAATAACATCATGATGCTTCTCAACCATATTGTTTGGAATGTTGACCCCGAGATTTTTTCGCTTGGGCCGCTATCGGTTCGCTACTACGGAGTGCTTTGGGCGCTATCGTTCCTATTAGGTTATATGCTTTTTGAGCGTTTTGTAAAAAAGGAATCGTTACCCGAAGGGTACCTCGACTCCCTAACCATATACGTTGCCATTGGTACAATTGTGGGCGCTAGGCTTGGTCATTGCCTTTTTTACGAGCCAGCCTACTACCTTGCTAACCCAATCGAAATTTTGAAAATATGGCGTGGTGGGCTGGCTAGCCATGGCGCAGCCATTGGTATTATTACAGCCCTTTACCTATTTAGCCGCAAAACCAAGCGCCCCACCATTTACATTTTAGATAGGATTGTGATACCCGTTGCTCTGGCAGGAGTGCTTATCCGATTGGGTAACCTGATGAACTCGGAGATATACGGTGTTGAGACCAGCCTGCCCTGGGGGTTTAAGTTTGTTCGCGACTTCCCAATGGGCACACCCATTGAGCACATTCCCGCAATGCACCCAACACAAATTTATGAGGCCTTGGCCTATTTGGCTGGATTTATCATCCTATACCTAATCTACAAAAAGTCAGATGCCAAACCACGCCCTGGACTACTGTTTGGTATCTTCCTAATTATAACCTTTGGAACTCGAATTCTAATTGAATTCATAAAGCAACCCCAAGTTGGGTTCGAGGTAAATATGGCCCTAAATATGGGGCAATGGCTAAGCATACCACTTGTTATTACAGGGCTTGTTTTTTTATTCGCCTATAGGGGTAAAAAGGCGTAACAACCTAAAACCTAATAAAAAGGGCCCGCCTTTACGGTATTTTGTACTGCCTCGGCAATGGTGCGGGGGGTAACCCCCAGCTCGTCTTTCATCCTTTGCGAAGAGTAATAGGTTGTGCTATACCCGCTATTGGCCGTATCGCGGGTTATGGCTGGCGATTTTCGGGTAAAGAAGCTGGCCACTAGCGCCGCTCTCCATGCAATGGTTGTCATCCACGGGGCAACCTTAATGCTGGGTGGCTTATTGCCAAGCTCGCAGGCAATAAGTTGAAACACCTTTTGATGCGAGATATTTTCACCATTGATGATGAAACGCCTGCCCCAAAACTGTTTGTCCATTGCAGAAACCATGGCGTCAACCACATCTCTAACATCTACATAACCTGTGATACCTGTGGTATAAAAAGGAAAGCCTTTGGCCAGAGTACCAAATATTTGTCCACTTCCTGAATCCCATCGGCCTGGGCCAATAATTACCGATGGATTTACCATTGTAGCATTCAAACCAAGTTCAATACCTCTCCAAACCTCCATTTCGGAACGGAACTTACTTACGGCATAACCCGATTTTCCTTTGGATTTCCCCCAGACAGATTCTTCTGTCACAAGGTTTCCATCAACTGGACCGCCAAGCGATGCCACGGAGCTAACGTGACAAAACCGCTTAACGCCAACCTCCAAGGCCGCATCAACCATATTGGCGGTGCCGCCAACATTCACCTCGAGCATCCTTTGAATGTCGCGCTTGGCAAACGACACCATGGCCGCACAGTGGTACGCCTCATCAACCCCTTGCAGGGCATCAACAAGCGATTGGTAGTCCTCCACGTCCCCATCTACCCATTGCACTTGGTTGAAAAGCGATGGGTTCACGGGCAAGTAGTGCCGAAAAAGCTTTTGGGTAAGATTGATACTGCTGCTCGAACGCTTAAGAGCACGTACCACTTTGCCCTGCTTGCAAAGTTCGTATAGCAGGTGAGAGCCAATTAGCCCCGTACCACCGGTTACCAGAATCATTGCTCCTCCTTTCTGGTGAAGAATGGGTTTACAATCAGCTCCTTTTCCCATGTTAACTTTTTGCCAAAGCCTAGGTTGTTATCGGTAAACTTGAGAAAGGTTAAATCTACAACCCAAAGGGTAGTTTTCATTAGCGTAGCAACAGGAAAGCGTTTTAGGTATGCTGTGCGGGCTTTGTTAAGGGAATCGCCCTGTGATTCGCTGATAATGCCCTGAAACTGGACCCCTTGAATCTTCCCAACAACATCACTCTCTAGCACAATGCTACCCGCAACGTAAATATTGTGGCTAGCCTGCATGATATGCTTGGTATCGTAGTCGGATGCGAACACCAGGCTATTCTCCTCCTCCATATACACGTAAAAGCAGTTGGCGCAGTATGGCTCCTCGTTATGGCTGGTGGCAAGGGTTAGTACGCGATGTTGGTTTATAAACTCTACGATTCGTTTATCGGGTAAACTCATGGGTTTTGCTAAGGGTGATTACTAATACAAAGGTAAGCAATTATGTATACATTGCTATTACTTGCTACTCCGAATTGATTTTGAAAATATTTTAGGCATCAACAAAACCTAATTCCTTTGCCTTTATTACAAGGCCAGTACTATTATTTACTGTGAATTTAGCAAAAAGAGCCTTTCGGTAGGTTTCAATAGTATTAACAGAGAGGTTTAGCGCTCTGGCTATTCCCTTGGTGGTACTCCCCTTAGCAATTAGTTTTAAAACCTCTACTTCGCGCTGTGTTGGGCTAACCCTACTCAAATTTGTAACTCCAGCAACAATAGCATTCTGTACCGCTGCTCCAAAATACTTGTCTCCATTTACTACTGCATCAATAGCCCTCTTTATCTCATCAACAGTATCCTCCTTAAAAAGGATAGCTTGAGGTTGAAGCTTCAGAGCACAATGAATTAGCCTAGGGTATGCGCTTGAAAACACCAAAACGATTTTTATGTCTTTGGAAATACTTCTCAAATTTTTGACCACCTCCTCACCTCGAGGGTCGTTGGGAAGGAGGCATCCAATAAATATGTCTGGGGGCTTTTGTGTGGCTTCTTCAATACATTTGTCGGCAGAAGTAAAATAGCTTACCCAAACCTCGATGTTTAGCTCATCAATAATTCTACAAAAACCTTCGGCTACCAAAGCGCAACTGTCGAAAATATACAGGATCTGCATGAAACGGACGTGTATGTAGGTTGATTTTTTTTCGAAAGGCATATGCAAGTTAAACATTTTTTCCTTTTCACGGAAAACCTTTAACCCTACATTAGCATAAAAGTACCATTTCTAATATCTTTGCTGGATGAAGAATATTTTCCGCATCGTATTGGCTGTATACTCAATCCTAATTGTTGCTGTTTCCGTTGCGCCCTCGATGGGCGTCGGAAGTGTGGAGGTGAATAACGTTGAGCTTCGTGCCGACTACATTCTTCACGCTCTGGCATTTGCTATTCTGCCAATATTCGCTTTTATTGCTTCGGGCTATAGCTGTTCTTCGAAACAGTGGTTCTTGTACCTTACAATAGCTACCCTGCTTGCCTTAGGGGCCGAGTTTATTCAGATATTAACTCCATCAAGATCATTTAACCCCTTCGATATTCTCTCCAACCTGTTTGGGTTATCTGTTGGGATACTCATTTCACGAATTTGGTGCCGCACTCGCCTGTAAGGAGGCCGGCCATAACCTTCATTTGGGTTGACCTCAAGTAAACTCTAAACAATTTATTTTCACTAAATTTGCGTCTGTTTTCAATTTATCAATAATATGGACAACAGTTTTATTAATCTCATTGAACAGAGTGTAAAGCAAAACTGGGATTGCCCTGCGTTTTCTGACTTTAAAGACATTACGCTTACTTATAGTGATGTAGCCCGAAAGATTGACAAGATACATACCATCTTCGAAAAAACTGGAATTGCAAAAGGCGATAAGATTGCACTTATTGGCCGCAACTCATCAAGCTGGGCGGTGGCCTTTTTGGCTTCCATCACCTATGGAGCTGTTATTGTTCCTATACTCCCCGACTTTAAAGCCGATAACATTCACCATATTGTAAATCACTCCGACTCGGTGGTTCTGTTTACCGGTGATCCTATTTGGGAAAACCTTGACGAATCGCAAATGCGACAGGTGAAGTGTATCATCTCCCTATCAAAATTTGATGTGCTGCATGAGAATACTCCCTTTTCGGTTAAAGAGATAAGAGAACAGGTTGACGACTTTTTTGAGAAGAAATACCCAGATGGCTTTACCCCCGAGAAGGTAAGCTACTTTCATGATACTGCGCCCAACGATGTGTGCGTGATTAACTACACCAGCGGTACAACGGGCTTTTCTAAAGGTGTTATGCTCCCGTACCGTAGCCTATGGAGCAATATGCTTTTTGCCAGTGAGGTTATCCCTCTAAGTGCTGGCGATAATGTGGTGTCCATATTACCCTTGGCTCACACCTATGGCGCAGCATTCGAGTTCCTTTTCGAGGTAACCAGGGGTTGCCATATCCATTTCTTAACACGAAATCCATCACCAAAAGTCATACTTGAGGCCTTTGATGCCATTAAGCCAAAGGTTGTGCTGGCTGTACCTTTAATTATTGAGAAGATTTACAAGAAGAATATCCTTGAAGCCCTTAAGCGTCCATCGCTAAAGCTATTACTAAAAGTTCCCTTGGTTGATAGACGTATTAAGCAGATTATTTGCAAAAAGATATCGTCAATCTTTGGAGGTAACTTCATTGAGGTAATCATCGGGGGAGCTGCCTTTAACCCCGAGGTTGAGACATTCCTCAAAGATTTAGGGTTTAGATTCACCGTGGGTTACGGGATGACAGAGTGCGGCCCGATAATAACCTACGACTCATGGAAAACCAACCGATTATTCTCCTCGGGCAAGGCAGTGGTAAATATGGCAGTTAAAATCGACTCGCCCGATCCAAAGAACGAGGTGGGCGAGATTTTGGTGAAGGGCGAAAACGTTATGCTCGGTTACTACAAAAACCCTGAGGCCACTGAGCAGTCATTCACCAAGGACGGGTGGCTAAGAACCGGCGACCTAGGATTGATTGATGAAGACGGGTATCTATACGTCAAGGGTAGAAGTAAGAATATGCTGCTTGGCCCCAGCGGGCAAAACATCTATCCAGAGGAAATTGAAGCAATTATAAACAACTTACCATATGTGCAGGAGTCGCTAGTGATTGAACAAAGCGGGAAGCTAGTAGCCCTTATCTTCCCCGATTTTGATGCAGCCGATAAGGTCGGCTATTCAACCGCTGATCTGGAGAGGATAATGGAGGAAAACAAGGCCTCGGCAAATAAAGCGTTACCCGGGTATAGCCAAATATCTAAAGTTCAGCTCTACCCCGAAGAGTTCGAGAAAACACCTAAGCGAAGCATAAAAAGATTTTTATATCAACCCGTTAATCAATCGTAAAAATGGTTTCGAAAAATGTGTACTGCGTTATAATGGCAGGCGGAATAGGCAGCAGGTTTTGGCCTCTTAGCCGTTCAAGCAAGCCAAAACAGTTCCTCGATATTCTCGGAACAGGTAAGTCGCTAATTCAGCAAACCTACCAGCGGGTAACCCGCTTCTGCGACGCCGAAAACATCTTGGTGGTAACAGGCACGGCATATCGCGACCTAGTGCTGGAGCACCTGCCCGAGCTCACCCCAGATCAAGTGCTACTGGAACCAATGCGTCGAAATACCGCGCCCTGTATTGCCTATGCAAACCAGGTTATTTACAAACGCAACCCAAACGCAGTGGTTATTGTTGCACCAAGCGACCACCTTATTCTGGAGCAGGATAAATTTGAGGAAACCATCAGGCATGCAATTGACTTTGCATCGCGAGAAAATGCGCTTCTTACCATTGGCATTAATCCCAGCCGACCTGAGACAGGCTACGGGTATATCCAAATCTGCAAAAAGGCCGATAAAACAATTCCAAACCTTTTTAAGGTTAAAACATTTACCGAGAAGCCAAACCTTGAGCTGGCAAAAGTGTTTCTCGAAAGCGGCGAGTTCTTCTGGAACGCCGGAATTTTCATCTGGTCAATCAAGTCTATCAACAAAGCTTTTGAACAACATCTTCCCGAAATTTATCAACTCTTTCGTGAGGTAAGCGACAAGCTAGACACCTCAGAGCAGGATTTTGGAGTGCAGCATGTTTACGCTGAGTGTAAAAATATATCCATCGACTATGGAATTCTAGAAAAAGCAGATAACGTATATGTAATTTGTTCTGAATTTGGATGGTCCGATTTAGGCACATGGAGTTCGATGCACCAGAATTCTACCAAGGACACTTTTGACAATGCCGTGGTTGGGTCAAACGTAATGACTTACGATGTCACTGGTTCAATCATCAATGTCCCGTCGAATAAACTTGTTGTTGTGCAAGGTTTAAAAGATTATATTATTGCCGAGGCCGACAACATTCTTCTTGTTTGTAAAAGGGATCATGAGCAGGACATCAAACGCTACCAAAACGATGTGCTGCTTGAAAAGGGAGATAAATATATTTAACTTAAATGAAAAAAATACTCAATGTTATACCTAATTTTGGCATATAACCTATTGATCTAATGATTAATCTGTTGTTTTCTCAAAATCTCACATAACAACCTATTATACAGTTAAATATGAATATTTTAGGCAACACATTGAGTATTCATTTAACTTAATACAAAAGGAGGGGTGACTAGCACCCCCCTCATTATATTGCTACAACAATTGCTGGTATTAGAACTCCCAAACGTCATGCTCCCAGTTAAAAATTTCTTGCTTAATCCTTTCTGATTCTTGCATATTGGGTAGCCCCCCAAAAACATACTCGTTAATTCTCCTGTTGTTGTGAACATTTGACTCGGCAACTATATAGGAGCTGAAACGCCTCTTGAAGAACAAGTCATCAAACGAGTTCCTTTGGGCATCATTTTGGCTGTTGAAAGCAGCTGTGTTTGCCAGAATTGGACGGGCGTGCGGATAGTACACCCAAAACAACCTTGACCTAAGGGTTTCGCCCTCCATTTCAAGATCATCGTCACCAGCACCCTGAGCAATACGGGTGTAAACCCTAATGGGACAAATTCCTATAATACGCACATGCATAGTGGAGTATTGCCTATCGAAGTACCACTCCTCCTTTATTTCAAGCTGCTTAATTTCGGCCCAATTAATTGAACCCGGGATAACAATAATTGTATCCCTGCCTGTTATTGGGCTAATGTCTGCACGCTCACGATCATTAGCACCTAATTTTGTTAGGATTTGATCGTACGATATTAACGCTGAGAATTCATCGTCAATATCTGCATCATAGGCATTTATCTCGTTATACTTAATAGCATCCATTAGGCGCTGAACAAGGCTCGAGCGATCGTGCATACGAGTTGTAGGAAAGTATAGTGGATGGTTCATCCTTTGACGCAAATCCACAATTCTCCAAACCCTTTTGGTCCACATCATATCGGCCTCACGAAGGTGAGGGTATGGAACTGGTATGCGCTGTTTTATTGTTTCTCTCTCGTAAATCCCATCGTTCACTAGTGGCTCCGTAATAACTTGTGCGCTTGCGCCTATGGCAAGCGAAACAAGGGCCACACTACACGCAAGAAAAATTGCTGCTCTTTTCATAATCAAAAAAATTATCGTATTCTATACACTATATCGTTCAGTTCGCGAACCCTTCCATCGGGGCCTACAGCCTTAACGTCAATTATGTTAACGGTTTGGCCACTGCGTAAACTTTCAAAAATTCTGCGTTGCTCATCGTTAATGAGCTGACTGTTAGAGGTTGCCGTTCTGGTAAATCCACCTACCGTTGCCATTACGGTAAATCCAGTGATGTTGAAGGATAAATCGAAGTCAAACCCCATGGGCATTCGTGCTTCAAGAGCCAACGATGCTGCCAACTCATTCTTATCCACAATCCTTGCTGTTATATTTCTTACGGCTGCAGTTGGGTCTGGTACATCCCTAACCCGAAACTGTCGAGTTCCCATATTTCGGCGCTGTCCCTCAATTTCGGCGAACACTGTTACATTACAAACATTACCCCTGCCAGGTATCACTTCAAAACCATCTCTTACTTTACGGATTGTGCCGCCGCCATCAACATTCACGGATAGCCTATCCATTGATATACCGGGTATTGATATTTCAACGGGGTTCTCGACTCCTCTGTAAAATACGTTCATCTTGCTGGGCGACACCACCACGTTGGGTTGTGCAACCTCAAACTCATGGTTAAACGGCCGCCTAAGCTTTGATCCATCGGGTGCTGTAACCTCAAGTAATCCAGACCAACGATTAATGCCGATTCTGTTTGATCGTTGGTTGTAAATTCCTCTACCTCCAACAATTGGTATCTCCTCGTACGAGCCAACCATTCTGTACTCCTCAACTCCTTGTTCGTTAACATACGATTCGTAGTTCCCTATGAAGATTCTAGGGACCTGAGTAGTATCGGATGCAGCAAGGAAAATTTCTGCCTGAAACTCATTTCCCTGAAAAATATAGCTGGATTTAGGAATAACCACTGCATCCAACTTATTCACTTTAAAATCTCCAGCATCTACTTGTTGCAACAGGTATCCAACCACTTCAGCCTCCACGTTCAGAATGTCAAGTTGAATTTTTGTTAGCTGAGGGAAAATAGCAACCAGAGGAATATGGTCAAACCGAGTAGACTCCCACGTGTGCTGTGTTCCGTCGGCTGAAGGAGGTGGATCGTTGGTATCGAGGATATTGTTGATTGAAAGAATGAGCTGCTCTGCGGCACTCTCATCTACCAATCCTATCATGAACTCACGGAATTCTGCTATCTTCTTCTTTAGTTCGGTTGCCTTACCGTTACCTTCTGACCCGAGGAATATTCGTCCACTGGTGTTGGTGTCGCTCTTCCCAGTAATCTTCCCAGCATCCACCTGATTGTTTTCCAGTAAAGCTGGGGAGTCCTCCTTCTCTGCGGTTACAACGGTTAATACCTTGAGGTCTTGAATGTAATCAATCATCTCCTTTGTCTTCTCCCTAATCTCATCCGTAGATTGTTTCCAGGGCTCAACCTTTGTGGGGTTCACCGTGTAGGCGCTCTCCATCTGGTTATAAAGACGTTCGTTTTTGATTATAAAGCTTTTGGTGGTTTGAGACAAACCGGAGTCGACCAAGGCAAAAGCATCGAGCACCGTGGCCGATACGTTCAATGCAAGCATCGCCGTAAGCACTAGGTACATCATACCTATCATCTTTTGTCTCGGGGTTTCTTTGCCGCCTGCCATAGTGTTGGGTTAATCTAAGAAATTACGCATTATTCGACATAACATTCATAGCAGATAGCATGTTGCCATACACTGCATTTAGCGAAGCTATATTTTGGTTCAGCTTAGCTACAGAATCTGCATATTTTTCGGTTTCCTCTATTGATGTATTCAGCTTCTTCATCATTGACTCAACACCAGCATAAACCTGTTGCGATTCTTTTAGCTTTTCAGCTGTTCCTTGCAGGTGTAGCTCGTGAGCTGCATTTAGGGCCGCCATATTCTTGTTTAAACGATCGAGCTGTACGTGATACTCTGAGCTGCTGCTAGAAATGATTTCGCCATTGGCTTTCATCGCTTCAGCAAGCTGAGTGTATATTGTAGTCAACCCGGTGGCAGATGATCCGATTTGGCTTGCAACCTCGTTACCCGATTGTACAAGTCGGTCATGCACCTCTTTGCCTGCATTGCTTAGCTGACTCTCAAAGCTACCCACCGACCGCTCAACGCTACCCTTGAAATTCTGACCACTTTCGGAAATGGTACCAGCCACCCTTTGGAAACTTTCGGAAAGTATGTTGACGGACTCGTTAAGTACCTGACCACTTCCCTGGTAGCTGTCCACAAACCCTTCAATGGATTGGCTTGCTTTTTTCATGTTTTCAGCATACAGGGTTGTAGCTGAAGCCGCTTCGGTAATGTCAGAAAGTTTAGCGGTGGTGTCGCTAAGCTTATTTAGGCCTTTGCTTATCTTTTCGAAAAGTTCTGGACCAATTTCGGCCTTTTCGAGCATTTCGTTAAACTTTTCAGAAAAAACTATTCCGCCCGAGCCCGATGAAGCATATACAGGTGCGACCTTCCCTTCGTATCCAGCAGAAATTTGAGCAGCAGCTCCACCTGCGGTTGCAGCCATAACGCTGCTAATAATTTCCTTAAGATCCTCGGCATTTACGCCCTCGAGGCCTGTGCCTTTTCTATATTTCCTCAACTCTTCCTCATCGGACATTCCAGCAAGTTCGGGGTATACCAAAGTCCAATCTGGCTCATCATGAAGTGGCTCAAATGCAGAAAAGAAGAAAATCACAACCTCAGTTGTCATACCAATGGTAAGCATTATACCTGCAGCAGGCCAATACATAAGCTTGAACAGGGCCCCAAGTAGAACAAGTGATGCACCCCATGCGTAAAGGTACTTCATGAAGTTCCTCCATTTTTCCCCTTGAACTATTTCAGATATATTAATTCCCATTGTGATGAAGTTGGTTAATTTATTCCAATTGTGTTTTTAATAAAGTGCTTTTATCTAGATCCGGTGTAAGTTCTAACGCATCTAAAACCAATATGTGTTTTTGCGCTATCCTGGTAATCATAAGTACGAACTCCTACCTGCAGGAAGTATCCAATGTCTTTCCAACTTCCACCGCGCACAACCTTACGCTTTAGCGCTGGGGGGTCGTTTGGTTTCGCATTGTACTTGTAATCGGGATTCATATCATGCATAAAGATGTAGGCACTCTCGTCGTATGCGTTTGCTGTCCACTCGGCTACGTTTCCAGCCATATCGTACAAACCGTAGTCGTTGGGCTCATAGCTACCAACGGGTAAGGTGTTGAACCCCCCATCATCAACATAATTTCCGCGCAATGGTTTAAAGTTGGCCAAGAAACAACCTTCGGAGTTTCTAGTGTACGGGCCACCCCATGGGAACATGCTATGATCGAGACCACCACGTGCAGCATATTCCCACTCTGCTTCGTTAGGGAGCCTGAACTCGGGTACTGGAGGTAAACCGCGACGAGCATAGTGCTTGTTGAGGTATTGAGTACGCCAAATGGTAAAAGCGTAAGCCTGTCTCCAGCTCACTCCAACCACAGGATAGTTGTCGAACGATGGGTGCCAGAAGTAGTTTGCGGTATATGGCTCGTTGTATGAGTAGCTAAAATCGCTTATCCAGGCCAATGTATCGGGGTAAACATTAACTTTATCCCTAATGATGAATGATGAACGGCTGGTTACCCTTACAGGTACCCCCATTTGGTTGATGATTTCGGCATTCTCTTCGTAGGAACCTGTTTCAAAGTTCCACCGGTTCTTCTTCTGTGAGGCTTGCTGTAGGTCAATCCAGAAAAACTCATAGTTCAGCTTTCTAGTGTCAATCTCTTTGCGGTTGTAAAAACGTTCATCTTCGGAGTAATACATTTCGTTGAGAATCTCTTGCTGCTCTTCGTCTCTAAGGTCAATAGGTATATCCCAAACCAGGACCGGAGGATTGATCGGATTACCAAACTCATCCTCCTCGATGGCAAAATCTTCAATTTGCTGGCTCAATAGCCTACGGGCAATGGAGTCTCGAACGTAATATACAAACTGGCGATACTGGTTGTTTGTAATTTCTGTCTGATCCATCCAAAATGCATCAATAGAAACGGTTCTTGCCGGTGCGTTAACGGCCCAGGTTATATCCTCATCGTCGCTTCCCATTCTGAATGATCCCATGGGTACGAATACCATACCGTAAGGGGTGGGATCTTGGTATCCCTTACGACCAGGCACACCTGTTAACTCACCATTCTGGCCAGGCCCGCAGCTGCTAAGCAGTGCAGCAAGAACAACAATATACACAAGAAGATTTCTCATAACACTCCGATTATTAATTGCAAATAACGTAAAAATATTTTTAAAATTCTTTATCGTCTATAAAAATCTAATGCTTTTGTACTGCTCTGGTGCACGCTCCTTTTTCAGTGAGAAACAATATCCTAGCATTAGCTCATGTGAACCACTATTGAACCCACTTATTTCTGTAGTTGAAAAATCGTAAGCATACCCAATCCTCATCCCCGAAAATAGTTCAAGACCAATCATTCCTGTAACCGACTCGCCTACACGATAAGAAACGCCACCCCAAAACTTTTTATTGTATACAAAGTTCATCCCAGCGGTTAAATGATTTATCACCAAATCGCTACTTATTATAACAGAGGGGTTTACTGCCCAAGCCTGGTTGGGTAGCTGAAGAAAATACCCGCCAGTTAGGTAGAAATGTCTACGGTAGTGGCCTAAATACTCCTTAAAAAATTGGGGCTGATTTATATGGGTTGCTGATACACCAAAGAACATCTCGTTGTTGTGAAAGTAAATCCCTGCGCCAAAGTCAAAGTTCATATCACTCTGTGAACCTACTGGAACCAAGTTATTGTCTGGCCCTTGGGTGTCGGGAAAGTTCCACTCGGGCTCAAGGGTGTTGTTGACAAACCCGCCGTTGACCCCAAAGGCTAAATTACCAACGCCTTGGATTGAAAACCTAACGGCATAAGATAGATCAACTCCTATATCCTGATTAAACCCAAATTGATCCTGCACAACGCTTAATCCGATACCGCTGGAAACTCCAAAAGGGCTTATGGCTGCATCAACATTTACTACGCTGGTTATAGGGGTGCCCTCGCCAAAGTTCATCCATTGCTGACGATGGATTGCTGTAGCACAAATCATCCCGCTACTTCCCGTGTAGGCCGGGTTTATTGACATCTGGTTAAAAACATTATGACTAAGCAAAGGATCTTGCTGTGCCATTAAATTAAAAGCAGAGAACAGCGATAAGGTTATTAAAAGTTTTCTCATCAGCTATAGCCTTATTCCAATTTTATTATAGCGTTATACCAATAGGTAAAGTAAATAAAAAAAAAAATCACCAACAAACTTTATTAACAATTATCTGTTGATAAACTATAAAAGTGTGCTTTGAGCTTATACTTCGAATATATTAATAATGTTTCTTTCCTCATCATTTTTTTGCATAAAAATATGAGGGACTCTAGGTTATGCTGGGTTTAAGCTACCTAATTCTATTCCAAATCCGCATCCACCTATCGGGCACATCCCCTTTGCTAGCCATCTGATAATCGTTACGCGAACAGGACACCACAGTGGGTTTTCCGTTTGTTTTGGGTGTTGCTGGCAGTTCAAACCACCAAGCATCGGTAAGCGTATTTTGCATAAAAACGAGTTCGATATTGGGAATTGGGCTTTTAATGTAAAATCGCTTAATGTTGGGAGCGCTATCTTCGAACGAGGGGTACCTGTGCCGAGCATTGTAGCCATCGATAAAGTGCCAAACAATATGTGCAGCCAAGCTGGCGCTCTGCCCAAGGGGGTCGTTAATGGTATTAAGCTCGAACAAGCCAAAGACTTTTGCCTTGGCGCTTGCCCCTGAATAGCGTGCTAGCTGGCAAATCTCCTCTGAATAAAAGCCGTTGGGCGAAGGATACACCACACCTGGCGAATCACTTTGCTTGATGCTCCCCATATCGAGACTAATTGCGTGTGAATCGCGAAGAACTGGCTCAACCTCAGCCATTGCGCCTCTAACATACCCCAACCTCATCAACTCGAAGTTGCGTGCAGAAAGCAAATCGACATGGGCATTATCAACAAGGTAACCTTGATACCCCAATACATTTAATGAAAAAAGGGTGTCGCCTCCTTCGCTTAATATCCTATCAATATAGCAGCTCGAGGAGAAGTCTCCATCGTTGTTTCCCATGTCTATGGTGTAATCAATAATCGAAACGCTTGGGTGTTTTACGTTTTCGGCTGTTGCAAGGAAGAGGGGCCAGGTAATTTCTTGCGTACCGCCCAATACAATGCAAGTGGCACCTTTGCCCATAAGGTATCCTAAAACATCTCGAGTAGCCATATAGGTATCTGCAGGGCTACCGGTTTGCTTTAGGTTCCCTAAATCAACGAGTGGCTGCTTTATGGTTGAGGCCGACAGGCTGTATAGGAAACGGCGAATCGCATCGGCACTTTGAGCAGCACCCGGATTATTTGAGTTACGGGTTTCGTTTACTCCCAAAATAACTAGGGACGTTTCGTCTATGGCGATCTTTGTGCTAATGCCAAGTATTTGGATTTTTCCGAAAACTGAAGCGTTTTTAGAAAGACCCATGGGATTAGGGAGTGCTTCTGAGGGATCAAAGTAATCCGTTAGGTTCATTATTTTGATTTTTTTCTGGCGGCCGATTTCCCCTTCCTTCCATTGGTTGCCGGCTGATTCTCTACTATTTTTAAGCACTCATCATGCGTCAGCTCATGGGCATTTGTTCCCTTAGGAATTTTGTAGTTATTGCCCTTATGCTTAATAAAAGGTCCCCAGCGCCCATTCAAAACCTGTGTGTCGGGGTCGTTTTCAAATACCTTTATGTACTTTTCGCGGTCTTTCTGCCGACCCTCCTCTATGAGCTCTATTGCTCTTTCAATTGTAATCGTGATGGGGTCGTCGGTTTTTTTAAGAGAAACAAATTTTGAGTTATGCCTTACATAGGGGCCAAACCTACCCACGCCAACTACCACATCCTTCCCCTCGTAGTCACCAAGTGTGCGTGGCAGCTTAAATAGCTCTAGGGCATCCTCAAGGGTTATCGACTCTATAAGCTGACCCTTTAGTAAACTTGCGAACTTGGGTTTCTCGCCATCCTTCTCCTCCGACTCGCCAATTTGTGCAATGGGGCCAAACCTACCAATTCTGACCAACACCGGCTTGCCCGATTTTGGGTCTTTCCCAAGTATCCGCTCACCCTTGGTGTAGTCCGACTCCTTGAGGGTCTTTTCCACATCCTTGTGGAAAGGCTTGTAAAACCGGTCTATCATCGTGGTCCACTCCATATTGCCCATGGCAATGTCATCGAACTCCTTTTCAACCGATGCCGTGAAGTTGAAGTTGACAATCTTGGGGAAGTGCTCTACAAGGAAGTCGTTCACCACCATTCCGATATCGCTCGGAAACAGCTTAGATTTCTCGGCGCCATGCACTTCAACCTTTTGGTTTTCGGTTATATTACCCTTTTTTAGCTGAATAACTTGGTACTTCCGGTCCACACCATCGCGGTCGTCTTTAACTACATATCCGCGGGCCAAGATGGTGGATATGGTTGGTGCGTAGGTTGATGGACGACCGATGCCAAGCTCCTCGAGCTTCTTCACCAGACTTGCCTCGGTGTACCGAGGAGGACGCTGAGTAAACCTTTCGGTGGCGATAATCTCAACTGCATCGAGCTTGTCGCCAGCCTTTAGGGGGGGCAAAAGATCTTTTGTGGTTTCTTCGCCTTCATCATCGGATGACTCGAAGTATACCCTAAGAAACCCGTCGAAAAGCAACACCTCACCCGAGGCAATGAACTTACTTTTTGAGTTAGAGATATCGATGGTAGCAGTTGTTTTTTCTAATGATGCATCGCTCATTTGCGAAGCAATGGTTCGCTTCCATATCAGCTCGTAAAGTCTCTGCTCGCCAGAGCTTCCTGATATCTTCTGCCTGTCAAGATATGTAGGCCTTATGGCCTCATGTGCCTCCTGTGCTCCTTTGGCCTTGGTTTTATATGCTCTTGCTTTGTGGTATTTATCTCCAAACTCTTTTACTATTACTTCTTTAGCTGCGTCTAAGGCTGTTGCCGAAAGGTTCACCGAGTCTGTCCTCATGTAGGTAATATGCCCTGCCTCGTATAATCGCTGGGCGATGGTCATGGTTTGACCCACCGAGAAGCTAAGCTTACGGCTTGCCTCCTGCTGCAATGTTGAGGTTGTGAAAGGAGGCGCTGGACTTTTCTTTGATGGTTTTTTTGTTACATCGGAAACCATAAACTCTGCCGATTTACATTGCTCAAGCAAGTTTAAAGCCTCCTCGCGGGTACTCATTCTTGAATTAAGCTCGGCCTTAAGCCTGGCATCTCCCTGAAATAGCCCCGCTACCTTATAAAAATTGTCGGTCTTAAAAGATATAATCTCTCGCTCTCGCTCCACGATTAACCGAACGGCAACAGATTGAACTCTACCTGCCGAGAGTGAAGGTTTTACCTTTTTCCATAGAATTGGTGAAACCTCAAAGCCCACAATCCTGTCGAGCACACGCCGGGCTTGCTGAGCATTCACCAGGTTGATGTTAATGCTTCTGGGGTTGCTTATGGCTGCTTCTATAGCCGTCTTGGTTATCTCATGAAAAACGATTCGCTTGGTTCTCTTTGGGTCAAGCTTTAAAACTTCGGACAGGTGCCATGCTATGGCCTCCCCCTCACGGTCTTCATCGGAAGCTAGCCAAATGATCTCAGCATCTTTCGATAGTTTCTTCAACTCATCAACCACTTTGCTCTTATCGCTATTTACCACGTACTCGGGCTTGTAATTCTTCTCCAAATCAATACCCAACTTCTTCTTTGACAAATCACGAATATGACCAAAGCTCGATTTAACGGTGAAATCCTTACCTAAAAACTTTTCAATGGTTTTGGCTTTTGCGGGCGACTCAACTATGACTAGGTTCTTTAACATTGGCGTGTTTAATGTTGGTATAAAAATTGGCACAAAGTAAAGCATTTAGGAATCGAACTACAAAATTTTTAGAAAAATATGCTGCTGTACACTGCCGATGCTGCACGTGTTTATTGCTTATAATAAGCGGTGTGCACAACATAACGAAAATTAATATGCTATGTTATACTCCACTTGAGCAACAAGACAGTTTAAATAATTTTCCTCAACTTGGGGATAAAACATCACAGCAATATGGTGGTTTATTTTACCATAATGAAAACCAAACAATTAGCGATGAGGGCAAAGAGAATCTATGAGCAAAATAGACCACAGCCAAAGGGTTTATGTCTAGTCAATATTTATTAACAAATAGGGTGTACGTAATTATTTTTAACTTTACCCCCACAACAAACACTATTTAAGGATGGCAGAGAATAGTAATTTTGGAAAAAAGTTTCAAATCTGGTTTTGGGGTCTCTTTTCATTTGTTTGGGTACTTGTAATTAGCCTTTTTGTGCTGATTGGGCTTGAGTTTTTTGGCCCACTCCCATCTTTTGAGGAGCTTGAAAACCCAAAGAGCAATTTAGCTTCGGAGGTATACTCGGAGGATCACGTTGTGCTCGGCTCATACTATATTCAATTCAGAACATTTGTTGACTACGACGATCTATCGCCAAATTTGGTTAACGCCCTGCTGGCAACCGAAGATATTCGCTTCCATAGCCATTCTGGAATTGATGCCCGAAGCATAGCTCGTGTTTTCGTTAAAACTATAGTGCTTCAGCAATCGCGAAGCGGAGGAGGTAGCACCATTACTCAGCAGCTTGCCAAAAATCTATTTCCTCGCGATACAACTATATACAGTTCGCCGCTAGCCCGAAAATCAAGCCTTGCCGTAACAAAATTTAAGGAGTGGATCACTGCCGTTAAGCTTGAGCGTAACTACACAAAGGAAGAGATAATTGCCATGTACCTTAATACGGTTGCCTTTGGTAGTAATGCTTATGGTATTCGTGCCGCCTCCAAAACTTTCTTCAACACAACCCCCGACTCGCTGAACATAGAGCAGTCGGCCCTGCTTGTAGGGGTTGTTAATGCACCAACACGTTATAGCCCTGTGCGCAATCCGGATCAATCGCTATCGCGCAGAAACTTTGTAATCTCACAAATGGCTAAGTACAACTTTATAACCGAAGCTGAGCGTGACTCAATCTCCTCTATTCCGATAGAGCTAAACTTTAGGGTGCAAGATCATAATGTTGGGCTAGCCACCTACTTTAGGGGTTCTCTCCAAATACTGCTTACACGATCAGAGCCAAACCCCCGGGCATACTTTTCGTACGCTCAGTATAAGGAGGACTCATTGCAATGGGAAATAAACCCTCTATACGGTTGGTGTAACAAAAACCTTAAGCCCGATGGCACTCCATACAACCTTTACCGCGATGGGCTTAAAATATACACAACCATTAATAGCCGAATGCAGAAATATGCTGAGGATGCGGTTGAGGAGCATCTGGGCGGTTACTTGCAAGCCGAATTTGATGCAGAGCAAAAGGCTAGAGGTTACAGATTATTTCATAACGATTTGTCGAATGAACAGATTGATGGAATTATTCTGCAGGCAATGCGCCAAACTGAGCGATATAGGGTGATGCGAAACAACGGGGTTTCGATGGATAGCATAAATGCCAACTTCAACACCAAGGTGCCCATGACCATATTTACATGGAAGGGCGAAAGGGACACCATTCTATCTCCTATCGACTCCATTAAACACTACAAACGCATTCTAAGAACTGGCTTTATGGCAATGGATCCTCGAACGGGTCATATAAAAGCATGGGTTGGTGGTCCTAACTATAAGCATTTTAAGTACGACCACGTCAGGCAAGGGAAAAGGCAGGTGGGCTCAACCATCAAACCATTCCTATACACCCTTGCCATGCAGGAAGGGTACTCTCCGTGCCATTTGGTACCCAACGTTCCGCAAACCTTTCAGGTGGCAGACTCAGTATGGACTCCTCGTAATTCGGGACGTTCCGAATACGATGGCAAGATGGTTACCCTTAAGTGGGGGTTGGCCAACTCTGTAAACAATATATCTGGCTGGTTAATGAAGCAATTTAACCCCAGGGCACTGGTTGAGATTTGCCAACGCATGGGTATAAACAGCCATATTGACCCCGTAGTTTCGGCATTCCTTGGCACATCGGAGTTAAGCGTTTACGAGATGGTTGGAGCATACGGCACCTACGCAAACAAAGGTGTTCATGTTGAACCACTTATGGTAACACGTATTGAGGATAAGAATGGAAATATCCTGGCCACATTCCATCCCCAGCGAAGTGAAGCTATTAGCGAGCAAACCGCCTACCTGATGATCAATTTGCTTGAGGGTGTTATTAACCAAGGTACAGGTGGACGCCTAAGGTTTCGATACAACCTTGAAGGCCCCATTGCTGGCAAAACAGGAACTACCAACAACCACTCCGATGGATGGTTTATGGGAATTGTACCCAATCTTGTTGGCGGGGTATGGGTAGGTGCCGAGGATCGATCTGTCGGTTTCCAAAACATTACCCAGGGGCAAGGTGCAAATATGGCGTTGCCAATATTTGGGCTTTTCTTGCAGAAGGTATTTAATGATGGTGGATTGGGGGTAAACCCAACCGATGAGTGGGACAAGCCCCTTAGGCTAATGGATGTAAACTTAGATTGCGAAGAGGTAAACCTATCGAACAACATTGAGGTGTATGAGGACGATTTTTTTTAGTAGCCTAAAGCTTTGGAACCGAGTCAATTAATCGCTTGGTATACTCCGACTGGGGCATATTGTAAACCGAATCGGCAGGGCCTAACTCCACGGTGCTGCCGTTTTGCATTACCAGTATTCGATTGCTCATATATTTCACCACCGATAAATCATGGGATATAAAGAGATAGGTGAGCCCAAGGTCGTACTTTAACCTGTTGAGCAGGTTTAGTACCTGCGCCTGAATTGACACATCAAGAGCCGATACCATCTCGTCGCAAACCAAAACCTTGGGGTTAACCGACAGCGCCCGTGCAATGGCAATTCGCTGCCTTTGCCCTCCCGAAAACTCATGCGGATATCTGTAAAAACTATTCTGGGGAAGTGACACGTACTCCAACAGCTCCATAGCATTCTGTCTCAACTGACTACGACTAAGGCTTGGTCTGTAAAAACCAATTGGCTCCATAAGGGCTTCGCCTATGGTGTGCCTTGGGTTTAGCGATGAGTAGGGATCTTGAAAAACCAGCTGAACATCCTGCCTAAAGGTAGCCATCTCTGAGCTGGTAAACTCCTTGATATTCCTGCCTTTATAACAAATTGCACCCTTTTGATAAGAAGATAACCCAAGGATTGCCCTGCCCAGCGTAGTTTTTCCACAACCCGACTCACCTACCAAGCCAAGCGTTTCGCCTGGATATAGGCTTAACGATAGGTCATCCACTGCCCTAAATAAATTAGTAACCTTCCCAAAGATGCTACGCCTAAGCACATAGTCAACCGTTAAACCCTTGACCTCAAGTAGGGGCTCCCGCGAGAACAAGGATTCGTTTTCGCTAAGTATATCTCTCTCTGGCTCTTCGCTAACCTTGGTTCCATATTCAAATTGGTCAACCGTAGGCAGCTGTCGGGGGCGCCTGTCTGTAGGTGGGCGGCAGGCAATTAGCCCCTTGGTGTAGTGATGCTGTGGCGAAGATAAAACTTTGGGTGTTTCACCCTCCTCAACCAAACAACCGTCCTTTAAAACCAGCAACCTATCCGTAATTTGCGATACTACTCCCAAATCGTGGCTTATGAAGATTAGGCTCATTTGCCGATTAACAATAATCTCCTTTAGCAAGGTTACAATTTCATGCTGAACCGTTACGTCGAGAGCTGTTGTAGGCTCATCTGCGATAAGAAGGGCTGGGTTCCCTGCCAGAGCGATGGCTATCATAATTCGCTGCTTCTGCCCTCCGCTTAGCTCATGCGGATAACTTCGGTAAGCCTTTTCGGGATTGGGGATTCTCATCTCCCGTAGCAACGATAAGCACTTGGGCTTAATCTCCGATTTTGGCAACTGCCCATGTAGGGCTATGGCCTCCTCCACCTGTCGCCCGCATCGCATCGAGGGGTTAAGCGAGGTCATTGGCTCCTGAAATATCATTGCAATCATTTTCCCTCGGACCATTCTGGGGTATGATACAGGGTGTAAAAGATCGATTACCTCTTTTGGCTGCGAGGTTAAGCGTACCGACCCACTCAAAATTTTTGCTCCCGATGGCAGAAGCCCCATTAAGCTTAACGCCGTGATGGATTTTCCCGATCCCGATTCACCAACAATTCCGAGGGCCTCACCTGCCAGTAACGAGAAAGAGAGGTTGCTAAGCACAGGGTTCTCGCCAAACGTAATGGTTAAATCATTAACATCAAGTATGGCATTTGTACTCGATTTGTAGGCCATTTTAATACTGTTGGGTCGTTGTTGAGCGTTTACCTAATGATTTCCAATCTGCTCCTGCGCAAAAATACGTTGAGTAATATAGCGAACAGGGAACCGGGCGGCAAAATAGCCAATAGCAAAAACCACTAACAAAACTCCAAGTATATCGAGTGGCTGTATCTCAACAGGATAAGCATCGATAATAAACTCACCAGTTCCTTCGAGCCTTACCAATTTGAATTTTATCTGCATCCAGCAAATTATAAGCCCCAAGGCGGCACCTATTACCGTTCCAACAATGGATATTAGCAACCCCTCGGTTACAAATATTTTCTGAATTGTGTTGTTGTCGGCACCAAGGCTCTTGAGCGTTTCAACATCCTTTCGCTTATCGATAATAAGCATCGAAAGGGTTCCAATGATGTTGAACGAAGCGATAAAAAGTATGAACGATAGAATTAGCCCTGCAGCCATTTTCTCTGTCTTAAGGGTGCGATACAGCGATTCGTTCTGCTGATATCGATTTAGAACCTTAAAGTCTTGGCCAAGAATATTTTGTAGCTCCTGCTGTGTCCTCTCCAGATTTGCTTTGGGATCCAGCTTAATCTCCACTGAAGTTACCTCATGCGTAAAACTTAAGAGGTCGCGCACAAACTCAATGGGCGAGAAAATGGTTTGTGTATCAAAATCCTGCTCGATGGCAAACACCCCAGAGGGCATGATAACCTTTGAGGTAAAAGCAGTAGCCGTTGAGATGGTGGGAAGCCTGCCCTTTCGGGGCATAAAAACCTCCAGAGGATCGAAATGAGCAAGGTTTGCATTTAGGTATAATGCCGCCCCATGCCCCATGATGGCCATGGGTTGGCTACCTCGCCACAGCATAAACTCACCATCCACCATCATGGAGTCGATACCAATAAGGTTGGGGTAGTTTCTGCTAACACCCTTTATTGTTCCAATATGCTGCTTGTTACGATACTTAAAAATGGCATTCTCCTCGAGCACTTCGGAGAAAACTGCCACTGAAGGATGATTCCGAACGGCATCCAAACGACTTAGCGTGTCGGGAAACGTTTTACCCTCAACCAGGGTTATCTTAATTTCGGAGTCTACAACGGAGTACATGCTGCGTAGCAGCGAATCGAAACCGTTAAAAACCGATAGGATAACCACCAGGGCCATAACTCCCACAGCCATACCCACCACCGAAATCAGCGATATGATGTTAATTATATTATGCGACTTTTTGGCAAATAAATATCGGCGGGCAATGTAAAGGGGAAAGTTCATGGGTCAATGAATTAGAAGGGTTTTACGCAAAGATAAATCACTTCATTCATAGGGAGTGCGTAGCGCTTGGCCAGATCCTTTGGAATACTATTCACGTAGTTATCCTCGGTTACAATGAAACCTGCCCTACGTAACCTTTGCGAGTAATCGCGTCCGTACAGCCTAAGGTGGTCGCGCTGTCCATAGTGAAGTTCTCGCAAGGCGGGAGTATTAATGGACGTGTCCTCAAGGGTAATATCAATATTGGTATCGAGTGGAACCTGAAATATTCCAAAGCCTCCAGGTTTCATCACCCGGTACATCTCCTCCATAGCCTTCAGGTCGTTTGGCACATGCTCTAACACGTGATTGCAAAGGATTACATCAAAAGTATTGCTGTCCATAGGGATATTCTGCACATCGAGCTTTACCTTGGCCCAAGGGGAGTTTAGGTCGGCGGTTATGTAGTCGAGATTCGACAGCTTGGCGAACCTTTTAATAAAACAGTACTCGGGTGCAACATGAAGAACCCTAATGTTTGATGCAAAAAAGTTAGTTCGATCCCTTAGGTATAGCCAAATTAGCCTATGCCTTTCCAGCGACATAGAATCGGGAGCCAGCGCATTCGGCCGCCTCTTAATGCGGCCATAGGGCAACAGCTTCCGGTAGGTTATTCCGGTAATGGGATCCTCAAACCGATTCCCCCTGTAAAACAGCCCAACAACTTTTAGGATAATTCCAGCAAAGCGTTGCAGGTGATGGCGAGGAATAAACCTACTAGTAATTGATATAATATGCTTTAGCATGGTTACTACTTGAGTAGTCGATCGATATTCTCGATGTAGTCTAACGAATCGTCGATATAAAAAGCTAGCTCAGGCACAATGCGCATCTGGTTACGGATTCGTTGTCCTAGGTCGTATCTTATGGCCTTGGTCTGCTGCTTTATGAGCTCAAGTGTTTCCTCCTTCCTTTCGGTGGGAAATATGCTTACGTATACCTTTGCCAGGCTTAAATCGGGGCTAACTCTAACCGCCGTAACTGTTACCATTTTGCCCATAAATGATTGGGCCTGACGCTGGAATATCTCACCCAAATCCTTCTGAATTTGCCTCGACACCTTACTTAGCCTTGTGCTTTCCATCTCCTTTCCCTCCTATGATTTAAAATGTATGCAAATATAAGGATTTGTTACAAATAGTTTTAGAACGAGTAAAGCTACACGTTTCGAGATACTTGCTCTGCGATGTAATTTGTTGTACTTGCCTACTCGGCATCGATAGCCCTGTTGATAAAGGAAATTAGCGGATGCATTCTCTGGTAAATAGATTCTGCGTAGTCTAAAAGTCCTTTGGAGATGAGCTGCTCATTGCTTAATGCATGCGATGGTGTAATGCTTTTGAGCTTAAGGTACTCTGCCACTGGCGAGTCGGGTGCAAATCCTGTTGGTACTCTTTTTAAGCTATCGTCACCTAACGATTGGAATACCTCTACGAATTGAGGATCTTGTACTATGGAGATAAAATCATCGGCATAGTAATCAATATCTTCCCTTACCTTTTTTAGAATGCTGTTGGGCATATGGTAAATACCTCCCGAGAGGAACGATGCGTTGGGCTCGATATGGAAATAGTACCCGGCGTACATCCCCTTTCGGCTACCCTTAGCCACATACGCTCCCATATTGGTTTTGTAAGGACTTTTGTTATGCGAAAACCTTACGTCACGATATATTCGGAAAATGCAATCCTTAGCTTCGGGAGTTCCAATACTGCTGTCAATCGATGAAAGCCTAGCAATGAGCTGTTCAACGAAGAGTTTGAAGTTATCCCTTGCCTTCTCGTAGCGAGTACGGTTTTCGTTAAACCATTCGCGGTTGTTGTTGTGCTGTAAATCGTTTAGAAAGGAAAGGGTATCGGGATGAATGTACTCCATAACACCTTAGGATTACTCTACAGTAACTGATTTGGCAAGGTTTCTAGGTTGGTCAACATCACAACCTCGCATTAGGGCGATATGGTAGGCTAAAAGTTGCAAAGGTATTACCGCCAGAAGCGACTCCACAATCTCGCTAGCCTTTGGTATCTCAATAACGTGGTCCGACATCGACTTTATAATGGTATCGCCCTCGGTTACTATAGATATAACAACCCCTTTGCGCGCCTTAACCTCCTGCACGTTGCTCACCACCTTCTCGTAGCTACTATCTTGGGGGGCAATAACCACAACGGGCATCTTCTCGTCAATAAGGGCAATGGGCCCGTGCTTCATTTCAGCCGCGGGGTAACCCTCGGCGTGGATGTATGATATCTCCTTAAGCTTAAGAGCACCCTCTAGCGCTACTGGGAAGAAATATCCACGGCCAAGGTAAAGGAAGTTGGTGGCGTCTTTAAATATGGCTGATATCTCACTAATCTTCTCGTTCGACTCCAGGATTTTCTCAATCTTGGTGGGCACAGCCATCATTTCGCTAATAAGCTTCTCGTATCTGCTTTGGCTAATAATATCGCGCTTGCGCCCCAAGAGCATTGCCATAAGGGTTAAAACAGTTACCTGTGCAGTAAACGCTTTGGTTGAAGCCACTCCAATTTCGGGGCCTGCGTGAGTGTATACCCCAGCGTCGGTTTCGCGAGGAATACTTGAACCCACCACGTTACAAATTCCAAGCACAATGGCTCCGGCCTCACTAGCCAAGCGTATTGCGGCTAGGGTGTCGGCAGTTTCTCCACTTTGGCTAATGGCAATAACTATATCGTCCTTATTAATAATGGGGTTTCTGTACCTAAACTCTGAGGCGTACTCCACCTCAACGGGAATACGGGCAAACTCCTCGAGCAGGTACTCGCCCACAAGCGCTGCATGCCAAGATGTGCCGCAACCAATTAGTACAATCCGTTTGGCTTTAACCAAACGGGGTAGGACTTGGTATAGTCCTCCAAGGTGAATATTCTTATGATCGGCAGAGATTCTACCCCGGAAGGTATCGGTTATGCTTCGAGGCTGCTCGAATATCTCCTTCAGCATGAAATGATCGAACCCGTTCTTCTCAATCTCCTCAAGGTCCAGGTCAAGAGTTTGAATTCGGGGCTCAAGAGCCTCGTTCATAATGGTTTTTAACGATAGCTCATCCTTTTTTATTATAGCTACATCGTTATCGTTCAAAAAGATAACGCTGTTAGTATACTCAACAATTGGTGTGGCATCGGAGGCCACAAAATACTCCCCATCGCCAACGCCAATAACCAGCGGGCTCCCTTTGCGCGCTGCAATTAGCGTACCGGGCTCATCGCGGCATATCACAACAATGCCGTATGCTCCAATTACCTTGGTTAGGGCTAATCGAACAGCTATTTCTGCGCTTATGTTCCCCTTCAAATAAATGTACTCAATGAGATTGACAAGAATTTCAGTGTCGGTCTCGGAGTTAAACTTATACCCCCTACGCTCAAGTCTTGACTTTAGATGGCCATAGTTCTCAATAATTCCATTGTGGATAATCACAAAATGGCCATTCATCGAGGTGTGTGGGTGAGCGTTTTCGTTGTTGGGTTCACCGTGTGTTGCCCATCGGGTATGGCCTATTCCAATGGTTCCATCGGTGGGACTCGAACCAATGTAGCTTTCCAGGTCAGAAACCTTCCCCTTCTGCTTATATACCTTTACATCACCGTCGACCAAGCAAATCCCAGCAGAGTCGTAACCTCTATATTCTAGTCGCTTTAAGCCATTAACAATTACTTCGTAGGCTCTACGACCCCCATTATATGCAACAATCCCACACATAGGTTTCTAAAAATTAGTATAGGTAATAATTAGCTTCATTCGGCTGCTGTGAACGCCTGACCTTAACACTGCACCATCGGCTCTAATTGAAGCGTTGCGAGGTTCTATGTAAATAATATTACTCTGCTCAGGGTCGTTAAGTAGCGATTGTAAATGATAGGTAATGTTAAAGCTGTAGAGCTTTTTACTCTTACTATAATTGCCACCAAAATTTGCCTCATCGTAACGGTCTATAAGATCGGCAGGTTTTCCATCCCTAAGCGTATATATAAACAGCTGGCTGAGAAGGGTGTCAGCGGGCATTGCGGCATGATCCTCCAGCTCAATTTGCAGCTCGGCTCTGTTTATGGCCATGGGCATCCGATCTGCCCAATCATACATATCCTCAAGAATTATCATACCCCTTGAGGCTCCCAGCCCTTTTACATAAACCACTGAATCCTGCTCAGTTTCTGGAGAGTTGAATTTAACCGCCAGATCGGGGTCGGCAACCGAGAAATCATGCTGGAAATGGTTGAAACGTGCGCTACCATTTGCGCTAAATACATACGAGAAGGTAAGGCTTGTGGTAGCATCCTCGTCCTGCTCGTCGTTGCTGTAATATACCGATAGTTTTGAGGCTACATTTGTGTATTCGAAGTAATACATCCCCTTGGCGTAGGTGGAGAAAGTGTTTTTAGGTGCCACATAAATTCCCGGAAGATGCTTAAGAAAAGCCTCCTGAGTAGACATTATGGTTGTGTCCTCTTGCGCTGCAAGTATAAGCTTGCTTTTTACCCATTCATGGTCAATGGGTATTTTTAGCGTTTTTTCAGCGCCAGAGTATGCAAGGAGCGTTGCGCCAATCTCAGCTGTTCCAACCAAATGCTCGATGTTGCCAAGGCCATTGTAAGCGATTCCTGTGGCTATTGAGTCAATCAGCTCGTATACACCAAAATGTATGGGCTCCTCGCCTAGCTTATCGCTTAGCTGAAGGTAAAGGAATACCGAATCAATCACCGGATTGGTTCCCCAGGAATGGTTTGCGCTGGGAAGCAGCAGCTGTGTAAGAAACGATGCTCGACTGCGGCCAAAAATTGGGTCAAACGTTTCGCCCACCACAGCCGTTCCGAAGCCAGCCGTATTGATGGAATCGTATGGGCTGGTATATACCGACAGCTGAAAGGTGGTATCTGTATTCACCCGAAAAATATCATCGGCGGGTAGCAAATCGCCTCCCAAGAAATCGGGAGGAGAAACACATTGCCAAAACATTAAACTAATAAAAACAAAAAAAACGGGAAACTTAACACCCTTAAATATTCGAGAGAGAAAAGCGGAAGTATTACTTTTTATCATTGCCTGTGATGTTTAAAACCTTATCGTAAAACAAATTGATTTGCTCAACATAATCGTCCACTCCTTGGTAGTCGAGCACTGGTTTGTTAAGTGATTTAATATGTTCGTCAATTTTGGGATCAACCTTTGGATTACCAAAAATTATGCCATCGGAATACTTGAGGGCAAACTTAGTTAAGTTTGTGTAATCAGGAGTGTTAAGAAGTTCTAAATCTTTCTTGGTGATGTTTTCGAGCTGCAACTTACTCTTTATCTGTGGATCTAAAGCTGGGGTAAAAGTGTCGTTATAAACTGAGTACACAACCTTGGCCTTTGCAAAAATCGGATCCTCCCGATAGGTCTGCTTCACAAGGATCGGTATCATTGAGGAGAACCACCCATGGCAATGCACAATGTCAGGTGCCCACCGTAACTTCTTCACGGTTTCCATAACGCCACGGGCAAAAAAGATGGCGCGCTCATCGTTGTCGGGGTAGTAATTTCCCTTTTCGTCGGTTAGTGTGGCTTTGCGCTGGAAGTAGTCCTCGTTATCGATGAAGTAAACCTGCATCCTCGCGCTTTGTATAGATGCAACTTTTATGATAAGAGGGTGATCAGCATCGTTAATTACCAAGTTCATACCCGAAAGGCGGATAACTTCATGCAGCTGATTTCTTCGTTCGTTTATACATCCCCACCTGGGCATAAACGTGCGTATCTCTCTTCCTTTCTCTTGAATGCCCTGTGGTAAGTTTCGCCCAATCAATGACATTTCATTCTCATCGAGATAAGGAGTTATCTCCTGAGAGACGAACAGTACTTTCACGCTTTTCATTTCATTCTATTTTCTTAACCACAATATGTTATGAGGCAAAAATAAGGGATGAGCTAGCGACCAAAACCCCCAATTTTTTCTCCGTACAAAAGTATAAAAAAAAATCCACAATTACCTGTAAACTATTATTCTATTTGATTTTCAGCCATTACCAAAAAGATTTCTGGTTATACAATAATAACATCGATGAGACAATCGAATACCCTGTCGGAAAGCCATTAGGCTAACCCATTGATGCTCACAATCGCTTTTACGGCTAGTGAGGTTTCATTTCTGTAATTGATATTTCAACCCTGTAACAGGGAGAGCCATTTAGTGGCATTATACTAATATCCACCAAAAAGTTTTTGTGGATATTAGTATAAGATATACCTTTGTGCCCTCAAATTTGTTTTACGCTGCTGATAATGAAAACAGTAAATACCATTGGGGAGCTTAAATCGTACCTCAACACACAGCGCGACTGTGGACGTAGCGTTGGGTTTGTTCCCACAATGGGCGCATTGCATCAAGGGCATACCGAACTTATGCGTACTGCCCGCCAACATAACGATGTGGTGGTGGTAAGCGTTTTTGTAAATCCCACCCAGTTTAACAACCCCAACGATTTGCGCAACTACCCTCGCACCCTCGACCAGGATCTATTAAAATGCGAACAGGTTGGGGTCGATTTGGTTTTTGTCCCTACGGTTCAGGAGATGTACCCAGAAGCAGATACCCGTAAGTTCGATTTCGGACATCTCGATAAGGTGATGGAGGGCAAGCATAGGCCAGGCCACTTTAATGGTGTTGCCCAGGTGGTAAGCAAGCTTTTTGATGCGGTAAACCCAACCCGCGCTTACTTTGGCCAAAAAGACTTTCAGCAGCTCGCCGTGGTACGTGAACTAGCAAAAACCCTTAGGTTAGATGTTGAAATAGTGGGCTGCCCTACGGTTCGTGAGGAGGATGGCCTTGCCATGAGTTCAAGAAATATGCTGCTTTCGCCCGAACAACGCAAGAGCGCACCACTTATTTCGAAAACTCTGTTCGAAGCCCGAAACAAAAAGGAACTGTTCAGCGTTAAAGAAATGATTAGCTGGGTTATCGGTCAAATAAATAGCGACCCTGAGCTAAACGTTGAGTACTTTGAGATTGCAAACGCTAATACCCTTGAAACCATTAACCAATGGAGTGAAGCTGGCGAAGCCGTAGGCTGCATTGCCGTTCAGGTGGGCGATGTTAGGCTGATTGACAACATCTTATTTTAACACGACATTAAGTAAACAAGCAATGTATATTGAAGTTGTAAAATCGAAAATTCACCAGGCAAGGGTTACCGAGGCCAACCTTTACTACGTGGGAAGCATAACCATCGATGAGGACTTGTTGGACGCCGCAAACCTAATTGAGCACGAGAAGGTGCAGGTGGTTAACATAAACAACGGCGAGCGGCTCGAAACATATATCATCAAGGGCAAAAGGGGATCTGGTGAGGTTTGCCTCAACGGGCCTGCGGCCCGTAAGTGTACCGTTGGCGACACCGTTATCATTATGTCGTACGCCATGATGGATTTTGAGGAGGCAAAAACTTTTCAACCTTCCATTATATTCCCCGATACCGAAACCAATAAGCTGGTTTAGATGCCAGCAAAGCGCTATTTGTCCGTGAAGCAATCCGTGAAAAGTACGGTAAAACTTATTTTGCTACTAGTAGTTGCCATCGCCCTGCTTTTCGTTGCCTTTAAGGACGTGGATCTTGAGCATTTGGTAACAGGATTTAGAACTGCTAACTACTTATGGGTAGCCATTGCTGCTGTGGCAGCCATTGCTGCCCACATCGTTCGGGCACTTCGGTGGCGACTGCTAATGGAGCCCCTCGGACACAAACCTTCGCTTACCAATACCCTTGGTGCGCTAATGGTTGGGTATATGGCCAACTTGGTTTTCCCTCGCATTGGCGAGGTAACCCGTTGTGGTTCGCTCCGCAAAACCGATAATATACCATTCGATTCGCTAATAGGAACCGTAATTGTTGAGCGAGCTTTCGATTTGCTTGTAATGCTTGCGCTTACCCTAGTGGTTTTTGTAATTCGTGTCGAGTTTTTTGGCAACTTCATTTGGCATAGCGCCATCGTTCCCATTGGCAGTAAAATTCAAGGGCTAGTAACCCATGCTCCTTTCGTTCTAATTGCATCCGCAATTTTTCTCGTTGCCCTCGTTGTACTTATCCGAAAAAACGTGTTTGGCCAAAAGTTTCACGACAAGCTATCAAGTTTCTTTTGGGGATTAATTGATGGCGTAAAATCGGTTTTTACCATGAAGCGAAGGGGCACATTTTTTTTGTACACATCCCTGTTGTGGTTTTTTTACTGGATAATGACATGGCTCATGGTATTCTCCATTGATGCCACAAGCACCCTTGGGCCGATCGACGGACTGTTCCTGCTTGTTGTTGGCTCGTTTGGTATGGCAGCTCCCGTTCAGGGTGGCTTTGGTGCCTACCACATAATTACCGCTATGGCATTGGGTATATACGGCATATCGCGCGAGGATGGCCTGCTGTACGCAGTAATTTCGCACGAGTCGCAAACACTTCTATTTATCATCATGGGCCTGGCTTTTCTTGTGTACTTCTTTTTCAAGTTGCGCAAGAAAGAATCCGCCTTGGGTAGTTCAACATCGGCATCCTAGGGTATTCCTTTGCAAGCCTCTTCCCTTTATTTTTCTCATCCTCTAAACCTGTGATGTTTTTCTATCACATCCAATCTATTTAGCTAACTTTGTTCATTCCACAACTTAACAACTATTTGGTATGGACAAAAAGGATATACTGGACAAGAAGATAATTGGTAGGGAGGAGCTAAAACGCCTGCTTGCCTACTGGAACTTCAAGGGTCAAAAAGTATCGTTAGCCTACGGTACTTTCGACGTGCTAAAACCCGGCACCATCGATATGATAATTCAAGCATCGAGCAAAGGTGATGTGTTACTGGTAGCCGTAAAAACCGACGAGCTAGTTGGTAAACACAAAGGTGCTGGAAACCCCACTAACCATCATTGCAACAGGGCTCTTGCTCTAGCTTCGTTACAGCTGGTATCGGCTGTTCACGTTGTGAATACCGAGGATCCTTCCGAACTTATCGATCTGGTTAAACCCACCGCCGTGGTGTGCTGCAAGCATGCTGCTGATGTTGAAACCAGAGCATTCGATAAGGTGTACGAGTGGGGCGGAGAGGTTATACGGCTCGACACAGACAGACCCATTAAGTATCATAAAGACAGCTGCGACTAATTTAACCAGAACAAATGGCCAAGATAAAAACAAGCTATGTTTGCCAAAACTGTGGGGTTGAATCGGCTAAGTGGGTGGGCCGTTGCCCCTCATGCGGCGAGTGGAATACTTATGTTGAGGAGCGCGTAAGCCAGGGGAAACAACGGCACGGGCTAGTCGAGGTGTCGCGAAGCGCCATTCCACAGCCCCTTAGGGAGATAGAGTCGAGCAACGAACGCCGTATGAATACCGGAATAGAGGAACTCAATCGAATCTTAGGCGGGGGGCTTGTGGCGGGCTCGCTGGTTCTTTTGGGTGGTGAGCCTGGCATAGGCAAATCGACCTTGGCCCTGCAGATGGCGCTGAAGCTGAATCACCTAAAGGTGCTTTACGTGTCGGGTGAGGAGAGCGCGCGACAGGTGAAACTCAGAGCCGATAGGCTCACCAACGGCGAATCGGAATGCCTAATACTAAACGAAACGCTGCTCGATAATATCCTTACTCAGGCACAAAACACTGAGCCCGACCTGCTGGTAATCGACTCCATACAAACGCTATATACCGATACCATCGACTCGTCGCCCGGCTCTGTTTCGCAGGTTAGGGAGTGCGCTGTTGCTTTGTTGCGCTACGCAAAAACCACGGGGATACCCGTTATAATCATCGGCCACATCACCAAGGATGGCAGCATAGCAGGGCCAAAGGTGCTTGAGCATATAGTTGACGTAGTGCTACAGTTCGAGGGCGATAGCAACTACATGTATCGCATTCTGCGTTCCATTAAAAATCGCTTTGGATCAACCGCCGAGCTGGGCATCTTCGAGATGCAATCGGTTGGGCTTATAGAGGTACCCAACCCATCGGAAATATTACTTTCGCATCGCGACGCTGGGCTAAGCGGTGTTGCCATATCGGCCTCGATGGATGGTTCTCGTTCGTTCCTTATTGAAACTCAGGCGCTGGTAAGCACCGCTGCATACGGAACCCCACAACGTTCATCCACAGGCTACGATACCCGAAGGCTGAATATGATCCTGGCGGTACTCGAGAAACGAGCGGGGTTTAAGCTGGCCACCAAGGATGTTTTCCTGAATCTGGCCGGAGGGCTAAAGGTAACCGACCCCGCCATGGATATGGCCGTGGTAGCGGCTATTCTCTCATCAAACTTCGACCTGCCCATCCCATCATCGGTTTGCTTTGCTGCAGAAGTTGGCCTCTCGGGCGAGATTAGGCAGGTTGCCCGTGTAGACCAAAGGGTAGCCGAGGCCGCAAAGCTAGGCTTCGAAAAGATATATATATCGAAATACAGCCTAAAGGACGAAGGGAAATTTGTGAAGAATATTGAGCTGGTTCGGGTATCGAAAATTGAGGAGCTGGTTCGGGCGCTTTTTAAATGATGAATGTTACATATGATATGGTGCTGTCATTCTTAACTAAAACCATTAATCTTTTTCACTAGCCAGCTACTTGTATGCACAAAAACATTATCTTGCACATACAAAACCCTAAAAAGCTTAGCAATATGAGAAGAATATTCGGTTTGTCATGCATGCTGCTCCTAGCCATTACCCTCAGCGCACAGAACGCCAACAAAGTTATGTGTGTATGGATAACACAGGAGGACGACAGTAAGGTTACCATTAGTCAAGACGCATCGGGAAAGTATAACGGAGAGATTACTTGGCTTAAGGATCCACTAAATGATCAGGGCAAACCAAAGGTTGACGATAAAAACCCAGATGAAAAGAAGCAAAACAACCCAATTATCGGGCTCAACCTTCTAAAAGGGTTTGAATACGATAAATCGAAGGATCAGTGGGTTAACGGAACAATTTACGACCCCAACAACGGCAAAACGTACAAATGCCTTATGTGGTTTGACGAGGATCCAAACAAGCTGTCGGTGAAGGGTTACATCGGATTCTCCGTAATTGGGCGCGAAGTGGTGTAGACTCGCGAAAAGTAGTGTTTCTGCGAAATTTACTTATAGGTTTTATTCAGCTCTTCTACCCTCGTACCTGTGCAGTTTGCCATAACGATTTGGTGGAGGGCGAAGGGGTTATATGCCTATCCTGCCTGTACTCAATGCCCCTAACACGTTTCTGGGATCAGAAAGATAATCCTGTTGCTAGGGTTTTCTGGGGTAGAGTGCCTATTGAAAATGCTTGTGCATACTTTTTCTTTGCTAAAGGGAGTAAGTATCGTCCCGTTTTACACATGCTAAAGTATAAGGGTCGTCGCGAAATTGGCGTTGAGCTGGGGAGGCAGTTTGGCTTGGTGCTGAAGAGCTCGGAGCTCTACGCCAACATCGATTATGTAGTGCCGGTTCCGCTCCATAGGCGCAAGCTAAAAATCAGGGGTTACAACCAGGCGCAAGCCATTGCCGAAGGGGTTTGTCAGACCTTGGGTGCTGAGCTATCGATAAATCATTTGGTGCGAACAGAATTTACCGAAACCCAAACCCGCAAAACACGAGCCGAGAGGGTAAGGAACGTGGCCGAAGCATTTGCTGTGGTTAATGGCGAAGCGCTTGCGAATAAGCATTTGCTGCTTATTGATGATGTGGTAACTACAGGTGCTACGCTTGAGGCTTGTGCTGCAAAACTGTTTGAAGCCGCAAGCTGTAAAGTTAGCATAGGCGCCTTGGCCTTTGCATCAACCTAGGCTACTTATCCAAAAAATCAACCACCTCTTTAATGCTTTGGATATACTGCTGCTGACGCTGTAGAAGCTGTGTAAGACTCTCCTTGTCATCTGTTTGGCTATCGAATGTTGCTGAGCTTTTACCCTCAGCCCAGTCTGGGCTTTCGCCCACAAACATACTCCCCTCTCCCTCGCAAAGCCAAAGGGGGTTTACCCTATACTTTCGAATTAAGTTTTTAAGAAGCAACGCGCTAATGCCAGCCTTACCCCTTTCCACGTCGGAGTACGATCCCTGTTTAATCTCTAGAGATTCGCTAAACGTTTTTTGGGTAAGATTAAGCTGGGTACGAATTGATCTTAGCCTTTCATTCTCAGTCATAACCTATTTGTTATCAAATGTTTTCATTCACCTAACTATCGTACAAAAATAGCACAAAAGTTTAAATATTACCATTTTTTTATCATCTTACAATAATTAAGCTAACTTCGCCCTATATAATTGTTAACCCTTACCTTTTATGACCTTCAAAAGCAATGGCGTTGAGAGCAACGGTAAATCGGTGGGTATGGTGCACAACAACTTGGCACTTTTGCAAGAACTGTTACAAAAAATTATCGACTCATCGAATAAGCGGCTAATAGTAATTTCGAGCAACGAAATTGTTCATATTAACCCTTGTGCCCTGGCAGAGCTTGGTTATTCAAAAAAAGACCTTGTAAAATCGAAAATTGATGACTTTATCGTTTCCTCACAAGGGGGTGGGCATGTGGGCAAATATCTTGGGGTTGGGGTTAACCTAAAGCGCAAGGATACAGAGCTAGATCCCATAAAGGTAAAGCGTTTCGATGGTAAAGTAGTTTTATACAAACCCATAATTCAACGCTGCTTTTGGAATGGTAAATCGTCTGTGTTGGTAATGCTCCAGAATGTAAATCCAGATATTAGCTCAACACCACGAGCCAACGATTTCATCTCCTCAAAAATTCAGGCACTTTCGTGCGTTAGCACTTTCTTTTGGGATTATAATCTGAGATCAAAATCCCTAGCGATTGACCCCAAATTTTTCGACCGAATTAATGTGTCGATCCTCGCTTCAGAGAGCTCGATTGATAGCTGGTTAAAGGCACAAACTCCTGATTCAAAAAGGCAGTTCGAGAAGGTGATAGCTCGAATCTCCTCGAAAAAGGACAATCACTTACAATGGGAATACAGGGTTGTTGATTCAAATGGTACACCTCACCAATTACTGGCCAGTATTGATGTTGTTGAGTGGGATATTCTAGGGAATCCCCTGCGGATAGCCGGCGTACACCTTGAGCTTGAAAATAGAATAGCCAGCAAGAGCAGCAACCAAGAGGCTTTAAATCCGCTAAAAGAATTCGTAAACAACTCGCTCGATGGGTTAATAGTAATTGATTTAGAAGGACGAATTCAGGAGTGGAACCCCGCTCAGGAAAGGTTAACCCATATTAGCCGAGAGCAAGCCGTAGGCAAGTATATATGGATGCTCCAGCACTCCTTGTCGCCGGAGCAAAAGCCTGCAACCGATTTTGTTGACGATTTGAAAACCCTGTTTGAGGGTTTTGCCCAGAACGGAGTAAACCTATGGCAAGGAAAGGTGTTCGAATCAAAAATTTTGGTGACTCCCGGTTCTGTTCGCGTGTTACAACACACCGTTTTTACCATTGAAACTAGCCAGAGCAAGATGGTAGTTGTAACCAACAGGGATATAACCGAAAGTAAGCAAAACCTTGAGAGAATAGAGAAAAGCGAGGAGCGCCTAAAGCTGGCATTGGCAGCTAGTAAGCTGGGTATATGGGACGAAGACCATATTACGGGTGAGCGCTACTACTCGCCTATGATGTACGCTATCCTTGGGTACCGGCCCCTTGAGGTGCAGCCCTCCGAGGAGGTTTGGGCAAAACACATCCATCCGGAGGATTTTGATCTTGTAAACCAAAGGAACAAGGCGCTACAAGCATCGGGCAATAGCCTGGAGCAGGAGTTTAGGATTATCCGTAAGGATGGTGAGATGATTTGGGTGCAGTCGAAAACTCAAGTTATTCGCGATGAGCGCAACAAAACCATTCGTATAACAGGCACAGTAAGCGATATTACCCGGCAAAAAAACATTGAGAGCGAGCTGCGGCGAAGTGAGGAAGTTTTAAAACGAAACATCTTACAGCATCAGGTGGTTGCCAATATCTCGTTTGCACTAAATACCAATAACGCTATTTCGGAAAAGGTTGACACTGTGCTTAGCATAATAGGTGAGTTTACCCAAGCTAGCAGGGTGTACGTTTTCGAAAATTGCAACGATAAAAAGTTTACTGCAAACACTTACGAATGGTGTAACCAGGGCATTTCACCCCAAAAAGAGGCATTGCAGGATGTTCCCCTTGATTTGATTTACCAGTGGATGGGCAACGAAAATTTCAAGATGTCGCGTAACCTGAGTCAAGAATTGCCCCTGGGGCTCGCCACCATTCTGGTTGAGCAGGAAATTGAGTCCTTCATCGTGTTCCGCCTCTTTGTTGGTGGCGAAGAGTACGGTTTCATAGGTTTCGATGAGTGCGGATATAGGCGCATCTGGACCCAACCCGAGGTTGAACTACTCAAAACCATTTCGAACCTTCTGTCGTTTACCTTTGAGCGCGAGGCCATCCTCCGAAAAAGTAAGCTGGGAGAGGTAGGCGGAGAGCGGTGAGCGATGAGCGATGAGAGATGAGCGATGAGAGATGAGCGGTGAGAGATGAGAGATGAGAGATGAGAGATGAGCGGGGAGAGATGAGTTAAGGGTTACGATTGATTACTGAATACGGAACACTGAATACTGAACACTGAACACGGAACACTGAACACTGAACACCGAACTCTGAACACCGAACTCTGAACACCGAACTCTGAACTCTGAACACCGAACTCTGAACACCGAACTCTGAACACTGAACACTGAACACCGAACACCGAATACCGAATACCGAATAACGAACACCGAACACTGAACACCGATTACCGATTACTGATTACTGAACACCGAATACCCCTGCCTGACTGCCCTACCTGTTTGGTAGGCAAGCGTCAAGGCAGGCAGGGAACACCGAACTCTGAACACCGAATACCGAACACAGAACTCTGAACTCTGAACTCTGAACACCGAACTCTGAACTCTGAACACTGAACACTGAACACCCCTGCCTGACTGCCCTACCTGTTTGGTAGGCAAGCGTCAAGGCAGACAGGGAACACCGAACTCTGAACTCTGAACACCGAATACCGAACACAGAACTCTGAACTCTGAACTCTGAACACTGAACACTGAATACCGAACACCGAATAACGAACACCGAATACCCCTGCCTGACTGCCCTACCTGTTTGGTAGGTTAGCGTCAAGGCAGGCAGGGAATACCGAAGCTATCTACCTCAACAAAAACTCGCCCTGACCAATGGCATGGCCATCCATGAAGAGAAACACCTCGTAGCGGCCGGCGATGAGCTCACCGTTGTTGTCGTAAAAGATACACATCTCCACGTCCTTGTTCTGATAGTCGACCTCACGACGAGCCGAGAACACAATTTTCTCCCCCTCAAAGTCGAACAGATCGGTATTCGATTTGGCCAGGATAAACCCATCGGGGCCCAGTATGCGGATTTGAACGTACCTTGGCCCAGGCTTGGCAATGGAGTTCTCGCTTAGGGTAAAGCAGGTTTGAATCTTATCCACGTTACGGGCCCTGGAGATCTCACGGCCACGCTCATTGATGGTAACAACACTGACATCCCGAGCCCTTACCACCGATCCACGCTCCACGGCGCTGCTTAGCTTCTCGGTGCGCTGCTCAAGCGACTCCACCGTTTTTTGCGAAATGGTGTACTCCTGCCGCACCTTGATGTTCTCGGCAATAAGCTGCTGGTTAAGGGTGTTCAACGAGTCAATCTCCTTCACCATGTCGCGCATGATGGACCTAAGCGTTCCCAGCTCGCGCTGGTACTCCTTAATCTTGGCGTAGCTCACCTGCCGCACCTGCTTCAGCTCATCGTACAGCTTGGTGGCCCGCTCCTGCTCCTCCTCCAGCTTGGCCTGCAGCGCCTCGTTATCGGTCTCCAGCACATCGTACTCGTACATGATCTCCTTTAGGTTCTCGGCAATGGAGTCCTTCTCGGCATTGAGCTGCTGCTGTATCTCAACCGACTCCTGATGCTGGGCATAGAACATATATCCCACCACAGCCAGCACTACGGTAAGCACCACTATGAGTGCAGTTAAAAACATCACCGCCTTACCCTTGGCGCTGTTACTGGTACTGTTTACACTTGTTTCCATTTTGTACGAACTATTAATTGTTTGCCATCATTTTGCTACGCAATGCAAGGTCTGCATCAACTCTCAAACCTTTACGGCGCTTGTAAAACGTTTGCCATCGGCATATATTTTACAAAACCCAACAAAAGTAGCTACAATTCATGGCTTTGACAAGAGGGGAGCGGTGAGGGGTGTACGACAAATTTCCCATTTTCTTACGCGGCTTCTTTATTGTTGACAATAAGGCTTTTTACTTGATCCCAGTTGTTACTTTTTTTATAGGTTCTCAGGTTAGCCATTTGCTGCGCCCCTTT
>Ga0334886_1000780_pt1 | contig 43736 bp, 38 predicted proteins | sample GraSluR1_MG_9_FD_207232 | JGI IMG/M metagenome (GOLD analysis project Ga0334886, IMG submission 207232) | Sludge microbial communities from methane-producing bioreactor in Wageningen University, Netherlands - Granular Sludge_27_06-R1 | ecosystem: Engineered > Bioreactor > Anaerobic >... | reverse complement strand
TATATCGATCCATACTGGGATTCCAGGATATGCAATTTCAGCAGCCCTATCAAACATTCCATTGAGTGGACATTTAAAACTATTATATATTGCATTTGAATATTGTTGGAAGTTTCTTGAATTTGGCATATCTCTGAATGTTTTTTTGTAATCTTCAACTGATTTTTCCGATATGTTTCCAAGTTTGAGTCCCAAGGTATCACCAGTTATATAATATGTATATTTATGTTTATAAATCTTCGTTTACAAAATTAGAATTTTATTTGAGTTAGGGCTTCCAGCGCAAGTTTTCTAACACTTTCTATCATTATAGGATCCTGCTCAATTTCATCTTTTGAAAACCACTTCAGTTTATCCCCTTCATCGTTTTCCTTTATATCCGTATATCTGGTGCATTTTCCAAAGAAAACAAAATTCATATGCAAGTTATGGTGGGGAACTTTTTCAATTTGAAACCTGTACGGTTTCAAAACTTTTACATCTCCGTTGTTTTCATAATGAGGTTCTGGGATCAAAACAAATTCATAGCCGGGTGCTTCTTCTACAACTTCTCTTTTTATTGCTTCTTCTGGAGTTTCACCAGGATCAATATGTCCACCAATAGGTATCCAAGTGTTTAGTCTCCCGTTCCATGTTAACAAAACTTTTTCATCTTTTCTAACAAGAAAAACAGTAGTGACCCAACATCTATCCCTCCAATTAATCTCTGACATAAATAAGTTTTGTCATCAATGTTTTTAAAAGAGTATGAATCACCCCTCATAAATTTTCTTAACTGCCTTATCTATATATTCCAAATCTTCTCTCGACAAAATCTTTGTTTTACATCTATAAGGACAATGGTGATGTGTTTCTCCTGTCATCCATTCACTCCAGTAGTCTGTTCTATGGTCGAAAACTTCCATCACATAATCGCCCGTATCATTAACATTCACAGGGATTTTCTCCAATACTTCATTGCTTCCACAACAACTCCTTATTTCTCTGTTAAGCAGTGTGTAGAGTCCTATGGGCATTATATTACACATATCTCCTCCAAAAAAAGGAGAAGGACCTTCGTAGGGTATTCCATATTCATAGTTAATCCTGTGGATATCAATACACAGCTGCAAATATTCCTTTTTTTTCAAACCTATTTCTTCTGTTGATTTTAGGTCAGGAGTTCTCCCAACAGGTATTGGAACATCAATATCTACATACAACCCATATCCTATCTTAAATGTCTCATATATTGCTTTTAATTCAGCAGGGTTTTTGTTGGAAAGCACCATTTCCAATCCCAATCTTGTGGGCATTGTATTCGTGAATCTCCCATCTTCTATCAGTTTTTTGAGAATAGTATCTCTTATGTCAGGGTAATTTGGAAAATCAGCATTAACAATTCCCATTTCCACTTTTTTATCTAATGTATGGTGTTTTATCATTAGCGAAACTTTTCTTTCTGCCAACCAGTTTACTGCTTTATCTACATCTCCCTTGAAAAATTTCTCTCCTATTGTATACGCTGATGTAAAAACTACAATTCGAATGTTTAGTTTACTACAAAAATCAATAAAATCTAAGAACTCTTTTGATTCAAAAGGCTCTCTGTATCCAATAACTTTAATACTTTGCAATCCCTTGGATTTTGCTGCAAGAACTATGTTTCTTATTTCTTCATAAGTTAAGCGGGCTTCACCAGCTGTGGGCCTGTAGTCAACACCAGTTTTTTCTCCTGCTTTTGCAAAACAATAAATACAATTCAATTTACAAATCTGGCCAGGGTCATCCATATCCAAAGTTAGTATTTGATTATTCAATCTGGCTGAGATCAGAACGTTTTTGGGAAACCACCACCCACATAATCCATTAACATAATTATCCCCAAATCTTTCCACCACATTTTGTTTTGGTAATGGACCGTAGCGTTTTTCTATTAAAGATATGTACGCTGCAATTTCTGTGTTCTCTCTCCCAATTATCCCTCTTGGGGGTTGCCATAATTTTTTCATTTCCTCACCTCACACTTTTCTTTTATGTTGTGTTTTTCCAGTTTCCAATATCTCTCTGCGTTTGACAGTTCCCTCGATCTCTGCTATGTTCTGTGTGCCACTTTCCTTAATTTTCAAGGTGTCTATCACCCTTCTCATTACTTCCTCGTACAACCTAACAGGCAATGAAAATCCATCTTTCACACAGTGGTTGTTAAAAACTGGACCAAGATTATAGTTTACACTGTTTTTCCATATCTCTTTTAGAGGTTTTTCCCTAACGTCATCTACAATCTCAAATTCTGGAGAATCATTTCCTGGGCAACGCAACACTACTCCATCTTTTCTGATGAACATGCCACAACTTAATTGATTACATGGCGCAGTTCCTGCATAAGGAGAAATACCTTCAACTGTCAGGCGATCTAATTTAACTATGCCCAAATCTATGATATGTAGGTAAATGTCAGTGTATAAGTGAATTAATTTTTCTTCAAATGCGAGGTTTCGAGCTTGCTTTTCCAATTTGTGCCCTCTTCCACTGACCATTGTTGCTGTTACGCAAACAGGAATGTTCCTCTCAGTGCCCCATTTAAAAATGTCTAAGATTTCACTCATCGTGTTTTGAGTTACTGGGTTGGTTTGCAATGACATACGTTGGCAGAAAGGATCAGCATTCATTTTATTTCTCACCAATAATTCTATTGCCCTATTTCTAGCTTTAAATGAATTATCTGCTTCACTTCTGGTAAGTTTGTTTGATTTTTCCTCATCAAAACTTCTGCAGTCAATCAATATGCGCACGTTTGAATAACTACAAAGCTTCATTGTTAATTTTTCTGAACTCATTTTTTGATATTTCAATGCAAGTTTATCATCTCCAAGTATCTCACCTTTTGTAAAAATCAACATTTTAACATTTTTTTCTTTAAAGTAATCAAGAATTTCCCAAAAATCAGGGTTTGTAATCAATTCTCCAGGTCCTAAAAACTTTACTGACTCTAGTCCAAGTTCTACTGCTTGATCAACAATATCTTTTATCTCAGCAAAACTAAGCAAAGGGTTACGGACCTCTGCTTCCCTCTCAAAACATCCTGGGCAGTTGTTAGGGCAAATTTTATCATAGTTTTTTTCTACAAGCACTGAACGTTCTTTTTTGTCCCCTTTGTTTACCAACTCAACAAATCCATATGGGGAAATGCTCAAATCCAACGTTAATAATTTTCGTGTCCCATCTACTAAAACTTCTGAAAGTTTTTCTTCTGAAAAGGCCCATCCATCTACTCCTAAACAGTATTTGTCAGGGTATTCTCCTCTTCTAAACATCACATCCACATTTGGTTTTTTATCCATTTCCCACCACCCCTTACTACTTTTTATAACTTGTAAAGTATATTAAAGTTTTCTCAAATTTTTGACCGTTTTAAGAAGCATTTATAATATTAACTGAATAAACGGTTAAATATGGTCAAAATAACCCCTTATACCAAGTTAGATTTAATTGACCGGAAAATCCTTACAGAACTTGATAAAAACTGCAGAATATCTGATACAAAACTTGCAAAGAAAGTTGGGAGGTCAAGAGAAGCTGTTAAATACAGAATTAAAGAACTTGTGCAGAAGGGATTTATAACAGGATTTATCACTTCTATAAATCCAAATAAAATGGGATATTATTTTTTCAAAATTTATCTACGTTTGAGAAATATACCTGGTGAAAGAGAAAAGTTTTTTGAGTATTTAAAAAACCAAAAGGAAATTTATTGGCTTGGAATTTCTGATGGAGCATTTGATTGTGTATTTGCTTATCTCTCAAAAAGCATAACAAATTACTATGATGAAATTAATATTCTCTTATCAAAATTTGAACCACTCATAGTTGAAAGAGTGTTAGGGTTAATGGTTGACACTCATCAGTATAACAAAAAGTTTTTTCTTGAAAACACAAAAAATCAAACAGTTGTGTTCGCAGGAGATGTAGTGGATAACGAAATTGATGAAACAGATCAAAAAATAATAGAAGTGCTTGCTAACGATGCACGAATCTCCATACTACAACTTTCACGCAGGATTAATTCTAGTCCTGATCGAGTAAAAAGAAAAATTGAAAGAATGGAAAAACTTGGAATTATTCTTAGTTATAGGGTTTCAGTTGATTTGAATAAATTAGGCCATGAATTTTTCAAAGCAATAATTTATTTCAAAGCTTTATCAAAAAAAGAAGAAGAATCTTTATTTGCTTGGATGAGCACCCATCCCAATTCTGTTTATTATATTCGAAGCCTGGCGCCATGGCAGGCCGAGTTCGAGTTTGTAGTTAAAAATTATCAGGAATTTAATCAAATTATCAACTCTTTGAGAAAGAATTTTCCCAAAGTTATAAGCCATTATGAGCATTTAATTATGATTTATGAGGCCTGGATGCCTGCACATTATTTCAGCAAATAGTTTTTTCTCGAACCTAGCATTTTTAATCTTTCTCGTTCATAGACTTTTTATGAAAGTATGTCCAAGATGCGGGAAAACTTCTGAGCAAGTTGACTTTATAGATTCACTGTGTGTTGAGTGTTATGAACCAGACTTCAAGGTTCCCACTAAAATTAAAATTACAACAGGAAAGGAAACCGGAAAATTATTGTATAAGAATCAATGGATTCCTTATACTGATGATAACATAAAAAAAGTAATAGAATCCCACATTAAAGGAGATTTTGAAGATATCGAATATGATCTTGATCACAACAAATTAACTGTTTTTATAAAAGTGGGCAATACATTGCGCCCCTTTGAACGTTATGTCGTTTTTCAAATCCGTAGGATACTCGAGCCCCACATTGCTCAGCTAAGGGCAGGATATTATGAGGGCATAGTCCAGATACGGGGCAACCCACAAAAGATTCCTTGGTGGAGAAATCGATTAGTTTCTTTTTTGGAAAGACACAAGGTTGGCATTTCAAACGAAAAAGAACTTAAAGAAGGGATTGATTTGTATGTAACTGACAAAAAAAAGATGCCAGAAATATTTCACGATTTAAATTTAAAATTTTTAAGAACAAACACTTTATATGGGTTAAAAGATGGAAAAAGAATTTATCGCGATACTTTTCTTATCCGGGTTGGCGAAAAAAAATAACCAAAAGGATTTTAACCATTATCAACTAACTTTTAATCGTGTGCGGCATTGTAGGGTATGTTGGGAGTAAGAATGGGATAGAAGCTGTTTTTAACGGATTGATACGTCTCGAGTATAGAGGATACGATTCAGTAGGTGTCGCTTTCAAAGATAAAAACAAAATAAAAACTGTAAAATCTCATGGCAGGATTAAAAAAAATGATGTTGTTCCTGGAATGCCCAACCTAGAAGAAAAATTAAAAGAGGACGAAAAGTTTAAGTTTAATTCAAACATTGTTATCGGCCACACTCGGTGGGCGACTCACGGTGCCCCTTCTGAAAAAAATGCGCATCCTCATGTGAGCATGAAGGGAAATTTTGCAATTGTACACAACGGAATAATTGAAAATTACTTAACGCTAAAAAACGAATTGATAAATAAAGGATATAAATTTGAAAGCGAAACTGACAGCGAAGTTCTAGCTCACCTAATAGAATATTTTTATGAGAATGATATTTTATCTGCAGTCAAAAAAGCTTTAACCAAGCTTGAAGGAGCTTATTCATTTTTAGTTTTGTCTGAAGCAGAAGATGTGATAGTAGGTGCTAAAAAAGGATCGCCCTTGTGTTTAGGTTTGGGTGAAAAGGAATTTATCATATCTTCAGATGAATCTCCTTTTATAGACAGAACAAAAAAAGTTATTTATATAAACGACGGCGAGCTTATACTTATTGAAAAAAACAAATACAACATAATAAATTTTGAGGGACTGAATGTTGAAAGAGAAATCGAGGAAGTTCCTTATGACCTGGAAGCTATAACAAAAGGCGGTTACGATCATTTCATGCTCAAAGAAATTCATGAACAGCCTACAACAATCAAAAATGCGTTTATATCTAGAATAGATCATTTAGATACTATGCTTAGGGATAATTTTCCCAAACTTCCCCGGAATATCAATAGAGTCATTTATCTCGCTTGTGGGACTAGTTTGTGTGCAGGAAAAGTTGGTATGTATATAACAGAAAAATACGCAAAAATTCCTTCTAGGGCCGAATATGCATCCGAATTTATCTATAGAGATCCTGTTATTTTTGAAAAAGATATTTGCATCGCCCTATCTCAATCTGGCGAAACCGCAGACACAAAAGAAGCGTTGAAAATTGTTAAAGAAAAAAATGCATATATTGCAGGTCTTGTAAATGTTGTTGGTTCGCAAATCGCAAGAATTGCAGGTAAAGGCATGTATCTTCATGCGGGCCCCGAGATTGGTGTTGCATCTACCAAGGCATTCACATCACAAGTTGTTGCAATCAATATGTTTAATATGCTCTTAATAGACGATATTAAATATAGAGAAAAACTTATTGATGAATTAAAAAAACTTCCAGATTTGGCAGAACAAATAATACGGGGAACAGAACCCAAAATAAAAGTGATCGCCCCGGAAATTTCAAAATTCAGCGATTTTTTGTATTTGGGAAGAGACATAAATTATCCTGTTGCGCTTGAGGGGGCGCTTAAGATGAAAGAAATAGCATATCTTCATGCAGAAGGGTATTCATCTGGAGAAATGAAACACGGTCCTATCGCTTTGATAGATAAAAATCTTTTGACAGTTTGTATTTTGACAGGAGAAAAAGAAATATACAAAAAAACTTTGAATAATCTTTTAGAAATCAAAGCGCGATCAGGCAGAGTTTTTGTTTTAACAGATGATGTTCAGGCAATAAAAGATCATTTATCTGATGAAGATTACATTATTGAGGTTCCAAAAACACTGCCCCAACTAAGCCCAATTATCAATGTGATTCCTCTACAGTTGTTGGCGTATTACACTGCTAAACATTTAAAACGAGAAATTGATAAACCTCGTAATCTTGCAAAAAGTGTAACAGTGGAGTGATAAAATGAATATAAACAATATTAAAAATTTAGTTGAAGGGAACTCTGCCGTATTTGGTGAGGTTATAGTAGATAACAAACCTCATTTGATTGCAGTAAAAGTTTCAAAAATATATCTAGTCTGGTGTAAAACATGAAAGCAATTATATTCGCAGCAGGAAAAGGAAAACGTCTGTGGCCAATCACAGAACCCTACCCAAAACCATTTGTAAAAATTTTAGGAAAACCCCTTATTGGATGGATCATTGAATCTTTAAAAAGAAACAAAGTAAATGAAATAATTGTTATTGTCAATCCAAAACATACCCTGCCTCTAGATTATTATGATTTCACAAAAAAAGAAATAGATCATTCAAAAACCATTTCTGTCAGTGAATTTCTCGAAAAAGTTTATGATGTCAAAACTGTTTTTCAAAACGAACCAAAAGGCACTGCGCATGCTTTATGGTGTGCCAGAGAATATATTGATGACGACTTTATTTTAATGAATGGTGATGATGTTGTTCATTTTGAAGATATGGAAAAAATAGTTTCAGAAAAAGGATTTTTTGTTTCATTCTTTGAAGATAGGTCGCATTTTGGTGCGGTTGTACATGAAAATGGTTTGCTTGTAGATATAAAAGAAAAGACTTTAAGTGGCCCAGGATTAATCAGCTTGAATCTAGCACACGTTCCAAAAGAATTCATTGAATATGCTAACATTGAAAAATTGACACCTTCTCAACGAGGAGAATATGAAATTGCAGATGCTTTTGTTAATTTCGCAAAAGACAACGAATTCAAAACAATTGAAATAAAACCTTGTTACACAATCAGTTTTTACTGGGATTTAATAAAAGTTAGTTTATCTTTTATTGAAAGATTTGTAAGTGGAAAATACCCCTTGGAATGGCTGGGTAACGATTACCAGATCAAGGGTGATTCCATTGTCCATGAAAATGCAGTTGTCAAAACCAATGAACTCAAAGGAAGTTTTGTCGGTCCGGGAGTAACCATTGAAACATTTTCAAAAGTCTCTCAAAGTGTTATTGAAGGATTTAACCGTATCGGAACATCTGAAATAAAGGGTTCTGTTATGATGAAAAAATCCAACATACCTCACTTCAACTATGTTGGAGATTCAGTTTTGTGTGAAGATGTTAACCTGGGGGCAGGAACAAAACTAGCGAATTTGAGATTTGATAATCAAAATATATTTGTTGAAACTCACAAAGGGAAAGTCAACAGTAAAAAACACAAACTAGGATCTTGCATCGGTGCACATACAAAATTCGGAGTAAATTCTTCAGTAAATTGTGGTTTGCTCATTGCACCAAACTCACAGATTTTACCAAACACTTTCGTAAAAAGAAATATGGGTGATTAAATGTTTGGGAAATACGATATTCGCGGAAAATATCCTTCTGAAGTAAACGAAGAAAACTTTTCAAAAGCTGGTACAGCGATAAAAAAAATGATGAAAGAATTTAAAATTAAAGATTTTGTGGTTGCAAGCGATTATAGAAAATCAGGAAAATCTTTGATTGATTCGCTTTGTTCTGCTCCCAATTCAATTTTTGTGGGGCCTATGCCAACTCCTTGTATTCAGTACCGAGCAGATTTTGTCGGCATAATAACGGCTTCCCACAATCCTCCCGAATATAATGGGTTGAAATTATTTTTAAATAACGGCACTCTTCCAGAAAAATATTATAAAAAAATAAAAAACTTATACCAAGTTTCCAAACCCGTAAAAACCAAAAAGGTTGTCTTAAACAAAAAACTTAGAAAAGAAATATTGGAAAATTATATTTCAGATCTCCCGAATGCAGGAAATGCAGTTTTTGATTTAGGGGGGGGTGCTGCGTGTGCTGTAAAAAATCTTTTCCCAAAGCGTTTGTTTGATATGCCCGATCCCACATTTAAAAAAAGATATCCTGAGCCCAAAATTGGAACACTCTCTGTTCTTGAAAAAACAGTGAAAAACAGAATAGGAATTGCTTTCGATGGAGATGCCGATAGATGTGTTGTTATTGATAAAAAAATGATTGATGCAGATGTTTTAGGGGGATATATCGTTTCAAAAAATATGATTGATTCTAAAAACATAATAATGACTGTTGATTGTTCTTCCAAGGTTTTTTCAAATCTAATTGAACAAGGATTTAATTGCAAATACTGTGCAGTTGGTATTAAGGATGTTGAAAAGACCATGCGCAGATTCAAAGATTCGTTTGGATTTGAAAACAGCGGGCATTATTACGCTTCGAATAGAAAATATGTTGGAGATGGTATTTATTTTGGTTTGCTTTTATCAAATTCAAAACCCAATTCAATTTTATCTTATCAAAATTCTTTATCTATAGAAAGAACACAACTAACTGTCAAAAAAGTTAATTATCAAACCGTTAGAGACTTTTTAGAAAAACTTGGTGCGGTTGAATTTATTGAACTTGATGGAGTTAAAGGAATCACAGATGATTGGAGCGTTTTAATCAGAAATTCCAACACTCAACCTCTGGCAAGAGTTAGTGTTGAAGCTAAAAATAAAATAAAATTAAAAGAATTAGAAAAAGAAATTCAAACTGCTTTGTCTGCATAGATATTTATTATTTCGGAAGACAAAACCCAAGCCATTCTTTTTTGACATTCTGGATCAATCAACCATTTTCTGTCTAGTGGGCTTGATAAAAAACCTAATTCAATGTATGCGGCTGCAACGCCCAACTGTTTTGCAGTTACCAAAACTTTCAATCCTCTTTGTTGTACTGGCTGGCTTCTTTTTCCAAAAAATATCTGTTCTCCATTCATCACTACATTTTCACCATATTTCATCAATATCTGTCTTGCAATCTTTTCATCGTTCGGATCCCAGTAATACATAGTTGCATCCTCTGCACTAGGATTCTCAACACAATCACAATGCAGACTGATATGAAAAACAACATCATATCCTTGTTCATTTAGTTTTTTAACAGGAATTTTAACTTTCTCTGCCAAATCTGGCCTTTCTCCTGGACTATCATGTTCATAATCTTCACCATACATCAATTGCACAGAAATAGCAGCTTCCAAATTAGTTTCCATAGAATTATCATTAATTTCTTTTTTCATATGTTTGGAAACTTCCCACACGATTTCTCTTTCAGTGACCATTTTTTCATTATAAAAAATATGTTCTCCATTTTCTTTAGGTACACAACCCGGATCTTTTCTACCATGCCCTGGATTAATTATGACAATTTTTCTAGGTTTTGGAACTATTACATGGGCCATCTAATCACCTTTATGTAATCAGTTATGTTTAATTATGTTTATAACAGTATTGGTCATTTTTTCTTTTTTGCCTTTTTTGGCGGTTTAAGAAGAGCTTGTTTGTCTTTTGGAAGACATTTGTATATCATTTCGGGGGAGATAAAGGGGTTGTAACAAGATTTTAAAACAGCATTGACATACACACCCCGTGTTATATTGTCTTTTGGAACCAATTCCAAACTTTCAAACAATGTTTTGAAATTACGCCTTATCCTAATTTCTGGAGAGGGATATTTGTTTTCAGTTAATTCCAAAAGTTTTCTATCAATACTTTCCATAATGCTGGATATTGCGTACATGGATATAACTGGATCTTCTCCTTTTTTGAAAGCATATTTTTTTACAACCGTCCAAAAATCAGTATCACAAATCAACAACACTCTTTCATCATTGAAATCAGTTTTTTGATAATCAACTTTTTTTTCAATTTTTGCAAACATAGGATAATTAAATTTATCTAAGATTTTGAACACAAAATAATTTTCATACCAAATTTTTTCCTCAGCTTTCCCAGAATAAATATCAGAAGTTTTTATTTTTTTAGCATCTTGAATTGTTTCAATATTTTTAACAATTTCATCTATTTTATTTAAATGATTTTTTTCTAAATATGAATATATCTCACCATTTAAAAAAAATGTAATTTTTGACAACACTGCTTCAACATCTTCTTGTTTCGCACTCCAAAGTTCGCAGTTAAATTCTTTTTTCCCTTTTTTATAATAGAATGTGAATGTTCCCATAACCCCCACCTTTTTAAAATTTAAGCGCCCCGGGCCGGGTTCGAACCGGCGACCTTCCGGTGTCAGCTTCAAAATTTCTATTTCAAAGAAATTTCTTTAACAGCCGGACGCTCCACCACTGAGCTACCGGGGCTTTAACACTAAATATTGTTAATTTATATAAATTAATTAGTAAAAATCTATTTAAACATAACGCGAGAAATTAATATGGGTGATTTAGTGAGAAATGGGTTATTATTATTGGTTTTTATTATATTTTTATCAGTGGGATTCTCAAGATATGTTGACTATCCTTTGGTCTATGTTATAAATCAAAACAGGGAGCCTATCCCTGGAGTTAATGTAACTGTGACCTACCAATCAAACGAAAATCGTTATGTTACATCCTTTCCAGTAGTAACTGATTCAAGTGGCAAAGCAGAACTTAGGGTTACAGCTTTGGCAAACAACCCTGATCTCACATATAAGGTTACAATTGATTATTTTGATTACACAGACACCAATACTATAACCTATAACCCTAATATCAAAAGTTCAACATATTTCACAGTCCCTATAAACCGGCTTAGAGTGTATATCTCATCTCCTGAAACCGGCCCCATAAATGCAACAACTGATATAATGGGCATCAAACAAGAAACTAATGTTGGACATGTATTTTATTATCTGCCTCCAGGGGAGTATGTGATGAGAGTAACCTATTCTGGAGAAGATTTCGAGTTTCCTTTTGAAATGGGTTCAGAACATCAAAGTTTGGAATTTTCTGTGTATGAGTATACTCCCATAATTGAGTTTGTTGATGATACTGGTTATCATTTAAATGGAACTCTAACTGTCTGTGAAAAAACATTTGCTGTTACATCGCCACAAAACATCACAATAATTTGTCCAAACCAACAATTTGCTTCTGCAGAAGTTCTTGCGAAAAAAGTTACACAGTCTATTAATCTAGAGGATTTAAAAATTAGATTTGTTTTTGATTTAACTAAACCTGTTGTCAGGGATGTTAAATTTTATGCAGACCGAACCTCTTGGGGTGTTGATTTAGATGCAAATGATCCTGGAGTGTACCCCTCTGGTCTTCCAAATTCTCTAAGAATGACATACACAATCCAGCGCCCTAGTGATGTTAATGTTATACAAAAAGATGTGCAACTTACTCTTAAACAGGGAACTCAATACATCTACTCTGGCATTTTTGAACATGAACATCCTGGAACCCGAATTGATGCAACTATTGAAGTTGTTGATATTGCGGGGAACAGAGAAAGATTATCGAGGACCTTTATTGTGGGCCAGGACGCTGCCATACCTATAGGTGGTGGACAAGACACAAACATAACTACCGATCCCAATGGAGAGGATATAGAACCTGATTCTAGCGAGTTGGATCTAGTTTTATTGGGAATCACTCTCGTAGCAGTTATAATTGTCGTAGGAATTATATTCTATTTGAAAAACAAATATATGGAATAAAAATTTTATATTTTTACTTGCGATTTAATAATTTTCTTTTATTATCTGGGATAATCTGTTTTTTTGCTTTCAAAAATTCCAAAGTTAGTTCTTTTCCTTCGGTTATTATATGTATTAAAATTGCCAAAGCTGCTACTTCGCTATGGGGTTGGTTTCCAATTGAAACATTATAATCTGCCAATTGGTATATCTCACTCTCAACTTTTTCACCCCCAACAATAATCAAAAGATCTTTATTTTTAATATCTTTAACAATACTCTCAGGATTGATGCCATACATTGTCAAATGCAAAATCTCGAACCCCTTATTTTTGTGTTCTTTAATAACCTGGCTCCATTTTTCTATATATTCAACTTCAAAGTTTCCCCCCCAATCATTAACAACTTTATTTAAAGAATTTTCAAGTTTTTCATCTTTTTGCCCAGTATAATACACTTTATTTGCACCAAAAGCCCTTGCAGTCAAACAAACATGACTGCTCATGCGTGCATCTCTAAATGCCCTATGGGAAAGACGCAGTATATTTATCATCTTATCACTATTCCAGGTTTTAATGGTGCAGAAATGTCTGCTTTGTTTTTGTCATTTTCAGGGGCTTTATTTTCTTCCAAAACAATAATGTCTGCATTGAATCTTGTTTTAAGAAAATCAACAGCACTTTGCAGTATTTGATTTTCATCTATTTCAAATGCTTGTTTTGGGAGTGATTTGTAATCCATTATTTTTTTTGAAAGCGATTTGACGAATTTTGATTGCTCAACTTTGTTTTGGGTATATTCATTTTTCATGAGCGTTGGCATAACCTGTTTTATGTCAATACTAATTCCGTCCAAAACCACTTGTTTTTTCCAATTAGAACAGGTGTAAATGGATATTTCTTTAGGTTCTATCTTTGCAACCTTAATAATATTTGCAATATCATCAACTACTTTTTTTATGTATTCTTCAGAATCATATTCAATTTTTACTTTTTTGGGATTTTCCAATTCTGAAGTCACAACCAACCCATCTTGTTTGAGTATTTCTTTCCAAATTTCCTCTGCAATATGGGGAGTTATTGGCATCCATAACTGAACCAGTGATTTCAATACCTTTTGCAAAGTTTTTTTACTTGCTCCCCCCCTTCTAACATACCAGTCAATATCATTAGGTAATAGGAAAAAGACAACATCGCTGCTTTTTTTCAAATCATAGTTTTCCATCGATTCCATATATTCTCCGATATATTGGTTTAATTTATTTTCAAGCCATTCATCAAGGTATTCGTTTGTTTGGTTTTCAAGCGAATTCAATTTTTCAACCATCTGGATCAACTGATTTATTCTATTTTTGTAATTGTTAACCAACTCTCTATCAAGTTCCATATCGCTGAATGGTGATGCAACATTTGCGTAATACAGTCTCATCACATCGGCCCCATAATGTGCGATCATCTGGGGTACGGGTTCTGCCCCTCCTTTGCTTTTAGAAACTTTTTCACCCCCTGTTGACGTTACCCACCCATGAACAAAAATTCCTTTGGGCCACATAATTTTATTTAAAATTGCAACATGTGCTTTTAAAAATGGCGGAAAGTGAACTGTTTTATGTTCTTTACCTCCTAGATTCAAGTCCAAAGGAGACCAGTATTCAATTTCCTGTTTTATTTTTTCAATTAATTCTTTATCCATATCAGTATCTATAGTTCCAACATTTCCTTTTCCTAAAAAAACATAATCAAAAAATTCCATTGTCAATTGCTCTGCAGTGAACTGTTTTTGGTATTTCGATATTATAAAAAACAAAGGATATAATGTGGAATCAGATATTGCCTCTATCACATACCTCTCATCTTGGGGCAGAGTAGTACCTACCCAGCGCCCCATTCTGGCACATGGTCTTTCTGAAAACCATTCTAAAGCATTTGGGAAAAAATTGTAGAAGTCATTTGGTTTTATTTTCATCGTTTTAGCGTGTTCTATTGAATCTTTATTTAGCCAGTCCTTGCCATAATCAATAAACCATTGGTGGTCGATTTTTTTTATAAAAACTCTACCCTTACATCTACAAACTACCTGTTCACTCAAATCATAAAACAAAGCTGCCTTTTTTTGATCAATCAATTCTTGTTTTATTTTTTCTTTTGCTTCTTCAACTTTCATTCCTTTATAAGGGCTGCTAATCATAATTCCTTTATAAAATCCTGTTTTGTAAACGTGTTTTTTTGCTTGTTCTATTCTGGGATCGTTCGTTTTTCTTATGCCCAATTTGTCACAAATATCAACAGCAGGCATATCTGCCATACCCTCTGTTTTGATTATAGGGAAAGGAGTTATATCTTTGACCATTTCACACAATCCATACCTTTCACAATTATCTTTGACTTCTAAAAGTGCTGCATAATCGTGTGGTGCATCAGACGGTACAGAAGTCACAATCCCTGTCCCCATTTTTGAGTCAATAAATTCAGCAGGCAGAACAGGAATATTTTTTTCTAAACCTGGTGCTTTAAACAATTTACCGACAAATTCTTTGCCCATGATTTTTCCTGTTTTTTTTGAATCATATTGGTACGCTAATTTTTCAGCAAAGCTTTCGCAACCCACCCACGTTTCATCGTTTATCTCAATAATGGCATATTCTTCATCGGGCAGTATCCATAAATTAGTTTGGCCATAAACGGTTTCAGGTCTTAAAGTTGCAGCAACCAGATAAATTTCTTTGCCATTTATTTGACCCTTAAATTTCAATAAAACATATTCATTTTTTTCAGCTGTTCCTCCGCTTGAAATATCTGATTCAGATGGGTCAACAGCAACTGCGCCACAGTTTTCACAAACAGTTGCGTAATATTCTCCTTGTTTCAACAATCCTTTTTCTTCAAATTTTTTAAACTGCCATGTGATAAATTTTTTATAGATAGGGTTTGAAGTAATCAAAAAAGGTCTGTCATCTACCAAAAGTCCAAATGCTTTATAGTCATGAAGATATCTTCCTGCAAAGTAAGATATAAATGCCTCTGCATCAACCATCTTTTCAAGATCTTTTTGTTCAACCCCGTTTTCTTTTAAATAATTTATAGTTTTTTCATCCCCTTGTTGAATCAATCTTGCTTTGGCAATTGCACCGTTGCCAGTTGCATGTATTCCTGTGGGAAAAAAAACATTATATCCTTTAAGCTTATGAAAACGTATTATCATATCTGAATATGAAAAACCTCTCATATGTCCAGTATGTAAAAATCCAGTAGGATATGGATAAGCAAACACCATAAAGAATTTTTCCTTTGAATTTTTTTCAGTATGGGCGATTTTTTCCCTTTCCCATTCGTTTTGCCATTTCTTTTCAATTTTTTGAGGATTATATTCCATTAAATCACCAACAACACATTTTTACAGTTTAAATTTATAAATTTATTTATATTAATATTTATTATGAAAAGGCATTTTATTTTTGATTTGATGGGAGTTATATTCAGTGAGGGCCATCTTATACGTCATCATTTATGTGATTTAACAGGCATTTCTCATGACATTCTCAAACCAAACTATCTAAAATTTGAAAACAAGCAGATAACTGAAAAACAGTTTTGGGAAAATTGTGGACTTCCCGAATCAACTTTTGAAGAATTATTTAAAAAAGTGATAAATACATTTGATGATGGAATTTTAGACATATTTGAAGTTTATCCTGATTCCTCATATAGTATAGTTTCCAACATTCCTTCTTCTTGGGGGCACAAGCTTATTGATTGGGTTGAAAATCAAACAAAAATAAAATTCGTTCGTATTCTTTCAGGGGATGTAGGTATTCAAAAGCCAAATTTAGATATTTATATTCTTGTTTTAAATTCATTGAATTCACAAGTTACTGATGAAGTTTATTTTTTTGATGACAAACCTGAAAACTTATATCCTGTGGAAAAATTGAGTATAGTGCCAGTACATGTATTCAACCCAAAATCTAAACATGAAAAAGAAAACTGCCCTTACTTGCGTATAACCTGCCTAAGGGACTTTTTAGAAAAAAATTAATTTAAAATAGGGGCAGGAATAGTTACTGTTCCTGCTGGAGGTTCAGAATTTCTTTTGAAAATTACTAGACCTGAATTTGTATAAACTAACTGGAAACCCTGTATTTCATTCAAGAATAATGCTTTATAGATATTGGAATCATAAAAGCTGCTTGTTCTATCTTCCCATCCTGATGTAAGTGTGTTGTTAACTACCCATACGGGTTCTTCATCAAATACCAACCAATACCTGTTTAATACAACAACACCTTCTTGTATAATATCATCTTGTCTGTATACATACCCTCTTAAAAGTTTTAAAGTTCCATCTGAATTCTTCTCATTTAAAAGATATGCAGCAGGAATTTCTGTTATTTGGCCGTTTAAACTAATCTCTGTTTCACCTACACAAAACTTAGGTTTAAGACTGTTTAAACCTTCTCTTCCGGTTGCAGCTGTGAAATTTTCTTGTACAACTGAAGAAACTACATATCCATATCCTATTATTCCTCTCTGGCCGGGTGCGTATTCACAATACTGTACATTAGATGGAGGAATATAAATTTCTTCCCATAAATTGTTTTGTTCACAGTATGATTCACTTGGTCTGCGAATAACATCTGTTTCATCTGAATGAGCACACCCTAAATAATTCAATGCATGGTATTTACCCCCCATATTTGTTGGGCTGCCGACCAAACCAAAATCAAAAACTGCATAGTCGCTGTCAAAATATTCCATGTAATCCCATAAATCTTTTTCATTTCCATGGAGATATGCATATGCAGTCATATGTATCATATTATGGGATGTATGTTCATTTCTAAGAACTGTTTTTCGATTTCCGAAATAATTTGTCCAATGTCCGTAATCCCACCAGGAAGTGATTCTATCTTTTGGAGATGTATTGTCCTCCATCCATTCATAAGCATCAATCCATTCTGCATCCACTCTAGAGCATCGTAATCCTGCAGCATTCAGCCATTTTTTAAACAAACTATTTCCATATTCGGGATTTTCAATACTTTTTATAATGTCTTCATTAGGTATAACTGAATACATGCATGCAACTATATCATATTGTTCGTTGATCGTCATAGTTGTTTTTGGATTTGCGTATCTACAGAATCCTGCATCGTATTCGCACAATTCTTCAAATTTTTCTTTGAGTATTATTGGATTATCAGAATATTTTGGCATTGTGGAGCTCATAAGCATAGAATAACTTAATCTTGGGTTGTCGATATCCAACGAAATAAAAGTTGCAAGAGCGATCGCTAAAATAATGGCAAACATTATGCTATGAATCATTGTTTTTCCAATAAACTTTTCAACTTTGTCAGGTTCCATATAATCTACAGCCCTCGCCAAACCTTTTGCCATTCCTACGAAAGGTATAATACTTGCCATAACTACACCCAATGCCGCATACACCATAAATTTAACTTTATTGAATCCGATGTATGTCATGGGCAATAGATACACAAGCATAAACAATGAAAGAGAAATATTTTTTTCTTTTTCAGAATGATTAAAGTAAAGTTCAGAAACAACAGATATTATTGTTAAGAAAATAAATGTCAATGCCAGACTAGGTGGAAGATTTCCAATAACTTCTGTTTGCTCTGCCAAATTTGGCAAATCCAAGACTTGTGCTAAAACAATATTCAAAAAAGAATATAAAATTTTTAAAAATAAAGAAGGAATAATTGTTATTGCATCAACTATTCCTAAGTTTGAACCTAATGGGCCAAGCCACATACTAATTAACTCAGTGGTTAATTGCTGTTCTTGGATTGTTCTTTGCAAAGGATTAGTGAATGTGGCAGCACCAATATAACTGCGTATAGGGGCTTTAATCGGTCCTGAGAAAGGAGATAAAAGGAACAACAGACCAACTACTACCAAACAAAAAACTATGCCAGTTCTATGTAAAGTGACCGGATCGATTTTTTTCACTAACTGGGTGAAACCAATTGGTAGCGAAATATTAATTTTTTTAATAATTTCTAAGCCCGCTACTACTAATACTGCAATCAACGGAAGAAGTATTTTACTGCCTATAATAAACGTAATTGAAAAAGTTCCAGAATAAATTCTATAGATTAATTCTGTAAATATAATTATAACAACAATAACTGCATTGAATATTATCAAATCTTTTGTTTCTTTATTTGATATAAAATTAAGTATTCCTTGTGCAAGAAAGTATACTGCAATTACCATCGTTATCAAAGGGAGTGATGTGGCGCCAACACCTGCTATAAAAATGCCCAAACCTGTTAAAGCCAAATACTCCCATCTTTTTCTCTTTATAGTTAGTGCATAACAGGCAAAAACAAACATTAGTATCATAAGGGCCAAAGGCTGTGCTTCTTGTGTTCCTGCAACCATTTTTGTCAATAGCGTGGGCATTGTAAATGTAAGAAATCCTGCAATAACTCCATACCAGTGTCCGTATTCTTCTTTAATTAAAACATAAATCATAAACACCAATATCATGGCCGCAATAGGGGGATAAAATGATGTAACTGTTGAATATAAGTAATTTTCAAATTCGCCCCCTGCAGTGTAATAATTATACATATGCGCAAATATAAATCCTAAAAATGGAGAAAAGCTACGATGATCAACCGGATCAATCTCAGGATACCACGCAGTATCATCATCCAAGGGCATATTGCCAAACTCTATTAATTGTCTGCCACCATATATGTAGTAATAAGGATCTAATTCAAAATGTATTGGGCTCCAAGTCGCTACTCTGCTTGTAAAAGTCATGAGCAGAATCAAAAGTATTACAATTTGTGCAAACCAAACCGACCATTTTTTAATATGGATTTTAAATTGGTCTAAAGATCTGATCCCTGCCCAGCCAGATAAAAAGGCTTTTATTTCCCTTAATGTTTCATCATTTTTCAAATCAATAGCGCCAGACAAAATTTGAAATGCTATAATGGCTATCCCGAGAAGTGCGGTTAAACCCATACTAATCATAGATATTTCATAAGAAAATGCAACCCCTGCCATATTGAGTAGCATACTAATTATTGGAGGAAGCATTAAACCTATAACTAGTGATATAATAATAGTTTCAACTATGCTCAATTTTGTTCTCCACAAGAGTCCAAAACCTACTAGAAGTCCTGGAATCCATGCGTATAATACTAACACTGCTAAAAAATATATAGGATCAAATAATAACATTCAACTCACCCCTAATTATTGTTCTTGTTTAGATGTAATATCTTTTAAATCTTGCCCTGCTGGATTCTCAACGCATCCAACAAACCGTGCGCATAATTTATTGAACCAAATGCAGTTACCATATCTTTTTTTTCAAGAAAAAAACTTGTGTCTTGAGTGTATCTTTTTGCTAAATCAATTATTCTTTCTGTTTCTTTGTTTTTCACTTCAATTTCTTTAATAACACCTTCAATTAAATCAATATCATCAATTATTCTTTGCTCGTCTTTTTTCATCCAATCACCTAAGGCTGTACCCATTCAATTTCATAATATTCATATTTGCTTTGCGGGAGCTTGATTTTAATCACTCTATAAAAGGTTACACTAGTTTCGCGGTCAACTATTGCCAAAACCAATCCTAGTTTCAATTTTTTGGCTTCGTGGAGTGCATAGGCCAATTCTGCACCACCTATATACTCTTCTTCACTCAAACACCACATGACATAACTTGGATCGTCTTCACCAGGTTTTTTAACGCTTTTGTTTTTTCTATGGTAAACCAAATAATCCAAATTTACATTTTTCATTTTGTCTTTTTCGTGTTTCGGAATTCCTAAAATAAAAGTTTTTCTAACGGAATGCGCAACTCTTATTGCACGCGACCATTCTGAAATCAATAATTTATGTTTATAGGGAAATACATGAATAACATGTTTTGAATGCATCCATTCTTTTCCTGTTTGTTTTGGTGTTGCTCCAGGGAAATACAAACGAAAATGGCTTCCAAATTTGAATCCCGTTTTCAAAACAAAACCTTTTTTTCTCCAATCTTTATACACATTGTACATCAATTCAAAAAATTTATGTCTTTTTTTAGCTGTTTTTATAATGGACTCTTTTTCAGTTTTTGTTTTCAATTTATTTTTTTCAATTAAATACAGTGTTTCGTAAACATCTAAATAATAATATCTCCCCCTATGCTCTGTTTTATATGTGCCCAGCTGTCCAAACCAATATTCATAATAAATTTCTTCAGGTATATTTTCGTCAACTACTGTCATCAAATCTCTTTTATAGAATTTCCCTTGGGTTTTTGTTTTTGGAAGCTTGCTTTTAACCAATGAATAATCTCTTAAAAGGTTTTTTTTCTTTGTTTTTTTAATCTCTTCTTTTACTTTTGGATTTTTAAAATCAAGTATATGCAGCCCCCTATCTCTCCATGCTTTGTATCCAAAATATTTAGCTGGCCTTTGCATAAGTTTTGAAAAACTGACAGGGCATTCAGCATTTCTTATATCCATTAAATACATTGCTTCTTCTGATGATATGAAAACTTTGTTTGATTGCTGCACTCCGATACAACCATTGACCAATGAACTTACTGTAGGAGGATCGTCAGTATATATTTGATTTTTTTTATTTTTAAGAATTAACATATTTGCACCTTTAATTTTCAATATAGATTTTGCCTTGGATGTTTTTAACATATACAGTTCCTTCGATTCTTGTTTTTTCAATTTCGCACGGAATATATCTTGCGAATATATCATTTTCTCCTTCAATTACTATTTCATTATTGGAATAATCGTAAGATATATCTACTTCAACAGGTATTTTAACTTTCCTCACATTTCCATGTCCCAAAATACAAGCATTTTCTGCAGCATTGGCTATGTCTCCCCCAACCATTTTAAATTCCATTTTATTATACGTTTCAACATTTCTTTTCATCATAGTGCTTAAACTTGAAAGAGAAAAAGCAATCACGACTAAAAAAACAGCAAAAACAATAAGCATTTCCAAAGAAACTTGGCCTTTCATGATATGACCTTAGGCAGGAGCGTAAATCACAAAGGTAGTCACTTCCTCGACTGTAGTGTCAAGGTCATCTAATATTTTTTTGTGTGTATCATCTGTTTTATCACTTGTTTCCTGGGCCATACTAATCATTTGTGATGCTACGAGCAATGCAATTGCAACAACTATTGCGAGTATTATCAACATTTCAACAGAAATTTGTCCTTTCATATAAACCACCATTTATTTTAATTAAGAAAGGATTTATAAATATTCTTAGTTTTTTAATTATTAATGTTGGGGTGATACTATATGAAAAAAACAGAATTTATATTTTTAATTTTAATCGGTTTATTTTACTCAGAGTATATATCCTTACAAGGAATAACAAGCCCTTTAATACTTGATGGCAACACTATTGCCAAAGGGTACTTATGGGAAGACTTAAATGTTACTGTTGCCAAATTTGGAGATATAAATGGGGATGGTTCAAGTGAAGTTATATTCACTGAAACCCGGATCCCCCTTAAACAAAATCCCTCTGAAATTGTTCAAAATATCCCGCGTCATATTGTCATATATGACATACCTTTAGGATTTCCAGGTTCTTTTGGTTATATTGAATCTTTTGAGGGCATAGCACTCTCATCGGCTCATCCTCACAATTTTAATCATGTTGAATTGGTTTTCAATACAGAAATTGGGGATTTAGAGTATTATGGGGGAAGTATTTTTACTGCAGATACTTCTGGAGTTTATAAGATAACACCTAATCAATTCTCTTTTACCAACTTAACCTATTCTGTTCCTTTAAAACAAAATTCCAACACTGGAGGTTTTTCAGTAACTTTTTATCCATATGGTTCTGCATCACAAATATGTGATAAAGGAGATTGTGTTTCATCAGATAGTTTTTCAAAACCACCTATGCTTTTGGAGATTTTAGAGTGGAATGGGAGAGAATATTTTATCATGCAATTTGAAAAAGAACAAAATCCTGCCCAATTTGGTTTAACTGGCAACCATTCATATCTAACTTATATTTCAGAATATCCGTTAAGTTCAAATTTTTTATCTTCTGCTAGTGTTTTATCCTTAGAAGATACTCCTAAATCAGAAGCAGGGGATGTTGGGATTTGCAGTTTTTATTTTGGAACAGATCTAATTGAAACATTAATTATTGGTGCGCCTTCTTATAGTGACAGTGGAATGGTTTACATGCTCCAAGAACTTCCATCAGGTTATATATCTATGAGATCAGTATCGCCTTTTGGAATGCCTGTTCTGCCCGAGCATTCTTCAAATCAAAGATTTGGGGCTTCAATTTCCAACAACCAAGAAAAATGTTATATATGTGCCCCTGGGACGAATGCAGTTTTAAAACAAGATTTTGATGGCACGGAATGGATTTCATCTCTTCCAGGATATGGGGAGTATTGTACAGAAATTATAAATGTTGAAAACAAAATGTATGTTTTGGCAGGTGGAAAAACTTTAAATGCAGGAATAATAATTCATGATGATTCTTTTGATGTTTCACAACAAGCTAGTTTCTCTTTAAACTTTTTAGGAATGGACTCTGAGCAAAACCGAGCAGTTGTATGGGGGGATCCGGGATTATTGTATTACTCTTTTGATGATTCTCAACAAACTATTTGTGTTTCTGGTCTTGCATGTGAAGAAGATAGTGATTGTGGCCTTGGCTATTGTTTAAGTGATTCAGTTACTTCCTGCACATGTACTGTTGGGGGCTATCCAGATTCAGATGAAATATACAATTTATTCCTAAATCATATGTCTTACTTTGGCCATACTGGGTCGTTAACAGAATATTCTGATTATTTTATATATTCGTTTGACCAATGCAGTGTGGATCAAGAGGATGCGTGCAATAGTTTCAGAAATAATTTAATAGCAAACATTCCAACATTGACTGCAGTTTATTTTGAAAGTGATGTTTCCACATCTGTTTGCACCTGCCCTTCTTGTGATGTTAAAACCAATGTTGGAGAAGTTTCTTCAGGAGATACAGTCAATTTAATTATTGAATGGTCGTCTGGTTTTGAAGCAGCTTCAATAACTGCTTCCGCTTGTGCTGATCCTGTAAGTGTTTCTTATGATAGTCTTCAAACCTCTGCAACAGTTCCAATATCCATAAATGAGTGTTCTGCTGATGAGATAGTGTTTACGGTTGTTTTAACAAATGTAGACCAAACGTGTTTAGACACTGTTTCAATTTCAACAACAGACTATTGTTTTGGTACATTTGTAGAATCATGTGAGGAAATAACTTCTCAAACAGTTTGTGAGGCAAGTTATACGGAAGTTACAAGTTTAACTGTGGGAGATATTTCATGCAGGCAGTGTATCTATACTGATCAATGTTTTACAGGGCCCAATTGTGATTGTGTTGATAGGGATGCATGTGAAATAATTTATATTTCTGAATCAACTGTTTTAGATAGAGATTATTATAATACTATTTTTGTCATAGTTGAAGATTTTGTTGATTTTGATGGAAACGGCCATACAATATATGCAGGGGAGTGTTACGATAGAATTGCAATAAGCAATTGGTATTCTTTAGAGCATTATAGGGATCCTTCCAGTATGACTGAGATTGGGTTGCCTTCTCCTGATAATATTGCAACCAATAATATTGTCATTCACAATGTAAACATTCGCGGTTTTTATGCAGGAGTTGGTGTTTGGCTCAAAGAGGCAGAAGATTCAATAGTTTACGAGACAGATATTGAAGAAGTTGTTATGGGTATAGTTTTCACAGATTCCTCTACAAACAACGCAGTAACTGAAAATGATGTTAGGGAATGTTCTGCATATTCTGGAATAGTTTCTAATAGGTATTCAACCATGCCTTCTTTCCAAACCTCGTCAACCTCAAAAATGGTCTATACTGATTCAAAAACTGGAGAAACCAAACCCATAATTGTGCATACACCTTTTACTCTAGGATATATGGCCCATGATGATGAAGGAGTTGTAAATTATAGACTAAATCAATTTGTTATTGGAGAGAGCGAGGTGGATGATACAAATCCTGTTGTTGTGGGCGAAGATCCAGACTCTGGTTCTGGGACTCTTCCATCACCAACTCCCATTTCTCCTATTGAAGAACCTGAAATAGTGGAGCATCCTGTTGGTGCATGCATTGTGGTTTTAGGAGATCCATACAGTCCCTATGCTTTGGGGAGCATCATTTCATCTAATAATGTGGCAGACGGGGACATAGGAATTATTTTTGGTGCTCTTGAGAAGGCAGCTGTAAATGAAAATGAAATATCAGATACTCATGCAGGAATGATTATGTTTTATACAATTGACAACACAGTTTATGGCAATTATTTTGAAAACAAAAAAGCCTCTGCTTTGGATTTCAATGGAGTATCTTATGATTTTGGCGAATTAACTTTAATAGGTTATTCAAACAGTCATCAGATTTTTGGAAATAGATTTAGTGGGGAGGGACACGGCAAAGCAATTCTTTTAACAGATATTGTATTGGGAGAAACAAATTTCCCTGCACAGAACAATGGAAACTATGTTTATATGAATATTATATCTAATTATGAATATGGAGTTTATTCTAAAGATTCAAACACCAATTCATTTACTGACAATATTATTTGTGGAAATACTGTTGATGTTCATTTTGAATCTGGAACAGGCTCATCTGGCTCAAATACTTGTAATGTTTTGACAGGTTTTGGAAGCAACACAGTAGACTGCGCAAATGGAGATTGTGGTTTACCTGGTTGCGAGCTCAATACACCACCCTCTATTTTGGTTTCAATGGCTGGCACTGACTGTCCGGGACAAAATATGATCTGTCAGGTGAACATAATTGATGACGATGAAATTGTTATGTTTAATATGAGCCTTTATGAAAATGGGGAGCTGATTGCAGTCCTTCCAGAACAGACATTAACTTTAAGTGATTCAACAGGTGTTTATGCATGGAATACATTTTACAGTTCTTCAGCAGATAATGAATATTTTTGCAAGGCAGTTGTTGAAGACGGTTGTCATAGTGTTGAGGATCAGAATCTTCCTGAGGTTTGTGATTTTTCAGGATGCCCTTTTGAATGTGTTGATTTAGATAATCCTGCAACTTATACTATAGGTGGAATTACAAGAGTGGAAGAGTGTGAAGGAGATTGCAATCTTAAAATTATTTATGATACTGTTTTATGTACTAAAGAATATTATCTGCCTGCAAGCTCACCTGCATTATTAATTGATGGAAACAATATAAATTTGGACTGCCAGGGTTCTGTAATTCGCGGGGATGGCAATGGGGAAGGTTTGTTTATCAATACTGAAAACGTATCTGTTAAAAACTGTGAATTTAGAAATTATGAGGATGGTATTCTAATCGATTCTGCCTCAAAGGTTGTGCTAGATAAAAATAACTTGATTGATAACTTAAACGGTATTAATATTTACCAAAGCTCGTATGTACACATAACTGATAACACACTTACTGACAATGATTTTGGAGTATATGTTTCTGGAATTAATACTGGTTTGAATATAAACAATTCAATTATTTCGCAAAATGAGGTTCATGGATTATATTTTTACAATTTCAAATCTGTCGATGAAGGATTTGATTTAATGACATTTTCATACGCCCACATTGTTCGGATAATCAACAATCAAATAATAAATAACGGAGAATTTGGATTCTATGCTTCTGAAAGCGATTTGCTCGGAGTGATGTTCAAGGAGAATTATTTATGTGAAAATAATGGAGAGTATGATGTGTATACTGGTTCACTTGATCTTTCTGTTTTTGAAGGCAACAGCTGCCGACTAAATAAAAAATATGTTGACGGCATCGAACAAAACTGTGATGAGATTTGTGGGGATGTAGATTATGAATGCGTCAATTTAAACGACCCGCGTTCTTTTGTTTTGGGAGGGGTAGAAAGAATCAGAGAAACCAATAAATATGAAATACACGCAGACACTGTTTTGTGCAGAGATTATTATGATATTAAAAAACCATTGATTTTCATGAACGATGGTCTTCTTTTTGATATGAACAATTCAGTTATCAATTACACAGTTTCTCATGGTGAAAGAGGATTTTCACACACTATCATTGACATAAACTCAAAAGTAAATTTAGTTATAAAAAATGCAGATGAAATACACGCTACTAGCTCTTGGGTCGAGGGTATTATTGGAGGTACTGCAAATAATCTTATTGTAGATAATCTTGTGATATCTTCAGCGCAGGGAATTGTTTTATTTGGTGGAACAAACAACACTATTTCAAACATTGTTTGTGATAGTGATTATCTTATTGGTGACGGAGGCGAAGCATGTGTTTATTTGGGCATAGGGAGTGGATCAGGAGTTTCAGATTCTACTATTGACAACATAGTTTCGAATGATGGTTCCCCAATAGCCATCTACATTTTTGGAGACAACAACAAGATTAAAAACGCAAACATTTCTTACTCTCAAATTGCAGGAGTTATTGCACGTGGCTCAGGAAACACAATTGAAGATTCACTTATATGCTTTAATGGTTATGGCAGAGAAACTTATTATGCTTCTCCTGCTGGCGATATTGTTTTGCACAACGATGCGTTTAGCGATATTTCACAAACACATTGCTCTGATCTTGAAGCTTGCCACTACTGTGAATGTGGAGGATTAGACTTTGATGTTCCTATTCCTGATGAATGGGAATATATCCCCATAGATGGAAACGTGGTGCGTGATTGTGAAGGATATCCTTATACTGCGTTTGAAGACAACAAGAAGTATAGATTGTGTTCAGATCTTTATTCTGAGGACGCATCAACACTCGTTATATCTGGAGCAAAGAACATAACAATAGACGGAAACGGAAAGTATGTTGAGAACAGGCTTGGGTCTAGGAGTGGAGGAATCAATACTTTTGCTGTTTTGATTGAGGGTGATTCAGAAGGTGTTGAGATAAAGAATGTTGAATTGAAATCACGCCATTCTGCGTTCCCCCCTTACACTTTGGGCCACGCCCTAAAAATCACAGACGATGCCAAATCTATTACTATCAAAGATTCAAACATTTCATGGTCAGTTTTAGTTGAAAACAACAATCCTGGAGAGGGAAACGAAAACGTCTTTGAGAATGTTAAGTTTGAGACGAGAGGAGTTAATGTGGAGTATGTCTTTACTGGTACTTCCCATACTGAAATTTCTGGAAATTCTGTTTTCAATCCGCTTGAGGGATCTTATCCCTCTCTTTTGGTTAATACTTTTGCGGATGTTTTGATTAAGGATTCTATAGTGGGTTATTCTCTAGCACTCCCTTATACAGAAATAAAAGATTTTGCACATGTTCAATTTGTCAATTCAAATGTAAATGTCTCTGTTATCGACATTTTTTTCAATGAAGGAGGACAAAGTTTTAATGTTCTCAATCTCAAGACCGGCCTTATTAATGGAACCGCAGTTTCAACTAACCCTGAGGGGTTGTCTGTTACTTTTGAAAATTCAAATGTTCTCATATCCCTTGAAGCTTTAAGTCCGTTTAGGATAAATTTAAAGGGAGGTAATTCTCATATCCAAAACAGCATAATATTATATTTATCTACGAAATCAGACTTGGTTTGTGATGTTTACAACACAGAGTTTTCTAGTGTAGAGGTTATGGACACATCTAAAATTAATACCTATGGCCAAACAATTATTCATGACGTCATTTATTTCGGTAAAGATTTGCCTAGCATTGACACTCTCTTCTCCGGCACATGGAAAGTTGATGGTCCGATAACAGTTGGCACACCCGGTTTAACAACAAATGACTTTGCCATAACTGTTTATCTAAGGCCAGCTATTGTTAGCGAATCTCCTGCAGGAATTTCATCAACTGCAAGATATGGGATATTAAAATATTATAATACTACTGTGTGTGGAGTTAGTGAGGAAGCCTGTGGGGGTTTGTATGATGACGGATGTTGCTATACTCAAAAAACATGCAAATTCACTCCTGCCCATAACCTTGGCTGGGTTAATATGACATTTAATTTCTATGGTGTTCCTGGAGGGGACGTTTCTTCAGATATTATAGATACTGCACTAAGCCTTAGCCCGGACAATTTGACACTAATGACATTCAGGCAATTTAATGAATATAACCATTCAGGTATTGAATTCTGCAGCCAGGTTGATGATGTAATAAATCCTCCTGAAACGGACACTTCAGAAGCAGCAGTACTTTTATGTCCTGAATTTGCACAAACTGCAGGAGTATGCGAACCTCCCTCTCCTGGAAGTTGGTGGGGTGAACAGATACAAGGTTCTGAAATTGGGGAGGAATGCGATTCAACTTTGGGTTTAGAATGCGAAGAGGGAGAATGTGATGGAGGTTATTGTCTTCCTTCTGTTGATGTTGGGTGCACAAGAATACCAAAGCCTTTCTTAGGGGATAGGTATGTCGGGAAAAGATGTGAGGGGGATTATGCGGTTGTCCATAACGAGTGTTCAGGGTCATCTGCTAGAAATTATGAGTGCAGTGAAGATGATTCAGGTTCATGTATTATTTTGGTTGAAACAACATGTGGTGAGGGTTCAACATGTGGGATTGTTGGGGGCGTAGCAACCTGCGTAAGCCCTGGTGATGGGGATTCTCCTCCTGGAGGAGATTACGGTCCGGATCTGATTGGGTAGTAACATGATAACTTATCGGTTGTTTAATAGTGAGGATTCTTATAACTTAATTCAGTTTTATTATAAGGAGTTTCCTAATGCTTACACTGATTTTCCTAAATGGTGGATTAAAAAAGAATCTTCTATTGGCGAGTACTATTCCACAGTAGGTAAAGACAATAACACAATTTTTCTTGCTTTAGATAATAAGAAAATAGTGGGTGTTTTACCTCTGGCTCATCAAAAAGATAAATTTGATAATTTAATAGGTGTTATTGGTCATTTTTTGGTTTCTGATAATTATCGTTCAAAAGGGATAGGTACACATTTATTTAAACAAGCTATTGATTATGCTATTTCTAAAAATTACTCTTCTTTAACTTTATTAGTATTCAAGAAACATTCTATTTTAGTTGGTTTCTATTTAAAACAAGGTTTTTACACTGAAATTGAACTTTTAGAACCTGATCTTAAACTAATGCTTTGTGTGATGGTAAAAAAATTAAATGGGTAATGTGGAAAATTCATTTAATGATTACAACATTCCTATGAACATCGTATTCACTATTCTGTGCTCTTATCAAATATTTTCCCGAAGACAAATCAGAAGCATCAAAAGTCACTTCTCTTCCATCAATAATTTTTTTATCAACAATTTCTCCATTAATTGTATACAAGGTTACAGTTCCATCTGTCATTTGTTCTGGAAGTTTAACAGAAAACCTTGCATTAGTAGGGTTTGGATAAACAGACATATTTAACTCCATTGGTTTGTTTTCAGATTCGTGGATTGAAAGCGGAATTGAGAGGTAATTTGTTGGATCATTTAAAGTGTAAAGTATTTGGATGTTTCCTCCCATACTAGTTCCACCTGACTGATTAAAAGTACTGTCTATCGTTGTTTCAAAATACCTAACAAACCTTTCAGATATAATCCCCCTTATCGGAGGACCCCTGATTCTAACATATTCTATCCAGTTGGTTGCCATTGGATCCCAACTGGCAAATGATAATTTATTCATATATATTCCCTCCCATCTTGATGTTAGTTCTTCCATAGTTCCTTGTCTATATGTATAAGTAACTATTCTTGCATCAGAACTATCTGGGAATATCAATGTATCAGCATAAACTCCACACAAATATTCTTCTCCCCCTACTGTCAGTGTATAAGTCGTATCCCCTCCAGTTGAGTTTGTTATCGGAGATCCATTCTTTTTATATGTCCATTTAAGGTATTCATCACTTGCAGGAACACCAGAGGTATCTGTAAAAACTGCCATCCATCTCCATTCATATTCATCAGTTAAATCTTCAGAGGTTTTTCTCAGTTCTTTTTTGTCAGTTTCCATTCCTCTAGTAAGTTTAAAATCATCCATTTCTTTTTGTATTCTTTCACTAACAACAACTGGTTTAACATCATTAGTTTTAACATCTGGTTTAACAGCTTCTCCTGCAATTGCTCCTCCTGCTGTCAAAACAGCAGCGGCAACACCAACTTTAACTAATTTTCCTCTGGTCATATTTAAAATTATGAATTTTGTTTTTTATAATTCTTTCGGTTGTAAAACTTCCAGTATTAGTCCAACCAATTTAATACTTTTTTAACACATGTTTCTGTTTTTGGAACTTCACCAAACACTAAAGCATCCAATTCTTTCGAAAAATATTTCTTTTTTTGTTGTAAAGCTTCAATAAATTCTTTTTTATTAAATTTTTTACTGTAAAACCCAAGTTTATTATTCACCAATTCTTTTTTGAAACTCACATTTTTATTTTCAATTAAAAACCACAAATCATACAAATCCCTAGCTTTTTCACGTGTAACAATAGCTCTTATTTTCTCAGCACAAATTTCATCTAATGCCATTCCCTGCATTATTTTAATAGGTAATTTATAAGCAGGGAAATCTAGTTTTTCAACTTTCGTTTTCTCAATAATTTCTTCTCTTTTACTTATTTCAACATAAACAAAACAAAGATCTTTTTCTGATGTATGTAAGGGTCCTTTTGCAGCTATTCTAAAAGATAATGTTATCTCATCGTTTTTAATCAGTTTAAACTCATTTTCAATCCCAAACAAAATCAATGATTCAGAAACTTTTTCAGCTAGATTTTCTTTCAAATCTCCAATCAAAGTAAAGTCCAAATCCTCTGAAAAACGAGGTAAATTATGAAAGAACCACAAATAAGTTCCTCCTTTAAATACTAAAGGTTTTTCAGCCAGACAAGTTAAAATTACTGATTGAATATAATGTTTTTCCTGTTGCCAAGGTTTCATGTTATTGAGTTTTGCTATTTTAAGTAAGGTTTCTTTGTCAATCATTTTTAAACACCTTTTTTATTTTATTTTTGCCCCTGCATTTAAGTTTCAATAAATATTTTTCAATTTTATTTTTATCCAATTTCTCTTTAAATTCAACATAATTCTTTTTTGAAAATATGTTCAAATAAACTCCGTCTATCAATGCTTTTTCAGGATCAGCAACATAAACATAACTATTATCTTTTTTAAATTTTGAATATCCAAAAAACAAACTTGATGATATTTTATGATATTTAATTCCCAATTCGGGATATTTCAAACTATTTTTTGTTGTCACACAAGTCATTTCTTTTGGAACTTGTTGTACAATGTTATGAAAAAGTAATGCTGATTCCAATGAGATGTAAGAAGGTTCAACCATCTGGCACGATATTACAAAATCATCATCTGTAAATGAAATTTTACCTCTTATCAATTGTTTAGCGAGAGTTTTCTTGACCAATCTGTTTGCGTACACTTTTGCAATTGTTTTAGGTTTGCGTATCAAATTTGCAAGTTGTTGTGTGGAATAAACCATCCTTCCGGATTTTAATGCATTTTCCCTTATACTATACAATGTCATTTCTTTCATTTCATCACACCCAAGTAACTATATTGTTACTTTGGAGTGATGTTATTTATAATTCTTTCGGTTATAAACTCCTAGTATCAATTTAACCAACATATAATGTATGCATTTTTTAAACATTTGTGTATAAATTGTATACATATGTTGAGTTCATTCATTTCTTCAGAAGTTAAGAGAAAACTTTTACAATATTTCATTCTCAAAAATAAGGAAGGAACTGTTAGAGGTATAGCTGAAGAATTACAAGCCAACCCCTCTCAGGTTTCAAGAGAATTAAAAAAATTGGAAGAAACAAGTTTGTTGATTATGGAAAAAAGGGGCAACCAAAAAAATTATTCTTTAAATTTGGACTGTAACTTTGTTGATGATTTAAGAGGATTTCTCTTAAAAACTTCTACTTTTCAGGATATCCTAAAAAACCAATTGAAAAATATAAAAAACATAAAATGTGCTTTTATTTTTGGATCTTATGCTCAAAACAATTTTAATAGCAACAGTGATATTGATTTATTTATAATCGGGGAACCCGACGTGCATAACTTAAACAAAGTCATTCACAAAATTGAAAAAAAGATTGGATGGGAAATCAATTATGTTGTCATGCCAAAAGAAGAATTTAATTCCAAAAAACAACACGGGTTTATCAAAAATATACTACAAAATGAAAAAATTCCAATTAAAGGCGATATAAATGAATTTATCTGATTTGGTAAAGAAAGATAGAATAAAGGAAATCCCCATAGATGAGGTACAAATAAAAAATTCGTTGGAACTTTGCCATAGGGATCTAAAAGCAGCTGAATTCAATTTAAAAAATGACTTAATTGACTGGGCTTTCAGTATTTCTTATAATTCAATTCTCCAAGCAGGCAGGGCGTTAATGTATGCTTATGGATATACTCCAAGATCAGATGATTCCCATAGGATAACTTTGGAGTTTATTGAGATTATGCTCGGTTCTAAACATTCAGAACTATTCAACACTTTAGATAGAATTCGTAAAAAAAGACATATTACTGTTTACGATCAAACCGGTGTTGTTACAGCCTACGAAGCTAAATTTGCTTTTAATCAAGCAAAAGAATTCGTTAAAATTGTTGAGAAGAAGATAAAAGAAAAAAAACTATTCTAATCCAAACCTTTAATTATTTTCTCTTTGTTTTAATTATATGATAAACTACAGGTTGGCAGACGAAAATGATAAAGAAAAGATAATTGGGTTTTATCACGTTGAATATTTCAAGCTTGCCGAAGGCATTTTTTCCAAGCAGTTAATAGATTATTATGAAAAGGTTGGAGAATATTATGCTTCTCTTGTAAACACAAATCCAAACTTTTATTTATTTCTTGCTTTAGAGAAAGATAAAATAGTTGGCACACTCCCAATTTTTCTAGATGATAAAGACACAAAGATGTCTGCCTTGGGAAGTTTTATTGTTAAGGAAGAATACCGTCAAAAAGGCGTTGGTTCAGAATTATTAAAACAAGCTATAAAATTAGTAAAACAAAAAAACCAGACAAAACTGTGTGCTGCTGTTCCTAAAGCTTTTATAGATAAAAACAAGCGTTTGCCCGATTTCTACATTAAACACGGTTTTAAGCATGAGAATACTATAAACGACTTTGAAAAAAACCTTATTTTTGAGGGTTATGCCCTTAACCTTCTTTAATCAAATTGTCATTTGATTAATGTTATTTGTTTTGAAATTTGTTTTCCTTCTTCTGTAACCAACCTAATAAAATACTGTCCTGAAGATAAATCACCAGCTTCAAATGTTGTTTTATCAGAATTGTCCAACAGTTTCTTATCCACAACATTTCCCATCACATCATAAAGTGTTAAAACTCCGTTTACCTTTTCATCCAGTTCAACTGAAAACTGGGCGTTGAACGGATTCGGATAAATTTTCAAATCAATTGTTTGTGGCTTATTATCTGTCTCATGAATACTCAAGGGAATTGAAAGATAATAGGGTGTGTGATCTACGTAATATGATTTTTTATATTCGTTTGGGGGAGGTCTTGGTTGCACACTTGATCCTGCATTTGAGTATACACTATCATCAGTTACTTCTACATAGGTTACAGACCTTGTGATAGTTGGTCCTGGCGGTCCTCTGCATCTGACTGATTCAATCCATCTCGTTGCGGTCGAATCCCAATATCCGAAACTCAAACTATTCATTGGTGTTACTCCTTCCCATCTTGCTTCCAAATCACTCATTGTTTCTCCTTGCCTATAATTATATCTCACACTGTAGGGATCACCGCCTTCACAAGATACATAATCTAAGAATGTCCCACACAAATATTCTTCTCCCCCTACTGTCAGTGTATAAGTCGTATCCCCTCCAGCTGAATTGGTTATCGGAGATCCATTCTTTTTATATGTCCATTTAAAATACCCTGAAGTGTCTTCAATCCCCCCAATGTCTATATACCACGCGAACCATCTCCACTCATAATTATCTTCTAAATCAGAGGTTTTTCTTAGTTCTTTTCTATCAGTCTCTTTTCCGTCAGTTTCCATTCCTCTAGTAAATTTAAACTCATCCATTTGTTGTTGTATTCTTTCACTAACAACAACTGGTTTAACATCATTAGTTTTAACATCTGGTTTAACAGCTTCTCCTGCAATTGCTCCTCCTGCTGTCAAAACAGCAGCGGCAACACCAACTTTAACTAATTTTCCTCTGGTCATATTTAAAATTATGAATTTTGTTTTTTATAATCTTTTCGGGACTGAAAAATCCTGGACTTCCAGTATTATCTCCTAAAAATCAGTTACTACTAATTGTATAAATAAAATCATCCTCCCAACTGAGACTTTTGTAAATTTTATCCCCCAAACCTTCAAACTTCTTTTTTTCATTATCCTCAAGAGGATAATTTCCATAGAAAGTTATTTTTTCATCATCAAAACAAATCAATTGCTTTCTTACCATATTAATATCATTTTTAGCAACATATTCATAACCGATTGAATAACAATGACCCTTGTTCTGATGTTTTTGGTCTTGTGTTACACAAGTGTATTCAAAAGAGGTTGGTTTTTGCAAATTTTCACAGTCAAATATCCTACCCTCAATTTCACATTTTCCATTGCCCAATTGCTCAACAACATATTCTTCTCCATCAATAAAAAATATCAAATCTTGGCCTCTAAATTCTATTTCAAATTCGTTGGTTTCCACATTTCTTTTTTCTATTTTTACAATGTATTTCCCTTCAAATTTTTTTGTTTCCCATTTTTCTTCCATTTCTTCTAACCTATATCCGTCACATCCAAATTTTTCAGAAAGTTCTTTTTTTTCAGATTCAGATACTCCAGTACAACCCATTAACAAAACCAAACAAACAAAAACCAATAAGTTTTTCAATCAAATTACCTCTTTTCTGTGTAAGCAATCACTAAATCCCCTGTTCCAACACTTGGCAAATCCACAATGGCTGTATTATTGAAAATATTTTGTTCTTCCCCACCAATATGAACATGAGTCAAAGTACAATTTTCATTACCTTCTATTGTTAAATTATATCTACTGTATAAACTTTTTGGGTTAATAGAAATAGAATGTGAATAAAATTTAGGTTCATCAGAAGGATAAAGTATTTCACATACATATCCTTTCTCAAGTTCTTTAGGGACGCCAGAAAAGTAATCTTTGGGCAGTAATTCCATAACAAGATCCTCTACTTCAAAATGATAGTTTGGATCAGATATTTTACCAGGTATACAAAAACTTAATTCCCCTTTAGTTCTCAAAAGTATTTTTGCATTTTTTTCAATTATGGGGGGAGGCTCAACAACTATTTTTTCTCCTTCTTCTTTTTCTTTGGCAGGAATTTGGGGCATATAAAAAACTATCCCTATTATGGTTCCAACCAAAATAACACCAATTATTGCCAATACTAACAAAAACAAAACAGTTTTCCAGTCAAATATTCTTTTCCCCATGATGTATAGATATGTATGTAGTTTTTTATATTTATCGCTCTAATTTTATATCATATGGTTTCTAGAAAAGAGTTATTGATTTTTATAATTTCATCTAGTCTTATTTTTTCTAGTTTTTCAATAAATCACTCTGGAACAATAGAATTGACAAATAAAACAGGATATATAAAAATTAACATAACTCCCGAAATTTCTACTTTCGAAGAAATCAGGGAAGAATATATAGAACAAACTCCCGAACTGTCTTTTGCTTTGATTACAGATAACACTTACCCTAGCAACACAAAAAATACACATATCAAACAGTACAAGAATGAATTGATTGATTGCGGCGTAAATTTTTTATATGAATACAATTTAACCAACCAAAATTATCAATACGCTTTTGATCAATCATATGCTGCTCTTGAATCAGAAAAAGGACCTAAAAACATAATTTTTATCAGTGATTTTCTTTATTCAGAATCTATTGATCTGGATAATACTACGTATGATTCCTATTTATGTTATCAAAAGCGATCAGAATTCTAATATATATAAAACTCTCAATTATGGGGGGTTAATAAATATGTATAGATTAGTCAAGAATGTTGAGTTTACAAAACCCCCTAATGTATATCTCAGTTCAACATCAGAAATTTGTGATTTAATCCAAAAAGATCAATCCAATGAATCATTGCTTAAAGATTGGATGGGGAGTGATTTGAAAGTTTTGATCAAAGGCCCCTGCGAATATGAAATTTCTCCTAAAAGAATTTCAAATATTCAAAACCAAACTTATAATTATGTTGTCCAAGTTGATTGTTCCAAATCTCCCTATTCCCAAAACAAAACTGTTATTACGGGCATACATATAACTTATGAAGATTTATTTGAAAAAGAAGTTTCAGAATATTACTCTCTCGAAATTTGGGGTTATTCAGAATCAATTCCACCAACCAATCAAACCGAAGCTTGTGCGCTTTCAAATTATATAATATCATACCCAAACACTCTTACTTTTTACAAAGGTTTCAAATTTGATTGTCCAGCAGAAAACATTGCTTTGGAAAAAACTTCTGGAACTTTAATAAACGGGCAAGATTTTTATCCAGTAATTGGTCAATACACTATTTTAACTCAACCTAATAATGAAAAATTATATGTAATATACAAATCCAACCAATATAACGATTATATCGATTCAAGTAAATTTTATGGCAATATGCCAGTAACTTTACATCCCAAAAATGAGAAAATTCTAAGTATTTCAACCACATTAGCAGGAGGAACAGATAATGTTGGTGATTCGATTAGTACTATTGCAGATTATGTTTCTAATGAAATAACGTATACTCTTTTTGATGGTGCCTGGAACTGGAATAGTGATTTGGACGTTTTAGAAAAAAAACATGGTGCATGTGTTGATTATTCTGCTTTATTCAGTTCCATGTCTAGAAGCTTAGGAATTCCAGTTAGAGGAATTTTAAGCACCAATAAACAATTATTGGGTACAGGTCATGAATACGTAGAATACTATGATGGTGGCAAGTGGCATCATTTAGAACCGCAAACCAACCACGTGAATAAACCCGACATGTATCTCCGTCAAAATAGCTGGTCCTACGCACACTCACTTAATTTAACAACAATTAACGATTCAACAATGCAAAATTTCTTACAAAGTTATAGAATTGCCCATTGGTATGTAGATCCAGAGGGGGAACCCCAAAAAGATGAAAAAACTTCTTTCTTATATGGTGTTGGTTTTGCAGGACCTGGTTTGATGTCTGACGTAGACCAATACACAAAAAAGAAAGCATGTGGAGAAAACATTTCATCAAGAATTTCTTTTGGTAATTTTATATATGAAGATTGTGGTATTTTATGTTTACCTCCTCAATTAGATCAATACAATGCAAAAAATGTTAAATTTGGTTTTAGAGATATCGATAACATAATCATTTATCCAAAGGTTATTTACAGAAAAGATGTTCTTAAACCAGGTGATTACTATATGGAAACTTTTAATTTCAGTTTAGATAACTGTTCTAGATCGGGGTCAACTGAAATTTATTTAATTTATGACACTCCATCTGGAGAAACAATCACAAAAACCAGTAAACTTATATTAGAACCTTAATTATATGTGCAAAAACAATTGTCATAATAATCCTTATAATTGGCAGAACAATTCAATACCAATTTTCCATCATTTTTTTATTAGTTAAACAATGTTTTTTTCGCATTCTGATTTACAATCTCCCCCATAACCTAGTGAATACACTTGACAATCTGCCCATTCCACATATTCTTCATCGTCACACATTCCAATAAAAACAATATATTCTTATAATCATTGAATAGCTCAAAATAAAAATTAAAAACAAATAAACATTTACGCTATTCTGAAAGTTTCTCTTTCTAAAGCTTGCTCAAAATCTTTTTTTGTTTTGTTCTCACGTTTAACTCTATAAACTGCTTCCCTTGCTTGCTGATTTCTAATGCTTTTTTCATCTTCACCAATACCAGGTTCATTCATAAAATTCACAATTGATGTATAAAATTTTCCAATCATACTTTCTATTTTATCATTGGATTTTTCTGACAGTTTATAGATTTTCATTGTGTCAATTGATCCAAAACCAAAAATCTGTTCATCTAACGAATCAAAAATTTCCACATATTCTCTCAATGTTTTTTTACTTTCTTTTTCAATATTTATCAATCTGTCATACGAGTCAAAATCTTTTCCTTTCAAATAAGCTTCAATTGCAAAAAGTCTGCACTCCTCAGTTTTAGGATGCTTGCTCATGCCTTCTTCATATATTTTTCCAGCATACCTATATCTGTTTTCTTGAAGCTCAACATGTGAGTATTGTGTTGCAAGTTCATAAAATCTCCCCGAGTAATAGTATTCTCCTTTTTCTCTAAGATAATCAGATATTGACATACACGTAACAATAGATTCAGTATGTTCTTCTATATTTTCCATAACGCCTTTCATCATGTTTAGTGCCTGTTCAAAATAAGTTTCATTTTCAAAGCCTTTTTTTGCCATTTTCTCAATGCGCGATGACATACTTTCTCCAGCTATGATTACAGGAATTTTTTCTTGAATTTCCCGAACCTTTTTTTCAGGCTTCACAACCAATGACATAACATATTTATGCGTTTATTTCTTTAAAAAGCCTTGCTTTAAACAACTGAATTTCCTTTATTGGCGTTTATCGAAAGCATCTTTTGTATCGCTTCCTGAACATCTTTAGCGACTTCCTCAACCGGTTTTCCTGCATCAATAATAACCCATTCTTTTTCTTCAAAAAATTTATTTGAGGCCAGCTCATGATAATTATCTCTAGCATTAACTTGCATTACAAGATTTTTTTCATGTCTGTCTTTGTTGCTGTCCCTTTTGGCCAGTTCATCTGGTTTGCCGTCTAGCAGAATAACATAATCTGGTTTGGGTAAATTTAATTTTTGAACATCTGCAATCAATTCATTAAAACCAATTTTTTGACCTTGATAGGCAATGGTGGAAAAATAATACCTGTTTAATATAACAACTCCTCTTTCGCTTTCTTTTTCAATAATCTCTTTTTCATTGACCATTTCTTTTAAATATTCAACTGCAACTTCTTCATCTGTCAAATCAACGTCTCCCCTAAGATAATTCCTTATTTTTGTATCTCCCTCTTTCGGGTATCTATGGATATAACAATTTGTAACCCACATATTTCTCAACCATTTATAAACAAGCTCAACTTGAGTATCTTTTCCAGTACGGTCTATTCCTTCAAATACAATAATCATTTAACTCACCTATTTAAATTACCGCATTCTCTTATACCTTTTTATTTATAAAGTCTTTGATTTTATTCATTGCTCCAGAGAGTACTTCTGAATTCGGAAGGAATACAATCCTAAAACATTTTTCTTTAATGATTGGTGAAAACCCGCTTCCAGGAACAACCAAAATACCTGTGTTTTTCAACAAGTCCAAAACAAATTCTGTATCTGTTTTCCATGGTCCTTTTATTTTTATAAACATATAAAATGCACCTTCTGGTTTGACGGTTTCTACATTTTTTGTTTCGTTTAATATGTTATATGCAACATCGCGTTGCAGTTTAAATTGATTTAAAACAGGTTCAATATCATAGGGTTCTGTAAATGCAGAAATTGCACCTCTTTGGATCTCCCAATTAGTGCACAGTCTTGCATTTGCCAGTTTCTGTGTTGCTTGTTTTAATTTTTCCAGTCCGTCTCCATGAAAAGCCAAATACCCCAATCTTGCACCCGGGTAAATAAAAACTTTGGATAAACCGTTCCCCCTAATAACATTCAAATCTCCTGCAAATTCGGATAAAGAATGGAACTTTCCATCAAAAACCAGCTTATCATATATCTCATCTGCGATAATGGGAATATTAAATTCTCCTGCCAAATTTGCAATATCTTTCAGGGTTTTATATGAATAAACTTTGCCAGTTGGATTATTCGGATTTATAACAACAATAGCTTTTGTCCGCTCATTTATTTTTTTTCTCATGTCTTCAATATCTGGTTCATACTTTTCATCGCACAAATAATAATTTTGTATTCCTTCATAGATATCGCTTTTTGTATTATACAAAGGATAACCTGGAGAAGGCAACAAAAAATTGTCGCCCGAATTCATCAATGCCTGAAACATAAAATCTATGCCTTCACTCAAACCAGATGTAATGAATATATCTGATGCCTCCAATTTTTCTTTTTCTCCAATCACTTTTCTGAGTTCTGCATCTCCCTCAGAAGGCGCATAGCCGTGCCATTTCCCCGATCTAAAGGCATCGGATATTGCATCAACAATGTGGGAGGGAGGTTTGAATCCATACTGACAGGGATCCCCAATATTCAAATAAGTTAATTTCTTGCCTAACGCTTCTTCTTTTTTTGCCTCCAAAACAATGTCCCTTATAGCATAATGTAAACAAGAAATTCTTTTCGCAAGTATCATCCTATCACCTGATTTTTTTAAAAGAGTTCTTTTATAAAGAATTGAGTTTGGAGATAAACGAAACAAATATAAATCTATTAACAACTTAAAAGAAAAGTGAGAAATAAACTTAAGGCGCAGTCAGCAATGGAATATCTCCAAACTTATGGATGGGCATTATTAATTATTATAGTTGTTTTAGCAATAATTTTATACATAATGGGTTTTTTGGGAACACCCGAATATTGTTTGTTTGATGATATATCTATGTCTTGTATGGATCCTTCAGTTCCTGGCATGTCACAAGATGCTTATATTTTGGGAAAGCTTACAAACAATCATAATAAAGATATAATTGTAAGAGGAACTTTATGTGTTGAACAGCCCCCCCTGCCTCTCTCATTCAACGATACCAGAACATTTTATTTTGGGGATGGTTCAAGAGAACAAGGTAGAAGACTGCGACAAGGTCAAGGATTTTTATTTAATGATTTAGGTCTCCAATGCCACAAAGGAAATTATATTGTCAATTTAACACAATCAAGATACAATGGACATTTATACATATGGTATAATTTTGCAGATGATCTTCCAGAAATGGCGCCAAGAGTTATGCATGCAAAACTAAGTCTTGGAATTGTTGAAGGTTTATTTATTGAAGAAGGAGTGATATGCGGTGACGGAGTATGCGACCCGGGGGAGAATCATGAGACTTGTTTTGAGGATTGTCACTGCGGAGATGGAGAAGTTAATTTCGGAGAAGAATGCGATAATTCTGCACTAGATTCATTTTGTCCTCGTATTCAAACCTGTACTTCTTTTTGTATTTGTGTAGGTCCTATATGTGGAAATGGAATATGCGATGCAGGAGAAAATGAAATGAATTGTTTTGAGGATTGTCACTGCGGAGATGGCATTTGTCAAATAAGTTACGGTGAAAACTATATCACTTGTCCTGATGACTGTGGATCACTGTGCGTAGGGATTGTTTGTGGCGATGGGATTTGTACACCAGAATGTGAGACAATACTTTCTTGTTCTGCAGATTGTTCTTCTTATTGTGATAGTGAAGAATGTGGCAATGGTTATTGCAATCCAACTTGTGAGAATATGCTTTCTTGCCCTGTAGACTGCGATCCCTGCTATAATTCTTGCGGAAATTTAATTTGCGAATTTGAATGCGGTGAAAATGCACTAACTTGCCACAGGGATTGTTGGTGTGAAGATGGTATGTGTGGATGCAATGAAGATGGAATATGTGAGCCTCATTTTGGAGAAAGTTTTGCTTTATGTCCATTAGACTGTTTCTGTGATAATGACAGAATTTGTGAACCAGAGCAGGGAGAAACATTAGAAAACTGTCCTGGAGATTGCAAATGCGGAAACGGCAGATGTGATTACACATGGCCTCAGTATGAAACAATTTATACTTGTCCAGAAGACTGCTGGTGCGATGAAGATGGAGTATGCGAACCTAGAATGGGTGAAAAATTTGGAGATTGTCCGTTAGATTGTTATTGTGATGGAAATGGTATTTGTGATACTAGTCATGGCGAAGATCATTCCAACTGTCCCAGTGACTGTTTGTGTAATAACAATAATATATGCGAACCCCATTTAGGAGAAACATTAGAAAACTGTCCTGGAGATTGCAAATGCGGAAACGGCAGATGTGATTACACATGGCCTCATTATGAAACAATTCATACTTGTCCAGAAGACTGTGAATGTGATTATGATGGTCTTTGTGAACCCCATTTAGGAGAAACATGGAAAAACTGCAGAACTCATGATTGTTTTTGTGATAGTAATGGAATTTGTGAAAATCACTTTGGAGAAAATTCCTGTAATTGTGTAGATGATTGTGGATGCAACTATAACAGAATATGTGAACCAGAACGTCATGAAGACGAAATAAATTGCCCATCAGACTGTTAAGATATGTTTCAGGTAGATATTATGAAAAAAATAATTATTTTTATAGGGATTTTATTTTTTTTGGTTAGTATGGGTTGCCTTGAACAAAACCCAAATCCATACTCCCCTAAAGAGTTTACAGATCCTAATTCAACGGGTTATCAAAACCAAACTCTGGAAAAGCCAATTCATAATTACACAACTTTAACTTTTTTTGAAGAAGATTTAAACTATGAAGAAAATATAACATGGCATTCCAACAAATTTGCAGCAATTTATGCTTTTGAAAAACCAATAACTTTCGTTTACGAAGAAGGATATGCTGTTTTGCCCTGGAGAATTTCAATTAAAACAACTGATTGGATTTATTCTTGCAACCCCATAAATATGAGCCTCTCATCAAATATAAACTATGCAATGAATTACAGCACGCATAGTTCTTTTCAACCATTGGGAGATTCTTGTGGAGTTGTTTTTTATCCTGGAGAATACAATGTTGTTATAGACAACAAACATATAGGGAAGGTTATGGTCAAAGGTTAGATTTATAAACTCCATATTTATTATATTTTAAAGAAGTGGTTGTATGAAAGCGCAGTCAGCAATGGAGTATCTCCAAACTTATGGATGGGCATTATTAATTATTATAGTTGTTTTAGCAATAATTCTATACATAATGGGTTTTTTGGGAACACCCGAATATTGTTTGTTTGATGATATATCTATGTCTTGTATGGATCCTTCAGTTCCTGGCATGTCACAAGATGCCTATATTTTGGGAAAGCTTACAAACAATCATAATAAAGATATAATTGTAAGAGGAACTTTATGTGTTGACCAAATTCCATCTGGTTTGAATTTTGG
>Ga0334886_1000779_pt1 | contig 43768 bp, 41 predicted proteins | sample GraSluR1_MG_9_FD_207232 | JGI IMG/M metagenome (GOLD analysis project Ga0334886, IMG submission 207232) | Sludge microbial communities from methane-producing bioreactor in Wageningen University, Netherlands - Granular Sludge_27_06-R1 | ecosystem: Engineered > Bioreactor > Anaerobic >... | reverse complement strand
AACCGCTCCCGTTCGATTATCGGTACCGGAACTCCCATCACGTTCTTTCCCCTGATATCAAGAGCGATGTGGCGCTTGGTCGCAAACGATGCTGACTTCAGGGTGACCGGATCGTCGACTGCCTGGGCGATGAGAAGCGACCTGTACGCACTGTCGGCAATACGCTCCAGTCTCTCTCTCGAATCAGAGACCGATTCCATGATCCGGAAAAATTCCTGTATCAGGGCATCCATCTTCTCACGGAGAAGGTCCCGGCCCTGCTCCGCGAGCTTGATCTGGGCCCGTTTCCTGATCATCTCCATGCGGGTCGGGTTCACCTGCTCCATGACGATCAGCCTGCCCTGTATGCGGGGTGATATCTCTTTATGTATTCCACTTTTATCCGCTTCAACTCATCCTCCGGCAGGGATGCCATGAGGTCCCACCCGAGTGCGAGTGTCTGCTCTATCGACCGGTTCTCGTCACCCTGCGAGATGAACCTGCGTTCGAACTGGTCTGCGAACGATAGATACTTCTTATCCAGCTCGGTGAGGGCTTCCTCGCCGACGATCGCAACAAGCCTCCGGAGATCCCTGCCGTACGCATAGGAGGCGTAGAGCTGATCTGCGACGTTCCTGTGGTCTTCCCGTGTCTTTCCCGGACCGATACCGAGGTTCATAAGACGCGAGAGGCAGGGAAGGGAATCGATCGGTGGCTCGGCGCCCCGTCGGAAGAGGTCCCTCGAGAGGACGATCTGGCCCTCCGTGATGTAACCGGTAAGATCGGGGACCGGATGCGTGATATCGTCATCAGGCATCGTCAAGATCGGGATCTGCGTGATAGATCCGGTCTTTCCCTTAATCCTCCCTGCACGCTCATAAATGGAGGCAAGGTCCGTGTACATGTATCCCGGGTATCCCCTTCTTCCCGGGACTTCCTCCCTGGCAGTCGAGATCTCCCGCAATGCCTCGCAGTAATTGGTCATATCGGTGAGGATGACAAGCACGTGGAGATTGTGGGTAAACGCCAGGTACTCTGCGACAGAGAGCGCACATCTCGGTGTTGCGATTCGTTCGATGGTCGGGTCATCAGCAAGGTTCATGAAGAATACCACGCGTTCCAGGGCGCCGGTACGCTCGAAGTCGTTCATGAAGAAGGAGGCTTCCTTGTACGTGATGCCCATGGCCACGAAGACGACGGCGAACTGTTCGCCTTCTCCAAGCACCCTGCTCTGTCGTGCGATCTGGGCTGCAAGCTGGTTGGCGGGAAGACCGGATCCTGAAAAGATGGGGAGTTTCTGACCCCGCACGAGGGTATTGAGCGCATCGATTGCGGAGACACCAGTCTGGATGAAGTCCGAGGGTTTGTCGCGGGCATAGGGGTTTATGGCCGTACCAGCGATGTCCACGGTATCTTCGGGGATGATGTTGGGACGGCCGTCACGCGGGAGTCCGACACCATTGAAGATCCGTCCCAGCATATCGATGGAGACGTCGATCTGGGCCGCCTCGCCGGTAAACCGGATGTTTGTCACCGAGTTGTCAACCCCGCTTGTACCCTCGAATACCTGGACAACCGCCATCTCCCGTGATATGTCGAGGACCTGTCCGGTCCGGATCTCCCCGTCAGGGAGGGTAATGCGTGCCGTCTCCCCATACGATACGCCGATCGGGTTTTGCACGAACATGATGGGACCGGAGACGTAGTTTATCGTCCGGTAGTCCCTGCTCATCAGCGGGTCGGATCTCATCGTTCGGCCTCCAGTGCATCAATTGATGTCTTGATCCTCTCTGCGAGAGCCTGTATCTCACCTGCAGATCCGAGTTCCTTCATGCGTGCGATCTCGGAACGAAGGGGAAGTAATGAGACCTGTTTCAATCCGACACCCCGTTCTATTGCATTGTTCATGGCCGAGTCGTAGCTCTGGATCGCCTTCAACATCCAGTACTGCTTATCAAGCGGACAGAACGAATCCGTGTCGCTGTAGGCGCTCTGCTGGAGGAAGTCCTCCCTGATCATGCGGGTAACCTCGAGGATGGCCTTCTCGCTCTCGGGAAGAGCGTCAGGGCCCACGAGCTGTACAATCTCCTGGAGTTCGACTTCCTTCTGCAACAGATACATCATGCGGTCACGGAGTTCTTCCCAGTCAGGCCCCAGGTTCTCCAGGTACCAGTCGTTCAAGCTGTCGATATACAGCGAATAACTCTTTATCCAGTTGACAGACGGGAAATGCCTCCTGTATGCAAGGTTCGTATCGAGTGCCCAGAAGGTCCCGGTTATCCGAAGCGTGTTCTGGGTGATAGGTTCGGAGAAGTCTCCACCAGGGGGAGAGACTGCTCCAACGATGGTGACCGACCCGACGCGGTCACCGGATCCGATGCAGTCCACCCGTCCGGCCCTCTCGTAGAATGCTGCAAGCCGTGTGGCAAGATACGCAGGGTATCCCTCTTCACCAGGCATCTCCTCGAGCCTCCCGGACACCTCACGCAATGCCTCTCCCCAGCGCGAGGTGGAATCAGCCATGAGCGCCACGTCGTACCCCATGTCCCGGTAGTACTCCCCCATGGTGATGCCGGTGTAGATGGAAGCCTCACGGGCAGCGACAGGCATGTTCGAGGTATTTGCGACGAGTATGGTGCGCTCCATGAGTGGAAGGCCTGTCCGCGGGTCGACCAGTTCGGGGAATTCGCTCAACACGTCGGTCATCTCGTTGCCCCTCTCGCCACAGCCGATATAGACGATGATCTGTGCATCGGACCATTTCGCAAGTGTCTGCTCGGATACGGTCTTTCCGGTGCCGAACCCGCCGGGAATCATCGCCGTGCCGCCCTTCGTGAGAGGGAACAGGCTGTCAAAGATCCTCTGCCCGGTCAGGAGGGGAACTGTCGGATCGAGTTTTTTCCGGTACGGCCTTCCCTTCCGGACCGGCCACTTCTGCATGAGGGTAACCGGCCCGGTCCCCTCGAGGTGGCAGACCGGTTCCTGTACCGTGTAATCGCCGGCCTCGATCCCGGATACCACGGATTCCGGCACGTCCGGAGGGACCATGATCTTATGTGTGATATGGTACTCCTGCACCGTTCCGAGAACATCACCACCTGCTACGCGGTCGCCCTTTTTTATCGATGGCAAAAAGGTCCATTTCTTCGATCGATCCAGTCCGGCTACGTCGATCCCGCGGGATATGAAACTCCCGCTCTTCTCCACGAGCACCGGCAGAGGCCTCTGGACACCATCGTAAATGGAAGATATGAGACCCGGCCCCAGTTCCACGGAGAGAGGAAGCCCGGTATTGTCAACGGGCTCACCGATACGAAGGCCGGTCGTATCCTCGTACACCTGGATAACCGCCTGGTTGCCTTCAAGGCGTATTATCTCACCGCTCAGGGCCTCTTCGCCCACTTTCACCACATCGTACATCTTCGAACCCCTCATCGCGTCCGCAATCACGACGGGGCCCGAGATACGTGCGATTGTCCCTTTCACCATTTTCATCGCCTCAACACAATATTATACCCGATAGCTCTCCGGAGAAGCCTCTCGACATAGCTCACTCCGCCGACCCCCCTCTTCTGAATCGGTATCGGTATGATTATGGGCCGGTACGTCTTTTCGATCTTGCTCATCAGTTTGTCGTCAAGTACCTGCATGTAATCCTCGTTCACGGCGATTATTCCGGTATCATCCCGGAACAGGAGATCGGGAATGATCTTTCGCGCACCTTCCGGGCCATCCACCTCGATCACTTCAACCCCCGCAAGACGGAATCCTGCTGCGGTATCGGGATCGGTAACGACGGTGAATTTATACATGAATCAGCTCGGCCTCCAGGTCCTCATCCGATACCCCTGCATGCTTGCACCGGGCAATGATCCGGATATTGATGATCTCGGAATATTTCGCCCAGATATACCCGATTATGACGCCAATGCTTAACGGATCCAACCTGAAGGTCCCGGTATTGTTGCTGATTATGTAACTGTCGAGTTCTTTTTCAAAGACCGATATACGGCCGGATGCAAGCGCCTCCGGCGGCAGGTAGGATAAGAAGTAGTACGGTGTTCCATCGAGATACTTCAGGGCGCTCTCGAGATTTCCGGATTCGATCATCTTTTCGAACCTTTCCAGGTCAATCCGAAGTCCGCCTTCAAGGAACAGGTTTTTGGCATCGTCCCAGTCCACGTTGTCGTTTATGATGCGGATGACGCTCTTGATGTTGTTGGCATCGATCTCGCGTCTGATCAGTCTCCGGACGATCTTTTCTTCGGTTGACTTGCCCTTCGCGGCTTCGAGTGCCTTCTGGTAATAGTACTTGTCAAGTGCGTATTCCAGGATGACAAGGTCACGGTTTTCGGAATACTCGTCGATATAGTCTGTCAGAGGGAGTGCATAGGGCTGCTCCCAGGTTGCCAGGAGATCCACGACTGCCCTGACGTCAGGCTGTTTTAAGAGTTCGTTTAAGGTCGCTTCGTCCAGTTCACCTGCCGGAATCAGGCACTCTTTTATCTCATCCTGGCTTGCATGGATCTTCTTGCCCCGTAGAATGGTCTTGATATTCTGGACATCCCACCTGTTCAGGAAGATGACGATATACTTTTCAGCAAGTTCACCCTGCACAAGACCGAGAATTTTTCTGTAGGTATTGACAAGGTTCTTCCGAAGCGCGTACTCGATTGCCGTTATCCCTGAATACAGGATGTTTGCTTCTTCGATCTCTTTTTTATAAGGGGTTTTTTCCAGTTCGGTGATGATGGAGGGGATATCCTGCCTGATGATGAGTGCGTCATATGCTTTCCGGTCGAAAAGCCTGCTGTGCATCCCTCTGATTCGCGCATTGATATACCCATAATCCATTTCATTCACCAAAGAGAAATCCGAAGAGATCTTTTCTCATGTGCATCCGGGCATTATCCAGTCTCGATTCCAGTGTATTGCGCACGATGATGCCTTTGTCGGCAATTTCGGCGTCAAGGCCGCCGGCGCACTTCCTGTCGGGAATCACCTCGAATTCCAGGGAAGAATTTTCCCTGCATCTCTTGCACAGGGCCTCGTCCACCGGGTCGACATGCACGACGATGCGGCCGTTCAGGTTTTCTGTTGACCGATCGAGGAACCGGGCAAAACTCTCCGCGTATCGGGGATCGTTTCGGCATCCACCGAGCATACTCTCTGCCTGTGAAAAAGCCTGGTCGTATATTCTTTCCTTTTCCCGTGTCAGTTCAGCCTTGATATCTTCCTTGAGAAGATAGAGCGACTTGTTCTTCTTTATGTTCACCTTCCCTTCCGCTGTTGCCACAAGTTCATCTCTAATCACCTCTGCTCTCTTTTGCGCATCGGCCAGGATCCCTTCGGCACTGGCGCGGGCATTTTCCAGAATGTCCTCTCTCTTCTCCTGCGCACTTTGTTCCATCGAGTGGAGCAGTTCGTTAAATGCCATCCTCGTAAATCATCTTTGTTCAGGTAATCCGCTTGCGATACGAAAGATCCTGCCAGCCGGGGATCTCCCGGCCCGGCGGACGAGATGGATTAGATCATGATGATTATCATCGATGCTACCACGAACCCGAGAATGACAAGGGTTTCAGGAATTGCCTCGAGTATGATGATGGAACTGGAGGTCTCCGGCTTCTCGGCTATGGTTCCCGCACCTGCAGAACCGATTCTTGACTGCGCCCACGCTGTCCCGATCGCACCGGCTGCGAACGCAATCGCTGCTCCAATCGGTTTCTCCCAGCCGGCCATCTGGATAGCGGCTGCCGCTGTTGCTACATCTGCCATGTTTCAGTCTCCGTTAGCTGTAACATAACTGTTATAATATATAAAATCGATAGCTTAACGACATTAGAACAATTTTTTGTATAAGTTAAGTACCTATAAATAAAGATAAATATCAAAAATAAAATAAAACGATGCTTCATAAAACGATGCTTCATAAAACAATGCTTCAGTTCCTCCCAAATGGCTTGTACATCACACCTCCGCCTTCATAGAATTTCGAGTAGAATTCCACGATATGCAGTCTCATCGAGTGAATGGACGGGCTGAACATCGCCAGTATCACGTTGAGGGAGTGCAGCAGGATCGCTATGAGAACTCCGACGGCAACTACATCCATTGCGCCGCCGAGCTGGTTTGCCACCATGGCAAGGATGACTGAGGCCATTCCGATTGCCATGATCCTCGCGTATGAGAGGATGTTCCCGATTGAACTCATGATCTCTATCGCACCGAGAACGCCCCCACCATAGATGACCATCGGCAGGGAGATGAGTATGATCAGGATTGCCGGGACCAGGACGACAGCGGGGACGACACCGGTCAGTGTGCAGATCAGGATCAGTATCCCTGATAGCACACCGATAGTCCCGGCTTTCTCAAAGACATGCCTCTTGCTCCTTCTCGCAAATGCATTGAGAATCCCAATCCCCAGTCCGAGAAATACGTGTATGACACCGATTGCTATTGCCACTATCAGGAGGGGAATCATTGCCTCGACGCGGTTCCAGGTGATCCCGAGGAAGGTTAATGGCTGCAACCAGCCCATATGCTCCCCAAAATTGCCGAAGAATTCCCCGAACAAAAACCCGAAAAAGATCGTGGGGATTGAAGAGATGATCAGGATATTCATGATCTGCTGCATCCATGCAAGGTCCCTGAATATCCGTTTCATGACCAGTCCAAATCCCATGATACAGATTCCATAGCCAATATCGCCGACTATCACTCCGAAGAATATGGGAAAGAATATCGCAAATACGGGGCTTGGGTCTACTTCAAGATACCGGGGCGGGGTCACGAGCTGGGTGAAGAACTCAAATGGTCGGACCCACCAGGGGTTGTCATAGAAGATGGGCGCCTCCTCGAATTCATCAGGACTCATATCCATCACGGTAAGGACGACACGATCACCGAATGCCTGGAAAAGCGCTTTTTTTGTCTTTTTGATAAATTTTTTCGGTACCCACCCTTTAATGAGAATCGTGTGCTCGGATTCTCCGAACTTGCTGAAAGCCGAGACCTCCTCCTTTCGGTCCTCAAGCAGTCTCCGGTAAACAGCGAGTTGCTGGTAGTACCGTGATGAAAGAGCTGACAATTCCACATCGATACCCTTCATCTCCTGGTCTATCTCGATCTTTTTTAAGGAGATCTTGTTCAGGGCATCCTGCAGGGGCATGTTGGCGTAGTCCTTCGGGATCCTGATCTCGTTGACGTTTTGGGAGAAGAGAAATGAATGGACCTCTTCGGAATACTTCTTGTTGAATACCGTGATCGCAGCAGTCGTCGTCTCGTCGAGATCTGCAGATATGAATTCGAACTGGTTATGCGTGATATTCTTCAATATCGGGGTGATAAGGGCAAGGACGTCTTTGAATTCGCTTTGAATGAGAAGAACGGTAACTTCAAAGCCTTCCATCAACGGGAGCTGGGTTTCCAGGGGCTGAATCTTGTCGAGTATCTTTTCGTACCGTTCCAGCGTGGTCTTGTTCAGGTCCAGTTCACTCTTCCGCGAGGCAAGCTCCCGTGTCCGTGTCTCAAGTTCGGTTATTCCTGATTCTGCGATAGATACAAGATCGCCGGTGCTTTTCCAACGGAGTTCTTCAAATATTCTATCCTGTTCTGCAACGTCATCCGGGATCCCGGGCAGTATCAGGTAGATGCCATTGATCTTCATCAGGACGGACGTGAGATCTTCCAGGCTGATCATTTCCATCTTGTTGAACAGGCCGGGATATTGTCCAAGACCTGCATCCTGCAGATGGATCGTCCCCTCCTGGTAGAGAACATCAACGATATTCTGGTGATCCTTTTTTGGTCCTATTACAAGGACACTCTCCATTCTCTGCCGCATACCGGCTACTCAAATGCAACTTTCTCGATAATTCTTCGTGCTGCGTCCGCAACCCTGGATTCTCCCCTTGCTGCGGTCTCGAGCCGGCGTGCTTCTGCCTCGGACCGCAAGGCCTGCATCTCTGATTCGATCTCGGCCATGCCCTGCGAGTATCTCTCTCCGGCACGTGATTCTCCTTCCCTTCTTGCACTTTCGATCATCTCGGAGGAGCGTTGCTTTGCGTCCGAAATTATTGCCTGGGCCTGTACCCTCGCACTCTCTTCCTGCTCTTTTAACTCAAGTTCTTTTCCTTTGACCTGTTCGAGGAGAGATGCCTCTTCTTCCATTTCATCACCTAAACCAGACCATGTTTATGCTTCAATACCGATGAGACCCCATAATGTGGATCGCAATACTCTATCTTCTTCGGGAGATTGCCGTCTTTTTCAGATGCCCGGACGATACGCTCTTCACAGCGTTTTAGCGCCACCATTCGTAATTTTTCAATCATTTCGAGGTTTGCAGAGCGCATTGTCCGGCCCCTGGAATTGTGTGGGATCGCGGAATACTTGGTATACCAGCATATATATCTTCCCCCTAAAATAGGGGTGTAAAATACAAATCTCCCGGGCGGATCCGCGTTGGAAAATACCGGACATGAGTGTGGCATGAACAGGTATATCTTATTCTGAATCGATTCCGGTATACAGGAGATTCGTCTTATTCCGGCGGACGAAAGGATGGTATGGTATTGATGTTTACGAGGGTTTTATTTCCGACGGATTTTTCAGAGCATGCAAAAAGGGCCCAGGACTGTATTGCACAACTTCCCGGGATACACGAGGTTGTCCTTCTCCACGTGGCAGAAACCGAAAAAACGGGCAGGGAACGCTGGGTCGAAGGCGCTATCGAGAAGTCCGTGATGCGAACCCTGAAGGAAGAGAAGGCTCTTTTAGAAAAAAACGGGCTTGTGGTGAAGATCAGGATAGAGCCCCCCAGGGCCAGATTGGTCGGCCAGGCCATTGTCGATGTCGCAGCCGAAGAAGAGGCGACAGTCATCGTGATGAGTGCACGGGGGAAGAATCTGATCAGGGGGCTTTTGCTTGGCAGCGTTTCATCACAGGTTCTCAGGCTTGCCCCGATCCCACTTCTCATCATGCGATACAGGGTAATAGAGAGTCTGTCGGGTGTCGTATACCAGAAATTCTGCCAGATGATTCTTTCGAAGGTACTCTGTCCCACTGATTTTTCCACATTCTCTGACCAGGCGATCAGAACTGCCAGCGATATTCCGGGAATAGGGTCAATGGTTCTCCTGCATGTCATCTCCAGGGGCGAGACCAAAGAGGAGATCCTGGAAAATGAGGCCCATGCCATCAAAAATCTTGAAGAGTCCCGCGAGTCCCTTGAAAAGAAGGGGGTCCCGGCCACAACAATTGTCCGGAGAGGCAGCCCGACAGATGAGATCAACCACGTTGCCGAAGAAGAGGATGTATCGCTCATATGCATGAGTTCCTACGGCAGAGGGTGGTTTGAAGATCTGCTGGTCGGAAGCACGTGTACAGAAGTGGCGAAAAATACGACGCGCCCGATCCTTATCCTGAGATAAAAGAACAGCCCCTGATGTCAGTCATTCAGTACATACAGGAGGAGAAAGAGGAGAACTCCTGCGGCTATCCAGAGATAGATAACAATCTGGAGTATCTTCATGATCACCGCAGCTTTTTCACGGAAACGGGGATCTTTTGACAATCTTCCGAATATATTCTCATCCACGTGGTTCTTCTCTCCTGGAAGACACAAAAACTCCTAATGCGCCTGGATAATATTTTTTGTCCTCTTCCTCCTGAAGAGATCCTCGCGCTCCCTCTCCTCGAGGTGCATCTCGATATATCGACGGGTAGCCTGGAGTCTTGGAATCAGGATATTTTCAAGCGCATTCACTCTCCGCCGGGTATTCCGGATCTCCAGAGCAAGTCTCCGCACAGTCCCCTCCAGTTCCGCCAGTTCGAGTATCCTCCTCGTCGAGTGCTCAAACCGCATGGCAGCACTGTCGAGATGGGTGTTGGTGCCGAGATAACTGTATCCCGTCAGGGAATTTTTCCGGAGGGTATCCGGGACAACAATTCCGGGAACACGGACACCCATTATTGAACGCGTATCCATGGAGAGATCATCCATCTTCGGGGTTGATCCAGCTATCTCCTCGAGCCGGTTCCTCCCGATCACCAGGTGGGCTGCGGACAGTGCATCCAGGGCACCATCAACACTCTCCTGGACTTCTCTTTTCAGACGGATATACGAATCCAGGTACCTGAAAAATTCCATCACCATCGCATCCAGTTTCTCCTCGAGAAGATCGTGGCCTCTCTGGGCAAGTACCTCCTGTCTCTTCAGCTTGAGAAGTTCAATTCTCGTGGGGCGGATGCCGCTTATCGCCAGCTTACTCATGCCTGATGTCTCCCATGGGCAGGGTGGTATTTTGCGATAAAACGGGTGTCTATCCTCTTCAACTCGGATTCGGGCAGGATTGAGAGCAACTCCCAGGCGATGTCGAGCGTCCTGTGGAACGAACGGTCCTCGTACTGTCCCTGCGCGATAAACTCGGTCTCGAAACGTTCAGTAAACGCGAGGTACTGCCTGTCGGTATCTGATAGCCCTTCCTCGCCGATAACTGCAACCAGGTTCTTGATCTTAATCCCCTGTGCATAGGCAGAATAGAGCTGGTTGTTGACATCCGCATGATCCTCCCGCGTCCTTCCTTCACCGATTCCACCCTGCATCAGTCGCGAAAGGCACGGCAGGACGTTTATCGGGGGATAGATTCCTTTCCTGTGGAGGTCGCGGGAAAGGACGATCTGGCCCTCGGTGATATATCCTGTCAGGTCGGGTACAGGGTGGGTTATGTCGTCGTCAGGCATCGTCAGGATCGGCAACTGGGTGATCGAACCTTTCTTTCCGGCAATTCGCCCGGCACGCTCGTATATTCCGGCAAGATCGGTATACATGTAACCCGGATACCCTCTCCTGCCGGGCACCTCCTCCCGTGCAGCCGCGATCTCCCTGAGAGATTCACAGTAATTGGTAAGGTCCGTGAGGATGACGAGGACGTGCATATCCTTCTCAAATGCCAGGAATTCCGCCGTCGTGAGTGCGAGACGCGGGGTGATGATCCGTTCGATCGCAGGATCGTCGGCAAGGTTCAAGAATAAAACTGCCCTCTCCAGCGCACCGGTCGACCGGAAATCCCTCAGGAAAAATGCCGCTTCCTCGTGAGTAATCCCCATCGCGGCAAATACGACGGCGAAGTCTTCCTCCTGCCCGAGCACCTTTGCCTGCCGGGTAATCTGTGCGGCAAGCAGGTTGTGCGGAAGCCCGGCCCCGGAGAATATGGGAAGCTTCTGCCCCCTGACGAGGGTATTCATGCCGTCAATTGCAGATATCCCTGTTTCGATAGAATCTCGGGGATGTTCGCGGGCATAGGGATTGATCGGCAGTCCATAGATGTCACGCATCTCCTCGGGAATGACCGGCCCTCCGCCGTCGAGCGGGTGGGCAATCCCGTTGAAGATCCTCCCGAGTATCTCTCCGGACAGGGGGATCTTCATTATCTCGCCGGAGAACCGGACCGAGGTGATATCGGTATCGAGATCGCGGGTACCCCCGAATACCTGGACTATGGCCCGGGTACTCTGGGTTTCGAGCACCTGGCCGAGTCTCTTCTCACCGCTCGGCATCGTGATCTCGACAACCTCGCTGTACCCGATACCCTCGACATCGTCGACGACGATGATCGGGCCGACCACCTTGGAGACCGTGGAATATTCCCTGGAAGGTTCAGCCATGGCCTTCACACCCCCAGCTCTTTGAACTGCGCAGCCATCGCAGTCTTGATACCCGCAAATTCGGTCTCCTCCATATCTTTTGGTACCGAGCCCATCCGGGCCAGTGCAGTCTTTACCGGGAGGTTCCGGATCTGTTCGGTGGTAATGTTGTGTTCAAGGGCCCTGTCTGCCAGGGTGAAGAAGTCAAACAGCATCGCCATCATCCGGTACTGCCTGCCGGCACCCGTATAGGTATCATGCGGGTGGAATGCGTACTGGGCGAGGTAACTCTCCCGGATCGTCTCGGCTTTGAATAAAACGAGTTTGTCCTCTTCGGGCAGTACTTCCGGGCCGACAAGCTTGACTATCTCCTCGAGTTCGTTCTCTTTCTGGAGAAGGAGCATCATCTCCTTGCGGTACGCGACCCACTCCGGGCCGATGTTCTCGGTCCACCATCTTCCCACCTCTTCCCCGTACAGGGAATACGAGAGCAGCCAGTTGATTGCAGGGAAGTGGCGCCGGTATGCGAGGTCCGAATCGAGCGCCCAGAAGACCTTCACGATACGGAGCGTATTCTGTGTGACGGGTTCACTGAAGTCGCCACCCGGGGGGGAGACCGCACCGATGACCGATATGGATCCCGTCTCCTTCCCGCTCCCGCACACGAGGACACGACCGGCACGTTCATAGAAATCGGCCAGGCGTGATCCCAGGTAGGCAGGGTAGCCCTCCTCTCCGGGCATCTCCTCGAGCCTTCCTGATATCTCCCGCATCGCCTCGGCCCACCGGGACGTCGAGTCTGCCATGAGCGCCACGTCGTACCCCATGTCACGGAAATACTCGGCGATGGTGATGCCGGTATAGACCGACGCTTCGCGGGCAGCAACCGGCATGTTGGACGTATTTGCAATCAGGATCATGCGGTTCATCAGCGGTTCCCCGGTCTTTGGGTCTTCGAGGGTCGGAAATTCGGTGAGCACGTCGGCCATCTCGTTTCCCCTCTCCCCGCACCCGATAAACACGATTATATCGGCATCGGCCCACTTGGCCAGCTGGTGCTGGACAACCGTCTTTCCCGATCCGAAAGGCCCGGGTATGGCTGCAGTCCCGCCCTTTGTGATGGGAAAGAGGGTATCGATGATCCTCTGGCCCGTGATGAGCGGTTTTTGCGGGTCGAGTTTCTCCTTCACGGGACGGGCTGACCTCACCGGCCATCTCTGGACCATGGTCAGGTCGAAGACCCCGTCCCCGTTCCTGACAGTCGCGATAGTCTCCCTGATCGTGTACGTACCGGCAGAGGCTATCATGTGAATTCTTCCCGAGATGCCGGGGGGCACCATGATCTTATGGCTGATCGTGGTGCTCTCCTGGACCACTCCCAGCGTATCGCCGCCGCTTACCTGGTCGCCTTCCTTTACTTTTGGGTCAAATTCCCACTTCTTCGCTTCCGATAGCGCCGGGAGTGTCGCTCCCCGGCTGATAAAGTCTGCCCACAGGACATTTATCTCCCGCAGGGGTCTCTGGATACCGTCGTATATATTTCCCAGGAGGCCGGGCCCAAGTTCAACCGAGAGCGACTCTCCGGTCCGTAGTACCGCTTCACCGGGCACGATGCCCGCGGTCTCCTCGTAGACCTGTATCGTCGCGACATCCTCCTCGAGCGTGATGATCTCGCCGATCAATTCCTGCCTGCCGACTTTCACGATCTCAAACATCCGTGCACCACGAAGCCCGCTGGCCAGTACGACCGGGCCGGTGACCCGGATTATGACGCCTGCCTGTGACGTCATTTACATATCCACTCCTATCCGATCCATTCCAACCATTCTCATGAGATCATCCTCGATTGTTGGGGCCGCTTCATCCCTGGTTCCCGCTCCTGACAGTACGACAATGACAGGGTATACCCGTCTCTCTCTTCGTAGCCCTGCAAGGAAAGGCCCGATCTCTGCTGCAAAGCGTTCAAGCAGGATGATGATGCCGATCGCAGGGTCGCTGGCAAACCGTTTGCATGCCTCCTCCGCCTCTGCAGGGGTGTGTGCGAGATATGCGGCATGGACACCCGCAAGCTGGAACCCCCACACCAGGTGCTCATCGCCGACCACAACTATCTTCATGATCCTGCCCCCTCGGATACCATCCGGGGCATTGCGCTCTCCGGTGGCACGATTCCCTGCAACGAATGCGCGATAATCCTGATATTCCGGATCTCGAACTGCCTGGCGATTGCGAACTTGATCAACGGCCCTCCGGTGAGGTGGTACGTAGAGGAGAGGACCAGGACCTTGTGCAGCAGAAATTGTTCAAGTACGAATTCAAGGTCCTGCAGGCGTCCTGACAGTTCAAATCCCGGGAGGGCCGGATGGAGGGCCTCATAGTATTCCGTCCCCGAGATCTGCTGGACGATGTCGATGATACCCGGTAATTCGAGGAGTTGCCTGAGACGCCATTCCTCGTACACGGCTCCACCCGGAAAGAAGAGACGGGAAGATTCTTCCGGCCCAATCCCAAAAGACCTGGCACGCAGAAGGGTCAAAAGATTTACGATGTCAGTGTATGCCCCGCAGAACTCCCTTACCGGTCCCGCGATCACTGCATCAACTCTCTGAACAGACCGGTGGATCTCTTTGAACGCCGCCATGTCGAGGGCCGATTCGAGAGGAAAGGTGATCCGGGTCTCCTGGTATTCGGGAAGGGCAGGACCAAGCACCCTGCCGTACGGTTCCTGGGGAACGCGGGATATCATCTCCTCCACTGTCGGGGACTGGGCAAGGGATTCGATTATCTCGGGGGATATCACACCAACAGGGACCATCCTCTGTTTGAGGAGATCAGGTGGCAGACCGGCATGAAGGATGCGTATGGCCTTTTTCAACTCCTCGATCTCGAGAAAGGAATGAAATGCCTGGAAGAAAGGCCTGATGCTGTCAGGTACGGATTCTTCAAGCCGGGTGTATTCCCCGACATGCAGCCGATCAAGTGCCGTGTCGATATCCGGGCTCTCCGTTGACTCCTTCATCGGGACGGGGAACCCCGCTTCTTTCATGTTACCATACAACTCGAAGAGACTCTTTGACTCAGAGAGGATCTCGAGGTCATACGGCCTGATGTACGGGTTGCCGATCGCTTTCACCCGTGCTACCGGAAATGCAAAGGCCGCGATATGGAAAAGAATTCGAAAATAACCAATGAAAGTGACGATTATGAACAAGAGCAGTATGAGGATGCCAAGACCTGCGACAAGGACCTGATCGGGGCTCATCCCGAGCTCGCTGGAGAAGACTGCCAGGATATCCCCGGGATCGGTCATTCCTCCGGCACCTCCCGCTCTCCGGACAGGATCCCGGCGACATCGAAGATGAGGTCCCGTCGCATCCGATCGAGACGGGCTTCGAACGTATTATCCACACGCCTGGTGCCGGACCCTGTCCTCAGGAGCACGCCCCCGGATGTCGGTATCGGTTCGCCTGATACACGGACTACCGTCCCAGTACCTTTTGCCAGGATCGATTCCAGAACCGGAATATCACGGGAGTTTGCGCTGAGTGTGATATCTTGTGCCCCGATCTTTTCAATTCCGTCATCCATCAGGTATTCCAGGATTTTGGGATAGTCGGGGGATCCGGGGGTTGCAGTGATCCTCTCCCTGGCACGATCGAAGCAGTCCGAGATGAGCTTCTCCCTCGTGTTCCGTATGGTCTGGCGTCCTTCCATTCGTGCCTGGGCAAGCATCCGTGATACCTCTGCATCGACCTCTCTCTTCCGCGCTGCAATCTCGGCATTTTTCTCCGCCTCTGCAGCTATCTTCTCCTTCTCCAGGTATCGTGCCGCCTCTTCTTCTGCGGTTCTTCGTATGATCCCGGCCTTCTCAGCCGCTTCAAGGGATATCTTCTCTATGATCTTTTCGACACTCATGGATGATCCAGCCTTTCAGATGGTAAAGATACCGAGTCCAAACAGTATCAGAATCGCAACAAGCAGCCCGAATATGGCAAAAGTCTCGGACATTGCCGCAAAGACCAGGCTCCGGCCCATCGTATCCGGGTGTCTTGCCGTTGCGGCTATTCCCGCTGCAGACGTGATGCCCTGGCCTATCGCTGAGAACCCTCCAAGTCCGACGGCAATGCCGGCACCTACGGCAGCGACTCCGACTGCGACAGTCGTGATGAAGTCATGGGTTATGATCCCGGTGAATGCCATGAGGAGGATGGCGACAAGGAGCCCGTAGATCGCCTGCGTCTCACAGATTGCTGAAAACACCACGCCTTTTCCAAACATCTCCGTCTTCTCCGAGGTTGCGGCGATTCCGGACGACGATGCGATCCCCTGCCCGATGGCAGACAGCCCGGCAAGCCCTACTGCAAGCCCTCCACCGATGGATGCGAACCCGACAGCCATCGTCGTGGTCACGTCTCTTGTGATGAGACCGGTGAATGCCATGAGGAGGACCGCGACAAGGAGCCCGTAGATCGCCTGCGTCTCGCAGATAGCAGAGAAGACGATGCCCCGCCCGAACATGTCGGGATTTTCAGAAGTGGCTCCGATTCCGGCCGAAGCAGCGATTCCCTGCCCGATGGCGGAAAATCCGGCAAATCCGACCGCGAATCCACATCCGATGGCGACCACTCCTGCAGCGAGGGTCGAGATGAGGCTTCCGGTGAACATACCCGTAAAAGACATCACCAGGATAGCGACGAGAAGCCCGTAGATCGCCTGCGTCTCACAGATCGCCGCAAAGACCACCCCTCTTCCAAACATGTCAGGATTCTCGGCGGTCGCGGTTATCCCTGATGCAGCGGCGATACCCTGGCCAATGGCCGAGATCCCTGAAAGGCCGATGGCGAGGCCGCAGCCGATAGCGGCGAGGCCGACAGCACCCGAGACGATGAAATTCCCTGAAAGAAGCCCGGAGAAAACCAGCAGCAGTACGGCGATGAGCAGTCCGTAGATCGCCTGTGTCTCACATATAACGGAAAAGACCACGCTCTTGCCAAACATCTCCGGTTTGTTTGCGGTGACTGCTATTCCCGACGATGCTGCGATACCCTGGCCTATAGAGGATAGTCCTGCTATTCCCGCCGCAAGACCCGCCCCGATACCTGCAAGCCCCGCAGAGACCGGGACATCACCGGAGAGACCTCCGAAAAACCCGGCCGATAGCAGGATGAGCACCGCCACGAGAAGCCCATAGATCGCCTGCGTCTGGGGAATGGCGGAAAATATCAATGCGGCACCGAACTTTTCCGGCCGCTCGGATGTGACTCCGGCCGACGATGCCCCGGTGATGCCAACCCCAATGCCGGCTCCGATGGCGGAAAATCCCACTGCTATCCCTGCACCGATAGCCATGAGTGCCGCCCCAAGACCTATTGCCATTCCAGATTACCTCCTTTCAGTGTTGTATGTCTCCTCTCTGCCCGGAATGGATAGAATTCCCTGCCGCCTCCTGTGTAGAATTTGCCGAAAAATTCTATGTACTGCAGGCGGATTGCATGGATCACTCCCCCGAGGGATTGGATGACGAGATTGAAGATCTGTCCGCCGACAAAGATGAATACCGCCGGAATGATCATAAGGGGGTGTATCGCGGAGATGAGTCCCGCGAGTATGTTTATCGTCATTGCAATCCCGCCGGTGGCCAGTGACAGGGCCATGATACGGACATAGGAGAGCCAGTCTCCCAGAAAGCCGGTAAGGCCGAAGAATCCCATGGGGCCGTTGTAATAGAAGATCATGACAAGCCCGGCAAGAGCGCCTGCCTCGGCGACCGTGATAAGCACAGGCGGGATATATGTCCAGGCAAAAAATGAAGCGAGCAGGACGGCCGCACAGGGCTGGATTATGAACCAGACCCCCTGTTCAAACACCATCGCCCTGTAAGCCCCGGATTTCACGTTCTGGAAGAATGCAAGGAACAGGCCGAGGTTTATATGGACGACTCCGATCAGGAGCGAGAGCTGGAAGAATGCTATCGGATCCTTCAACGGTTCGAGGAGGACGAACGGGGGAGTGATATCAAGGTACCTGGGGAGAAAATCGCCGAACCACCCTCCCTGGACTGCTCCAAACAGCGTTGCGGATATCCCGCAACATACCAGGATGAAACTCATGTCCCGCATGCCGGGATCTGCAGGACCAATCCTCGAATAGAGAAAAAGGCCGCAGAGAGTGAGAATGATCCCGTACGCGGCATCTCCCATCATCAGCCCGAAGAAGAGAACAAAGATCGGAGCGATGAACGGCGTGGGATCTATCTCCCCGTAGAGCGGGCGGGCAAACGTGGTGGTGAGCATTTCGAAGGGTTTCAACCACCTGGGGTTATCGTAGTCGACCGGCACGTCCTCCTGGTGCCTCTCCGTCTTCCCGGAATGAATGAAGATGTGGCCTTCTGCTGCTGCATCAAGAGTACTCTCAATCCGGTCGATATCATCTGCCCTGGCCCACCCCTCGATGAAGGTCGTCTCATCAGTCTTCCCGCACGAGGTGCGTATCTCCTGTTCCTCTTTCTCTATCCGCAACTCCTCCCGGAGCGCTTTTAGCCGGGCACCGTGGGAATCTTCCAGCCCGGCAAGTTCCGCGAGAAGGCGATCGGTCTCTTCGATGACCACGGAATATTCTGCCTTCATCTGTGCAAGCGCGTCATCCGGCATACCCGTGCATGACACCTGGATCGACTGGAACCGGGGGGCACGGATATGTCCTGCGATCTCCTCCTTTCGCGTTCGCGGCAGCACGATGAGGACAAGGGTTTGGTTTCCGGTTTCGACCTGTGATATGAAGATCTCTTCTATTGCTGCTCCTCCGATATCCTGGAGTAGCCCCGGTACTTTTTCGGTATCGACCTTCCCGGCAATTATGGAGACAAATTCTGTATCCCCGATATACTCCAGCCTCATTCCGAGGGGCTTTAACAACTCGACAGCTTCGATCTCCTTCAAAAGCCGTTCTTTCTCCTCCTTTTTCAAGGCCAGTTCCTCCCTGATTTCAGGGATCCTGGCGAGTTCAAGAGACAGTTCCTCGACATCGCGGAATAATTCCCTGACCGGACGGCGTGTGACCGGATTGGGGATTGTAATGCGGGGTGAGAGAAATCCCTTCAGAAGGCTCTCCTCCTGCACGGGAATTTCAGAGAAGAGTTCAAATACCCGTTCGAGCCTGAGAAGGTAATCCGAGATCGTGTCAGTGAGGGGGGATCTCTGCGGCTTTTCAAGCACATCGCTGATGCTGCTCTTCTCATCCCGTATGGATATGATCTCAAGTACTCCTGTATCATGCAGATCCCGGACCATGCGGGTGTCATAGGAGTTATGCACGCCAATTGTGACCTTACTCATCTCGGCTGGATAGAACATGATCCTTCCCTGTCACCTTTCCGGCGATATACGACGCCGCCCCGCTCATCCTGCGAGTGTACTCAAAATCCATCCGGCGTGCGGATTCTGTTGATCTGCTGGCAATCTCTGATACCGACTTCTCTGCCAGGACCATTCTTTCGGCCCTGTACTCCTCAATCTCCGATACAGCTGCCCGATGAGCCTGGCGGCGGTAGTGATCTGCCTGGATTTTTGCTTCTTCCTGTATCCTCACCGCGTCTTTCCTGGCACTCTCTACGAGAAGAACCGCCTCTTCTTCAGCGTTCTTGATCTTCTCGATCTTCTCCCTGGCATCGCCGGCGATCTTTTTCCCTCCTGATATGAGAAGTATGGAATATACTATATATGAATTGTGAAGTTTGCAATCCCGGCTCGCATGGAGCCCGTGTTTCTGACAGGTTCTTCTGCCCGGGGGATTGTGGGATGCATGATTTTTTAAAAAATGCCTCCTCGCTGTTTTGTGTGGGGAGAATGAATCGACATACCAGTTCGGTCACTCACACCCGCCGCCGGGGCCTGCTCACAGAACTCATACCCAATCGTTCAGTTCTTACTGTGAATCAGCCTCGCGGAATTTTCCGGGCGGCGGCGTGGGCATCGCACATGGGGGGTGCGGGGGCGGATAGTGGCCACACAATGTATCCGTTTCATCAATCATTCCAACACCCGGTAGAAAAGAGCCAAAAAAGTGAATTTTTTTCCATCCAAAAAAAAAGCGGGTACAGGAGATCTACGGTACCACCCGCGTCTGCGCCTGTTCCCTTAAAAACGAGAGGAGATAGTACGGACCTCCGACCCCCCGCCCGGTGGATCCGCTTCCTTTCCACCCGCCAAAAGACTGTGCCCCCGGCCAGGCACCTGTCGTCGCACCACCGGACCTGTTGGAATAACAGACCCCGAACCTGATGGTCTCAAAAAAGGTTTCCAGCTCCTCCTCGTCCTCCGAGAAGATTCCTGCAGTCAGCCCGTATTCCGTGTTGTTTGCTTCTGCCAGCGCTTCCCCAAGACTGGTGAATGTGTCGAGGACGAGGAATGGGACGAAGAGTTCGTCCCGCACGAGGCGGTGGCCCCTCGGGATCTTTGTTACAATGGTCGGCTGCACATAATAGCCCCGTGACATCATCTCCCCGCTCTGGACGTCTCCCCCGGCAAGCACAATCCCTCCCTCGGAGCGGCACTGGGCGACAGAGGACTTGAACACCTCGAAGGCGTTCCGGTTGATGAGAGGACCCATAAATGTCTCTTTCCTGCGCGGATCTCCGATCTGCAGGGCCTTTGCCCGTTCACAGAGGGCTGTGCAAAACTGGTCGAATACATCCGACTGGACGTAGACACGGGAGGTTGCACTGCATTTCTGGCCGCTGTATCCGAATGCGGCCATGGCCGTCCCTTCCGCCGCCTTTGCAATATCGGCACTGGACGTGACTATGCAGGGATTTTTACTTCCCATCTCGGCGACCAGCGGTTTTACATACCCTGCCCTGGTGGAGAGTGCCTGGTGGAGCCACATCCCCACTTCGCGTGAGCCGGTAAAGGCAATCCCTTCGATGTCCGGGTGACGGGTGACGGCTTCGCCGAAGATCCTGCCCGGTCCGGTGAAGAACTGGATTGCAGAACCGGGCACACCGCTCTCCCGGAAAGCGCGATAGAGTGTAAGCCCGGAGAGCGGGGTCTCGCTTGTCGGCTTGAACACGACACAGTTACCGGTCAGAAGAGCTGCCCCGATCATGCCTGCCGCGAGGGTGACAGGGAAATTGAAGGGAGAGATAACGGCCCACACCCCATAGGGACGCATCACGCTCCTGCAGTGCTCACCGCCAATCTCGGATCTCGTGGGACGGATATATCCCTCGTTTTGCTCGTATATTTCGCAGTAGTACCGCAGCATATCGATGCCTTCGCTTACCTCGGCAATGGCTTCATACCGGTTTTTCCCGCATTCGAGAGTGACCAGGGCAGACAGGACGAACCGCTTCTCATCGAGCCGGTCTGCGGTTTTCCGGATTATCGCTGCACGGGTCTGCCAGTCATGCCCGCTCCAGCCTGGAAATCCTCCCTTCGATGCAAGAATTGACTCGTTCACCTCAACTTCTGTACCGTCCTGGAAGTATCCGGTGATCATCTCGTTGTCAACCGGGGAGCGGGCGACAAATTCACTGCCGGTCCACCGCTCGTCACCGTTGATGAAGATCGGGTGATGGTGTCCAAGCTCTTTTTCGACACGTTCAAGGGCCGATTCGTATTCTCCATGGATGCTTTCATCCGAAAGGAGAGTTACATAGGTAATCTTCTTCTCTTTCGACATTTTCCTCCTCCTGTATCACCTGGTTTCCGGAAGGTCCGGTTTATGAACCTGTCGCCTCCGCAAAACATCTGTCGAGCACGGATAACCCGACATCGATCTCCTCGTCGGAGATGACGAGTGGCGGGCTGAACCTGATGACCGATTGGCCTGCCGGGAGCAGGCACACCCCTTTTTCAAATGCGTTTTTGAGGATAGCATTTCTCTTCGCTTTTGCAGGTATCTTGGTTGTCCGGTCCTCCACGAGCTCGATGGCAGCCATGAGGCCCACTCCCCTGACATCGCCGATCAATTCGTATTGTGAATACAGCTCCTTGAGCCCTTTCATGAGGTGCCTGCCTCTCACCTCTGCGTTCTTTCCTGCATGTTCCCGTTCCATGAGATCCAGCACGGTCAGACCGGCGATACACGAGAGGTTATTTCCCCCGAACGTGCTCGCATGCGAACCGGGAGGCCATCTCATCAGTTCATCGGATGCAAGTGTCACACCAAGGGGAAGTCCGCCGCCGATCGCCTTTGCCATGCAGACGATATCAGGGACCACGCGGCTGTGTTCACAGGCAAGGAAAGGCCCTGTCCGGAAACAGCCGGCCTGTATCTCATCACACACAAGCAGGATATCGTGCATGTCGCAGGTCTCCCGTAACTGGCGCAGGAAGTCCACGGGGGGAACCACGTATCCCCCCTCTCCCTGGATTGGTTCCACAAAGATCGCGGCGACTTCATCGGGTGCCACTTCCGTCCTGAAGACCTCCTCGTTGATGTAGTTGACCACATCTATCTCGCACGACGGGCTGGATGTACTGAGCGGCCGGTACGGATTCTCGTACGGTACATGGATCACCGGGAGAAACGGCCCGAAATATTGCCTGTGGATCACCTTGGTCGCTGTCAGGGACAGCGCACCCATTGTCCGTCCATGAAAACCGCCATAGAACGAGATGAAGTATTTCCGCTTGGTCGCCCGCCTGGCAAGCTTTATCGCCGCTTCAACGCTTTCGGCTCCCGAATTGGAAAAGTACACGCGGTCTATGCCCGGAGGCATGAAACGGACCAGTTTCTCCGCAAAAGTGACCGGCACTTCGGAGCAGAAATCAAGGAACGCGCCATGTGAGAGAGATTCTGCCTGTGACTGCACGGCCCTTACCACGTCGGGATGGTTCCAGCCCATGTTCATCACGGCGATACCGGCGGAAAAGTCCAGGTACCTGTTTCCGTCAACATCCCAGAGGTTCATACCCTTCGCTCTCTCGAGCACGAGCGGGTATTCCCTTGCCATGGATTGCGAGACTACCCTTGAATCGCGTTCGAGGACGTGACGTGCACGGGGTCCCGGCGGGGGCGTTACGATCTTTGGCTCCATGGCAGATTGGTAGCGAGACGGAGTGTTAGACATTTCGCATGGGCCTGGGAGCAGGCGATTATGCGCGCACAAGATTCAGCTGCAGATAAATTCCCGGATGAAGGAGAATCAATATCGGAAATTATAAATACTATGGCGTCCTATCGGATTATGCCTCAGAGGGGACTTCTGGGGATACATGTCAGGACGCAATGAGCCCATATATCCAAACGGCTATACGATATATGGACGACAGAGACGCTGCATCCTGGGGCCGAACAAATGTTCGAAAAACATCCAAGCCGTGATAAAGCAAATCCATCATTCAAAACGGCGGAAGAACGATGGGTGCATGAGAGTTTTGTCATGGGGCCGAAACAGGTGTTTCACGGAACATGATGCTGCGACACAATGAACCTGCAGGATCAAAACGGCGAAAGAACTGCAGGTGACAGAGACATTCTGTTGCGGGGCCGATCATGTGTTCCGGAATTGATCCTCTCATGGGGCACATTCCAATCCCATGAAAGCGATTTTTTCGACTTTTCCTTTTCGTTGTGGTCAATGGCCCTGATCGTCCGGCAATTTTTTAGAAAGATTCTCAAGGCATCTCCGCACCAGGCAGTCGGGTCTGGTGCTGCAGGTCCCTGAATCAAAAGGAATGCACTCACCGGATCTGGTACTCCATGGAGACGAACCGGGAAGGACGAACGGCAGAGAGGACACAGAGCAGAACCCGGGTATGAGGCATGAATCAAAAGGAATGCACTCACGAGATCTGGTACTCCATGGAGACGAACCGGGAAGGACGAACGGCAGAGAGGACACAGAGCAGAACCCGGGAATGAGGCATGAATCAAAAGGAATGCACTCACGAGATCTGGTACTCCATGGAGACGAACCGGGAAGGACGAACGCCAGAGAGGACACAGAGCAGAACCCGGGAATGAGGCATGAATCAAAAGGAATGCACTCACGAGATCTGGTACTCCATGGAGACGAACCGGGAAGGACGAACGCCAGAGAGGACACAGAGCAGAGCCCGGGAATGAGGCATGAATCAAAAGGAATGCACTCACCGGATCTGGTACTCCATGGAGACGAACCGGGAAGGACGAACGCCAGAGAGGACACAGAGCAGAACCCGGGTATGAGGCATGAATCAAAAGGAATGCACTCACCGGATCTGGTACTCCATGGAGACGAACCGGGAAGGACGAACGCCAGAGAGGACACAGAGCAGAGCCCGGGAATGAGGCATGAATCAAAAGGAATAATGTGGTGGCATCCCAGGAGGTTTCCGCCCTGCCCACATGGACAGGGCATCCGCCATGGATTGAACGTTCATTCGGTGACTTAGTTGGACACTAATACACCTGCATTAAGATGGATACGAATTGTTATTAAATCTTTTGGATTGCTTTAAGCCCGTGAGAGGGTGAAAATCAGCCCTGAACGCTTCACCAACCACCGATCCGCCATATTCGGGTACTCTGTCATCCGGGTGGCTCCGGGATGACCGCATGCCAGGGATCGGGGTGTTTCGGAGGATACATGTGGAAGAGAGACTCCTTCAGATATTCCGGTAAAACGAGCTGAGTTCATTCCTGAACTCGGTGATATATTCACCCATGGATAGACTGCCGTCAGGAAATGGCCGGTCCGGATTACGCATCCGCTCCACTGTCTCCATTGACGGGAGGAGAAGATCGATGGGGATATTCGATCTCCTGCTGGCCCGGATCATGGCTTCCCGAAAAAGACCGATGCAGTATGCGACCCTGAATTCGTATGTCTTTTCGGTCTTTCTCAGGTACTCTGCAAGCCGATGCGTCTCTATCTCGAGAAAATCCTCCTTTATCCGTTCATCACCACAATTCCCAAGCATATACCGGTAACTTGAAAACGGGTACATCCGTTCAAGTTCTGCCGGGACGGTACCACACGTCCCGAAGACGACGATGTGGTAGTGATCCCCCGGGATAATCGATTCTATCACGTGTAAAAAGATTCTGTGACTGGGGCTTTTACTGTATGGCTTCCTGACGGCGCAGGGAAGAAAAATTCCCAGACGGTGAAAGGGGATATCGTATTCCTCGATTATCCACCTGTATGCGTCCTCGAATTCGGGAAGGTAGAATGGGGGGCAGTCGGCATCCAGGAGCAGATCAGTATGGCCAGGCATCGTTTGTCCACATTGTTGGTCTGTCTGGATATTGATATTTCCGGATACATTTATTGGCATTGGAGAAAAATACACATTCTTTGTCACATGACCGCATCCTGATGGGAGGATAAAAGCGTGTTTGGAAGATCATCGGCTATACTGCAAAGCGAGGAGTTCTACCAGAACGGCCTGATCTATGCGAATGATGGGGATGAAGGACGGGCGCTTGTTGAATTTTCAAAAGCCATCGAGATAAATCCCCGGCATATATACGCTTTGATACAGAAAGGCACCATCCTGCAGAGGATATCCCACCACCGGGAAGCCATCGGATGCTTCGAATCGGCCCGGGCCATCCAGCCGGAGAACGCGTATATCTTTTTGAAACTCGGATATTCGCATGCGATGCTCGGCCATAATGCCCGGGCAGTCGAATGCTACACTCGTGCACTCACCATTGATCAAAACCTGGTGAAAGCATGGACCGGTCGCGCCACGTCCCGATTCGATATGGGAAGGTACCATGATGCCGCGGACGATTTCGATGCGGCAATCAGGATAGACCCGTCAGATGCCGGAGCCTGGGCGGGAAAAGGCATCTGTTATGCCCTGCTCGGGGATTATGCGCAGTCACTGGAATGTTTCTCACGGACGGTGGCACTGGATCCCACAGACCCGATCGCATGGTTCAACAGGGGAAGGAGCCACGCATTTCTCGGCCAGCACGGTGAGGCGATCCCGTGCTTCGAGCAGAGTATTGTGATTGCGCCTGACGATCCCGAGACCTGGTTCAACCTGGGAAAGAGCCACGCGGCCTGGGGAAACCAGCAGAAGGCGATATCGAGTTATGAACATGCCATTGATCTCAATCCGAAGTTACTTGAGGCATATATTGCAAAGGGAGTCAGTCTTCACAGGCAGGAGAGGTATCCGGAAGCGGTCTTTGAATTCGTGCGGGCGCTCGAGATAGACGATGAAAATATCAGCGCCCTGCTTGGCATGGGTGAGAGCCAGGCTGCGATGCACTCCTATGACGCGGCAACAGAGTGCTTTAACCGGATCATCGCCCTCGATCCCTCCCAGACACGGGCATACATAGACCGGGGGATATGCCAGATCGGAGACGGGCGTTACGTGCAGGCCCTGGAATCTTTCGAGACCGTGCTCAGGACAGATCCGGCAAATTTCATCGCACTATACAACATGGGACGGACTCTCGCTGCCATGGGCAGGCACCAGGAGGCCATCAAGATCTTTGAACGAGCGATAGCGGTCAACCCGTCCGATGCGCCGAGCTGGTACAACAAGGGTGTGTCACTCAACAACCTCGTACGCCACGGGGAAGCGATACGGTGTTATGACCAGGCGATCGAGCTCCTCCCCGATGACCCTGATGCATGGTATAACAAGGCGATGAGCCTGCTCCAGCTCGGAAGGCACCGTGAAGCAATCCAGTGTTTTGAAAAGGTCCTCTCACATGATCCGTCAGATATCGATTCCCATTTTCACATGGGGGTATGCCACGACGACCTTGGCAGGCACCGGGAGGCACTCACGTGCTATCAGAGGGTGCTTGATCTCGACCCGGATGACGGCAGGACGTGGTATGCACGGGGATCAACCCTAGAAAAGCTGGGATGCTACGGGGAGGCGATGGAGTGTTTTGAACGGGCACTTCGTAGCAATCCCGAGAATCAAAACGCCCGTATGGCACGTGATCTCCTCCTGAAACAGGCGTAGAGCAGTGATGATCGTCTACTGGTTGCGGATGAACCCCTGCTCTATGAGATCGGTCAGCCAGCGGTCAAGGAATTCCATGAGTTCGTTCTTTACCCCGAGATCCACAACCCCTGACCGGGGATACACGATCTTTTTGCCCGACCTGTCCTGGTAGACCAGCGGCTCGGCTCTCTTCTGATCATGGTATACCCGGATCTCGATATCGGGATCTGCTACCAAAGCACCGTCGATGGTTGGGTTTTGCGACAGGGCGAACATATCATCCGACAGACGGTCTATGCAGAGGGGTATATGCGGGTGGTTTTCGATGACGGCATATTGCCTGACATCCAGGACACCGATCTTTTCAAGTTTTGTATAGATAGAATGATAGAGATCGCTCATGAAACTCCGCCCTGGGGATAGCTAACCCCTGGAGATTAGTTTATGAAGCGCACCCATAAATGTTTTTGAATTCACGGCAGGAGGATTGCTCATGGAAAGTGCCGTAGCAGGAGACCGAAAAAACCTGGGCCCGCCCCGGTTTCATTGTTCACAGGATAGCCCGGGCGGGGACAGTACGGGCTCTTTATATCGATGAAGTTTTCCCTGTTGGAAGGGTAGTCTTCTCCCCAACAAACTCATACGATGCTTTCGACAAGAATCCTCAACCCGATCACCAGGAGAACTATTCCTCCGACAATCTCCATGCTTTTCCCAAGATGCTCTCCAAGCCTCCTTCCAAGGAGCACCCCGGCAAATGCAAAGACGAACGAGGTCAGGCCTATTATCACGGATGAAGTTCCGATATGTCCTCCAAGAAACGCGAGGGAGAGCCCTGCACCCAGTGCATCGATACTGGTCGCAAGGGAGAGCATGATTATTGTAGGAGCATTATACACGGGTACACGCTCAACGTCATTCCGGTACCCTTCATACACCATCTTCCCACCGATGACGGCCAGGATACAAAATGCCGCCCAGTGGTCGAATCCCGATATGAACGATACCGTCCGGGCCCCGGCTGCCCAGCCCGCAATGGTCATTGCAAACTGGAAAAACCCAAACGGGATGGCGAGGAGGAGAGCGAGCCGTCCCTTGTCCGACACCCGCGAACTCCCGGCAGCGATTGCAACGGCAAAACAGTCCAGTGCCAGGATCACGGCTATGACGAGGATGGTGAAGAGCTCCATCAAATGGGCTATTCTTTGGTTGCAGGGTTATTAAGTGATGGCATCCTGGCCGATTTTTTGCATATTTTGCTGATTTCCCGATGAATTATCGGAAATATGAAAAAAACCGAATAGAATTGGAAATTATGAATTAAAAAGTATTTTAGATGTTGAAATGAAAGAATGTCATGCTATAGCGTGACAGGGTGAAGACCATTCAATCCTCGATATTTGAAAAGGTATACCGGCAGTCAATTGATGAACCCGAGAAATTCTGGGGAAAAACCGCCGAAGAAGTACATTGGTACAAGAGATGGGAGAGAGTACTGAACGGATCCAGGCCTCCGTTTTACCGGTGGTTTGCCGGCGGAATATTGAACAGCTGCTACAATGCCCTTGACCTGCACGTGGAGAACGGCAGAGGTGAACAGGTTGCGCTGATCTATGACAGCCCTGTAACGTCAACAATAAAAAAATTCAGTTACCGGGAGTTACGGGACACTGTCGCACGCTGTGCAGGAGGACTTAAAAAGATCGGGATCGGGAAAGGCGACCGTGTCGTAATCTACATGCCAATGATTCCCGAAGCCGTCATCGCCATGCTTGCATGTGCCCGCATCGGGGCAATACATTCAGTGGTATTCGGGGGTTTCGCGTCAAAAGAACTGGCCAGCCGGATCAATGATGCCCAACCGAAAGCGATAATCTCCGCATCCTGTGGAATTGAAGTGGACAGGATCATCGAGTACAAGCCCCTGCTTGACGCCGCAATGGAGATGTCCGACTATGCACCGGAACACTGTGTGATCGTGCAAAGGCCGGAGGCTTCTGCGACACTCAAGCCGGGGAGGGATATCAGCTGGACCAGTTTTATGGATGCGACTCCTGCGGATTGTGTACCTGTCGAGGCCACGGACCCGCTTTATATCCTCTACACCTCGGGCACCACGGGGGTTCCCAAGGGCGTTCTCAGGGATAACGGGGGTCACATGGTGGCAATGAAATGGAGCATGAAGAACATCTACGGTGTTGCCCCCGGCGAAGTGTTCTGGGCGGCATCCGACGTCGGCTGGGTGGTGGGCCATTCCTATATCGTGTATGCCCCGCTTGCCCTTGGATGCACTACCATCCTGTACGAGGGAAAATCTGTGGGGACTCCCGATCCCGGGGCATTCTGGAGAGTCATTTCAGATCACGGCGTGAGTGTTCTCTTCACCGCCCCAACAGCATTCCGTGCCATCAGGCGGGAGGACCCGGGTGGTGCATACATCGGCAGGTACGATCTCTCTTCCCTTCGCATGCTCTTTTTGGCGGGGGAGCGCTGCGACCCCGATACCCTGGTCTGGGCACGAGAACGTCTCGGCGTGCCGGTCATCGATCACTGGTGGCAGACAGAGACAGGATGGGCCATCGGCGGAAACGTGGCCGGGCTGGAACTGCTTCCCATCAAACCCGGGTCATGCACCCGGGCAATTCCGGGATACAACGTCAGGGTGCTCAACGACGAAGGCGAAGAGCTGCCACCAGGCGAGACCGGAAACATCGTGATCCGACTCCCGCTCCCTCCCGGTTGCCTTACCGGACTCTGGCAGAATGAACGGGATTTCATCGGCACCTATCTTGCAGAATTCCCCGGCTACTATGTCACCGGTGATGCAGGCTATATCGATGAGGACGGTTACTTGTGGATAATGGGCCGCACCGACGATATCATCAACACTGCGGGCCACAGGTTGTCGACCGGTGCCATGGAGGAGGTGCTCGCCTCTCATCCTGATGTTGCCGAATGCGCGGTCTGCGGCGTATCAGACCCGGTAAAAGGCGAGATTCCACTGGGCTTCATCGTCCTGAAAGCCGGTACCACAACGGATCATGCCGAGATAATCAGGGAAGTGATCGCCTTGGTAAGAGAGAAGATCGGACCTATCGCATCCTTCAAAAAGGCAGTTATCGTACACAGGCTCCCCAAGACACGATCAGGAAAGATTCTCAGGCGGACAATGAAAAAGATCGCCGATGGTGAAGAATACCGGGTCCCTGCCACCATCGACGATCCCGCAACTCTCGACGAGATCGCACAGGGTCTCACGGCAATAGGATTTCCTGCGGCCTGAAAAATATCCCTGTCGTTTTAAAAAAAATGTTGTCCGATCCTGCCCTGATTCATCCACATTTTCATGGATTGAGGATCATGATCGTATAATTCAGGACTCCCGCAAACGTCACCCAGGCAATGTACGGCACCATGAGTACGGCGGCGTCCTTTCTCACCCTGTAGAATGCAACGATCGTTGCCAAAATGAATATCCAGAGTATCACCAGGTCGACAATTCCAAGGAATGGCGATTCCAGCCCAAAAAAGGCAAAGGACCAGAGGGTGTTCAGGACCAGCTGGACTGCAAAGAGGCCTGCCGCCAGTTTGACCCCGGGCTTCTCAAGCCCGTCCTTGACGACAAGATACAGTGCAATTGCCATAAGGATATAGAGTATGGTCCAGACAGGCCCGAACAGGTAGCCAGGCGGGTTGAACCAGGGTTTTACCAGCTGCGAATACCATGAACCAGGGCCTGTAATGGTCACCATGGAGCCAAAAAAACCGGCAGCCAGGCATATTAGTATCGCTACTGCTAGTTTTAGGGGAGACTGAAGGGCAAAATCTTTCATACTCTGTTGATCCCGGCTAAAACTCATAAACCTTGCCATCAATACCCCAAAAACACCAAAATACAGATCACCACCTCGTACAGGTTTTTCTCTTTTTTTCATCCGTGGCACCCGCGTCGGGTTGCAGGGAGAGAATGAATTGATTCCACCTCCGTTTCCGGGATCCGGCGTCGATGGCAGAACCTGGCCGTCTCCGGGGATGGTATAATGTATCGGTATCCTCAAACAGGGTAACAGAATCATGCAGAATTCGAAGGTAAAGATAGGACTTGTACAGACGGCTGTTACCGGTGACCTGGAATGGAATCTCGCTCACACTGCCAGCCTCGTAATAAAAGCCGCAGAAGAGGGCGCCAGGATCATCTGCCTGCAGGAACTCTTCAGGACGCCCTATTTTCCCCAGGAAGAGGATGCAGACGCGGATCCGTATGCAGAATCCATTCCCGGCGAATCAACCCGGGTATGTGCAGCTATCGCCAGGGATCATGGTGTTGTTATCATCGTCCCCATCTACGAACGCGGGAGCACGAATACATATTACAACAGCGCGGTCGTGATTGACGCGGATGGAACCCTCCGTCCTCCCTACCGGAAGGTCCATATCCCGTTCGATCCCCTCTTTTACGAGAAGAATTACTTTTCTCCCGGGCCAGGGTACCGGGTTTATGAAACACGGTACGGAAAGATTGCAGTGCTGATCTGCTATGACCAGTGGTTTCCGGAGGCTGCCCGCGCCGTCACGCTCATGGGAGCCGGGATCATCTTCTATCCGACAGCAATCGGCCGGATAAAAGGCATGGAAGATACTCTCGAGGGGGACTGGAAGGATGCCTGGGAGACGGTTCAGAGGGGACACGCAATAGCGAACGGGGTCCATGTCGCCGCCGTCAACCGGGTCGGAACCGAGAACGATCTCACCTTCTGGGGGGGATCATTCATCGCAGATTCATTTGGAAATATCATCGCGAGGGCAGGGCCTGATGAATGCATCATCGTCCGGGAGATCGATATGGCGATGAACGAGCAGGTCAGATCCGGGTGGGGATTTCTCGATAACCGGCGTCCTGACACGTATTCCATACTCCTCTCTGCGCCGGGGTCTCAAAAACCCGCATCCGGCACTCCCCGGCAGTCGGGCTATCATATGCCCGCAGAATGGGAGAGGCACGATGCCATATGGCTTGCCTGGCCACACGACAACGAGACATTTCCCGAATTGCGAAAGGTTGAATCTGCCTATTGCGATATAATACAGGCGATCCATCAGCAGGAGCGGGTGAATCTCCTCGTGTGTGACGATGTGATGAGAACCTTCGCCGCTGCCCGCCTGGGCGAAGCAGGGGTGGATCCCGCCCGGGTACACTTCCATGTCAGGGAATATGCCGATGTATGGTTCAGGGACTATGGACCGACATTCCTGGTAAACAGGGAAGAGCGATCCCTTGCCATGGTGAACTGGCGGTTCAATGCATGGGGTGATAAATACCCGGAACTGGTTGCAGACGACGGGATCCCGCTCGCTCTCAACAACACCCTCAAAATCCCGGTATTTTCTCCTGGTATAGTGATGGAGGGGGGCTCGATCGATACAAACGGGAAAGGATGCCTTATCACCACCGAACAGTGCCTGCTCAATACCAACAGGAATCCCGGCCTCTCGCGGGAAGAGATCGAAGACTACCTGCATGAATACCTTGGCGTATCACATGTCATATGGCTGAAATCGGGGATTGCCGGTGATGACACCGACGGCCACGTGGACGATGTTGCACGGTTCGTGGATGAACGAACGGTGTTGTGTGCCATCGAGGATGACCCCCTCGATGAAAATTTTCCGGCATTGCAGGAGAATTACCGAATACTGGAGGGATCATCAGACCAGGACGGGAATCCGCTCAGGGTGATAACGATGCCGATGCCTGGCAGGGTGGGCGATGAACAGCGATACCCGGCGAGTTACATGAATTTTTATATCGGGAACGGAGTTGTCCTGGTGCCCGTATTCGGGCACGTACATGATCAGGTAGCCCTCGCATTACTCGGGGCACTCTTCCCTGAACGGAGGATTATAGGTATTGACTGCAACGCGATGGTTGCCGGGATGGGCGCAATCCATTGCATCAGCCAGCAGCAGCCATCTTTTTCGCCCGGATGATCGGCACAGTGCGGCTTAAGAGCGGTTTTTGGCAGAACGTGTCAGGACATGTTTTGAAAGGCAAAAAAAGCACAAATCCATCACTCAGAGAGCAGGATATTCGAAAAATTGGTGTGAAGACGGGGGTTTTGATCAGGAGGTAGTGTTGATCACGTCTTCACATTTCAGTCTTGGGGGGGTACTATCTGATGACTTAAGATGCCGGATGCAATCTCCGGCAATGTTTTTTGGGGGGGTACAACATTAAAATATTTCGTATTTATCCGGTTGGATGACCGGACAGTACTCTGTCATTGGCAGACGCATGGAGAAGGAAGAGACCAAAAAAACCGGTTCGGCAAAAAAGAGACGGTTGGTGGCATGTAATGCATGTGAGTGTCCCCATTCCACCTGGAAGACGTGCGAACTGTTTCCATACTCTTCATTGCCGTGCATTGCATGATGGTGGATAGATAATCGATCAGGTGCGGAAATGACGAAGACCATGCACAGGGAGCGAGTTCGATTCGAGAGACCGGTCCTTGAAGAGATCCGAAACGGGGGGTTTTCTCCCGTCGATATGCATGTCCATACCAACCATTCCGATGCACCCGTCAGTGTGAAGGCGACACTGAAAAAAGCAAGTAAGTCTGGTTTTGGACTGGCAATAACTGACCACAATGCCATATCAGGCTACAGGGAGGCTCAGGGCTATGAAAGCGGCGTTCTTTTGATCCCGGGAATAGAGGTGAGTGCACGTGACGGTCCACACATCCTCATATATTTTTATTCCGGCGCAGATATCGTCGATTTTTACGAGAAGATAATCAGGGATAATAAACGGAAAAGTCCCTGTCTTGCGATACGCCTCGACACAGCCGAGATCGTTTCTGCAGCGCAACAGTATCACTGCATTGTAGCCGCCGCCCATCCGTATGGATACCTCATCTTCAACAAGGGCCTGCAGAAGTGCATAGAAGGAGGATATCTGCCCCAGGATCTCATCGGTTCGTTCCAGGCCGCAGAAGTGGTATGCGGCGGGATGAGCCGCCAGGAAAATGAGAAGGCTATCCGGCTGGCAGACCGGCATAACCTCGGAATTGTTGGTGGCACAGACAGCCATCTCCTCTTTGATACGGGCAGGGTGCTGACCTGTTCGAAGGCCGATACGGCTGACGAGTTTCTCGACAATGTTCTTCGCATGGAGAATTTTATTATCGGGAAAGAGTTGCGTCTCCTGGAGAAAGGATTTGCCGGGACGGTCGTTCTCACGAAGTACGTGCGATATACGCTGCCAACGCTTGCCATACATTACGAGCAGAACATGCCGAGAGCCAGGAGATTTACGCGGAAGGCCTGGACACGCCTGAAGAGGGACCGATGACCGTGAACATTCCGTGTAAGACGGTCCCGCAAAAAACACATATTAATCTCCATGATACAATTACTACCATAAGCCATCTGTTGTCGGTTGCCTGTTGGGAAATACTATGGACGCAAAAGAGATCGAGGAATATATACGCGGGCTTGAGCGGAGGATAGAGATCCTCGGAAACGAGAATGCCGCACTCGCCATGACGATGAACAAGCTCATGATGGAGAACATGAAACTGAAATCAGAAGTCAAATCGCTTCAAAAAGAGATCGCCGATCTTCACCAGCCCTCACCTGAACGTGTCGTCAAATTCGATTAGGACCGGACTGAATGGAATATTCAGCCATACGGCCCTTTTTGATCAAAAATATCTCCTGCGGAACAGGAACCGGGTAGTGTTGATTGCAATGAAAACGAGGTGCGATGTGTGCGGGGACAAGGCGATTGGAATGCAGATGCTTGGATGCTGCGGGTATGCCGTCTGTGAGAAACATGCCGATATGTTGCTGAAGGCGCTCTCCCCCGGCGAGAAGAAGGAATGGGGGGCGTGTTTTTACTGGAGGTATGACTGAGTTCCAGCGGATCATCCTGCATCTCGACATGGACAGTTTCTTTGCATCGGTCGAGATCAGGGAAGATCCAGGTCTGTCAGGAAGACCGGTTGTGGTCGGAGCAGATCCCCGCGAAGGGAGAGGGAGGGGGGTGGTGAGCACCGCTTCCTACGAGGCACGAAGATTTGGCATCCACTCGGGAATGCCCATCTCCCGGGCATTCATCGTATGCCCGCATGCTGTCTTTATCAGGCCGCATTTCGACAAGTATACCCAAACTTCCGCCAGGATCATGGAGATCATCAGCGAATGCACAGATAGATGGGAGCAGGTGAGCATCGACGAGGCATATCTCGATATGACTCATCTCGAGACATACGAAGAAGCAGGCGCCGTCGCAGAAGAACTCAGGCATACAATACGGGAACGCGAACGCCTGACGTGTTCTGTCGGGATTGCGCCGACCAAGCTCGTTGCAAAGATCGCATCGGATTTCAAAAAGCCCGACGGCCTCACCATAGTCAGACCCCTGGAAGTGAGAGACTTTCTCTCACCTCTTCCTGTCGGAAGAATTCCCGGGATAGGCAGGGTGACAGGGACCGAACTCGAGAATCTCGGCATACAGACGATCGGGCAGCTCGCCGAATACGATATACAGACCCTCCTCGCCCGGTTCGGCAGATGGGCGGTTCACATGCAGAAACTGGCCATGGGACTGGATGGCGGGGAAGTCCGTTCCCGTGAGCGTTTTGGGTCTGTCTCCAGGGAGACGACATTCCAGGAGGATACTGCCGATTTGTCCCTCCTTGCAACCACACTTGACCTGATGGCGAAGGACCTCATCGAGAACCTTGTCCATGAACGCCTGGTTTTCCGGACCGTTACCGTCAAGGTGCGCTACGAGGACTTTGATACCCACACCCGGTCCCGAACTCTCGATACCTATTCCCGGGACCCTGGAACACTCCTTCGCATTGCAGGATCACTCCTCCGCGATCTCTCGAGTGGGAAGAAGGTCCGGCTCATCGGGCTCCGGCTCTCTTCACTCCACGAAATCGATGCCATGCAGAAGCGGCTGGACGATTTTTCATGAGAGTCCGGGATGCAGCACCGGGCTTGGTGGGGTCCGGGTACAGCGTGCAATTCCGGGCAATATCGCCAGACCAACAGAAGTGGGATAGTGTGTTGTCACGGGCAGGCTGGAAAATGGAGCTGTTTAAATAGAATCGGTTTCATTAACCCATTATCTGATTCCTGGAGGTCATAATGCCTAAAAATTATCGGATTATTCTTGTTTCACTGTTCATATCCCTCGGATTATGTGTCACCTGTTCCTGTGCACAGGAAACGGGGCTGGTAAACATATTTTCAGCACCTTCCGGGGCCAGGGTACTCATCGACGGCACACAGGTCGGAACCACTCCACTCTCCCAGTACCGGCTGAGCACGGGAGCACACATGTATAGCCTGCTAAAGGACGGGTATTCGCCGGCCCAGCAATCATTCTCGGTCAGTTCGGGTGAGACGACAACCATCTCCATCAATCTTGTCCCCCTTTCGCGTCCCACGACATGGACAACGGCTACAACCCCCCCTACCACGCTCACGATTCGGCCGACAACCCCGGTCCCATCGGCAGGATCGATCTATGCAACGACTTCACCCTCCGGCGCAGCAATCTATGTGAACGGTTTATTCGAGGGCTACAGCCCGGTCCTTGTTGAGAATCTCGCCCCCAGGACATACACGGTACTTGCCAGACTGGAAGGGTATAGCGATTATGCTCGTTCTGTGACCGTGTATCAGAACAGCCGTTCGGATTTCTCTGCACAACTCCAGCCGTCCCCGATCCACAAGGATTACGGCTATATCAGTGTCAGTTCCTCGCCATCCGGTGCGCAGCTCTATGTCGATGGGTCCTACCGGGGGATTACTCCTGCCACGGTGACCGAGTATCCGGGAAACCACCCCGTTGTCGTGAAACTTGCGGGCTACTACGATTACAGCCAGACAATATACGTGACGGCAGGTGCCACACAGCGTGTATCAGCAACGTTGTCGCCGGTTACGCAGAGCGGGTCTGTCCGGGTCTCTTCGTGGCCGGCAGACACGAATGTCTACCTTGATGGATCCTTCAGGGGACAGACCGACTCGTCCGGCAACCTCGTCATCTCCAACCTTCCCGCAGGGGTATACTCGGTAAAGGTCTCAAAACCGGCGTACCAGGACGCCGTCTACTCTGTCCAGGTCAGGCAGGGACAGCAGAGCCAGGTGCAGGCTTCCCTCTCACCCATTTCACCCACGGGAACCCCGACTCCCACTCCTGCGCAGCAGGGCTCCCTGACCGTGACCTCGAATCCCTCCGGAGCCCAGGTATACATCGACAATCTCTTTCGCGGATACACCCCGAGCACGTATGCTGACCTCGCCACAGGCATGCACACACTCACGCTGAAGCTCTCGGGATACGAAGATTATTCGACAACGTTCCAGATCAGCCAGGGCAGCACGGCTACAGTCCAGGCATCGCTTTCGCCGGCACCGACACCCACCAAATCCGCGCCAGGGCCCCTGGCCGGCCTTCTGGCAATACTGATATCCGGCTACATTCTCGCCGGGAGGAAGGATCCATGAACCAAAAACTTGGAATCGCAACAAAGATCACTGTGATCTATCTCATTCTCATCCTTCTTACGGCAGGGGTGGCAACAATCGCCGTCAACAATGCCGCGAAGGATATCTTTCGGGAGGGTATACGGGATAACCTGAAGAATTCTGCAGGTATCATGGCCACGCAGGTGAATGCCACGGAGATCCTCCTCTTACAGCCCGGTGACGAGGGGACGCCCGAATATATGGCCCTCGCAGGCCAGCTGGATGACATGCGTTCCAGCAACGACTATATCGTGAATGCATACATCATGCGAGTGGACGCTGATGGAAAGATAGAGTTCATCGTGGACGATTTCTGGCTCGAGGACCCCATGCAGTCGGCGATGATCGGTGAGATCTATGAAACCCCGGACAGGGATGAGATCTTCATGGCACTCTCCGTTCCTACCGCATCCAGGGATATGTATACTGACAGGTGGGGTACATACGTATCAGGTTACGCCCCGATAAGGGATGAAAACGGAAATACTGTGGCAGTGCTCGGAGTCGATATTATGGCAACGCGAATGTCCGAGAGCATGGCCCGGTTCGACGGACTTCTTGCTGCCGCGTTTCTTGCCGTGCTCCTGATCGGGACAGGTGCAGTCTTCCTCTTAACACGGTCCGTTGCCAGGGATCTGACAGAACTCTCTGATGCCGTAGAAAGCATCAGCGCCGGTGAAAGGATGGTTGGTATCGACACTTCACGGACCGACGAGATTGGCGATCTCTCAAACGCAATCGCCGGACTCGAAGAGAAGATGAAATAATACCACTCATACTCTTTTTTCCAAAAAATTTACATAGGTTGATGCTGTCCTTAACAGCTCATATGAATTCGGATCCTTCCATAAAGTCCGAGGATGAGGTGAGGAAAGACCTCGAGCGATTCCTGGAAGATATTGACGTGGTGATTATCAAGAGGTTCGACGAGGGGGATTTCTGGGGGTACTGGGTCAAATATGGGGATTTTCCCCTGCTAATCGAGAACCAGAGAACCAAGCGTTACTGTGTGGTTGCATTCCAGATAACTCTCGACGAAGGTCCACCGATTACACACCTGAACCAGTATTATGCCCGTGGCGACTCTGCATTCATCTATGAGCTGACCAGGGCATTTACCTCCCCTGTGACCGGTTTTTCCCGGATCCTTGAGGAGGGGCGTGTCGTGGGGTTCACCATATCCCGCTACATCTACCCGTATTACCACGACTTCTCGGTAAAAGATCTTGACAGGGCAGTTCAGGCAGTTGTAAGCCAGGGGGCAATCGGTATCGCATTCCTGAAGATGACACTGGGTGAATTGAGAGTTGAGACTCCGGTTGACCGGCAGAACAGCGTCTAATCCGGCCAAATTATTTTTCGAAACCGAAAAAAAACCCGGAAAAAAGCCCGGAGATGAACCCCCGGACATGTCTTTTGGCGGACGGGGGAATGGAATTCGGAACCCTTCATCCCGGAGATTTGTATCCACTCGCCCGGATTCTTTCGTCCCGGAAATACAAAAGCTTCCTTTTCCAGCAGGATGAATGGTATACCGCGTGATCCGAATCGTCTTCCCGTCACAGGCACCACAACTCCTCCCACTCCCATGTATCCGGATACATGGAAGGCTTTCTGATGGAGATTAAGTTTATTCTGTAGAATGCCAGAATGGATACCATGGAGGAGCAGGACTGGCTTTCAAAAGCACACCGGGATATGTCGCTTGGTCGGCACCAGGACGCACTCTCATCGTATGACAAGGCCCTCGAGATGAATCCCGAAAACGGACATTCCAGGGAGATGATGGGAGATATCTATTACGAACTCGGACGGCATGCCGAAGCTATCGACTGTTATGACCGGGCACTGGAGATCGATCCCGGAAACCTGATGGCCTTGTACAAGAAGGGGTACACATTCCGAAAGATCAAGAGGTACGAAGAGGCAATTGCCGCATTGGACCAGGCCCTTGCAATTGACCCCGATTTCAGTTACGCGCTCAACAACAAGGGATATTCACTGAACGAACTTGGCAGGTACGAGGAGGCAATCGCCTATTTTGATCGTTCCCTGTCGAAGAATCCGAGGAATATCCGTGTTATTGCAAGCAAGGGAATTGCCCTCCGTGAACTGGGAAGGTACGATGAAGCCCTGAAATGCTTTGACAGGGCGCTCGAGTTGAATGCAATCAACGGATTTGTCTATTACAACAAATCCATCACCCTTCGAAGCATGGGACGTGGAAAGGAAGCTGATGCCTGTCTCTCACGGATAAACTTCCCATCAAGCGTGCATCACACTGGGAAAGAAGATTAATTGAGTGAAATCTTCACCGATTCGATCCTTTTTCCTTTACCGCTATGAAAACCGGGATGTAGCCCGTTCCTGAAGACAGGAATCGCTCCAACGCCTGCGAAAAGCGTCCTTTCGGCATCGCATCAGGGTATTGAGGCGAACCCCCCGGCGGTGTGCACCCGGTATATCGATATCTTTCACACCATGGGAGTGCAGCAACCCCATTTTTCTCTGCCTGTTCCAAACAACAATAAAAAGAGCCTTATCAGTACACAACAAAACATAGGGAGCGAGGGATTTCATGAGAGATGTCATCTGGCTTGTTCCAGTAATCGCCATGTGCCTGCTTTTCTGCGGGTGCACAGACCAGGCCGGCCAGGAAGCCGACATGAAGCTGTACGACCAGACAGTACAGGCTGTGAGAGAGTTTGTTGAAGATCAATCATACCAGCCCGGTACGTCCGCATTCTCCGTCGAATCCGGTGTCACGACCCTGTCGGGACAATATGAGACATATTCGATGGATGTTGATACCAGCGAGATTGTATTTGCCTCATACCAGGGAGAAGAGGGGATAGAGAGTGCCCGCGAGGGGCCGCATTACAAGAAGACACTCATTGCCGTCCGCCAGTTTCTGCAAAACCCGGATTTCGAGATACATGCCACCAGTTTCACATACAAGGATGACAGGTACGAGATTTCAGGCAATAATATGACCTTCCGGGTGAATGCAACAACGGGGGATATAACCCGGGCATTGCTGACAGGGCCCGAAGCCGTGGGAGCAATGGGGAACAGTTCACAATACCAGATGGCCTCCGCCGCGTCCGGAATGAACCAGTCGGGATAAGATCCGGATCGTGTGAAAATAACAGCCTCCTCGCTGTTTTGTGTGGGGAGACTGAACCGAGTTGTTATCTGCATACCAATTGTAGTCACTCACAGCCGTCGCCGGGGCGTCCTCACAGAACTCATCCACATTTGCTCAAATATTGACTGAGAATCAGCCTCGTGGTATTTTTTCGGGCGGCGGCGCGGGCATCGCACATGGGGATGTGGCTGCGGATAGCCCCACAAGATGCATCCGGTTCATCATTCCTACCCACACCAGCTCGCGAGGAGCCAAATAACAACGTAATTTTTTTTACCAAAAAGCGGGTTTGTTTTCCTTATGCAGAAACGTGGTATCGTAGCAATCGCTGATCGCTCTCTGGAATTTGGCAGGTTTATTTTCGCCTTTTTAGAGAGCCGATCGAACAAGATCCACAGGATCCAGGCAGTTGTCGTCATATGTGTCCTTCCAGTGAAGCCATGACCGGGTTTAAAAAAATTCCCCGGGATTATGAATATCATTTTTCTGCCAGTACAGAGAGCAGGTTCCTCGTTCCCGCCTCGCCGACAGTCTTCTGGCTCCCATGCATCATGTCCATGTGACGGATTCCCATCCCGGTGCAGAGTGGAAGCTCCATCATTCCCCCGATAAGAAGGTCTATCCTGCAGTCACCGAGAGCCTTCCGTATCTCGTTTTGTTCAGGAGAGACCAGTATCAGGCATCTCTCCCCGGCCAGTTCCCTGATCCGGTCCACGTTTCCGGAGTCGGTATCGATGACCACCAGGGCAGGCTCGATTCCGATTCCTGCAAGGAAGCGTGTCATGGACACTGCACGGGTGGGGCCACTTACGATGGCGATCTTCCAGTCGGAACGAAAATGCTGCACGGGTATGCCGGGGGATGATTTTGGGTCAGGCGTCCATGGAATGCCAAGCTCTCGCGTGACCTCTTCCAGAAATTCTCTTGTTGGCCCGGGCCCTATGGGAAGTCCGGGAACAAGGTAGGGTGTGCCGAATCTTTGTTCAAGAGCCTCGGCTGCGTTCTTTCCCGTCACCTCGCAGACCACGAGATTCAGTGCTGCCCGTCCGAGATTTTCAAGGTCGGCAACCCGTGCATCGGCTGCCAGCACTGCATTGACCTCGATTTGAGCATTGGCAAGAATGGACTTGAGTTCCTGGAGATCAGGGCCGGCCCTGAGCATGCCGATTATATTGACCGCGAAAGGTTTTTTCGTAAGGCCGTGAGTTGAGAGTTCGGTTGCCAGCCGGCTCAACGTCTCAGCACATCCTGATATGTGGTCCCCTTCGAATCCACCAGTATCGATGCCGATCACCCGGGCCCGTGTATGTGAGGCATTCACTGCACCTGCAACATCCTCGCCGATAATGCTGCTTGCGCAGCAGGAGAAGACGATGATGAGATCCGGAGATAGCGCTGCATCAAGTTCATTTATCGCGTTTTCGAGTCGTTCCTCGGCTCCGAAGATGACATCTTCCTCTTCAAGGCAGGTGGAGTAAATTTCAGGCGGGCGGTCCCCTCTCATCCCCAGTATATAGTTGATATGGTAGACGCAGCCCTTTGGGCCATGAACAAGAATCGCAGTGTTTTTCAACGTGCTCGTGGCCTTGATTCCACCAAAAAGCCTGCATGTCGTTCGTGGTATCCGCACCGCAAAGCCGGCCATGATTCATCCCGGGTAGTGGTTGTTGCCATAGATGAAAAAACCGGGTGTCCCCGGCCCCCATGCCTGCAGGTTGGCACAGTGACCTCTGCCGTCATCCTGCCCTTTCTCCAGGTTGTCAGGGGATCAGGCCGGAATTCTGCAGGAGAACCGATACGGATGTAAGGAGGAGAAGAATGCCGATTGCGGACTTCAGTTTATCAGAGTTGACCCCGGGTGCGATCCTCGCACCGATCTGGGCCCCGACAATAGCACCTGCAGAAAAAACTGCGACATGAGGCAGGGATATGTTGCCAAGTCTCATGTGCGTGAATGTTGCGGATATGGAGGTGAAGAGGATTACTGCGGTCGAAGTGGCAATGGCGAAATGAACGGGCATCCCACCGATTACCAGTGCAGGGACGTTGATTATTCCGCCGCCTATCCCTGTAAGTCCGCTCATGAACCCGGCGATTGCACCCCAGGCCGAGGTATGGAAATAGTAGAGGCGATTTTTCACGTTCATGGATGAGAAGTCCCGGAGTGACTCATCATGATATGGTCCATGCGTGATCGGTGATACGATCGGAAGCGTCGGGACGATCATCTTGATCCCGATCACCAGGAGAACAAGGGAGAAGATTATCGCAAGCAGCCGGTCACTGATATATATCGTCGACCATGCACCAAGCACGGAGAAGATCATGCTTGGGACGATCAGGCAGAGTGCACTCCGAAAGAAGACTCTCTTCTGGCGAAGATAGGCGATACTTCCCGATAACGTGGTGAAGAGAATGATTGATATGCTGGTGCCGATTGCGATACGGGGTTCCAGGCCACAGATATATATCAGGCAGGGGACATAGAGAAAACCCCCTCCGACACCGATCAGGGTGGCTATGATCCCTATGATGACGCCGAGGAGAAGACCAACAAGATATTCGAGCACCATTCCAACCAGCGGACTATGAAGATCAAACGCTGCGAGACGTAATTAACCGTATCGCTCTTTCAAAGAGAATGACCAAGCATCCCGGCACCGAACATCCTGTGAAAAGATATCTGGAAGACCAATGTTTTGTGAATGGAGAGCTCCTGGAAAAACGCCTTCTCACGGTTCTGTGCAGGAGACAGATATGAAATGTATTGCCTGCGTCCGGATTTGGTCACCTTATCCAACCCTGGAACGCCCCGTTCTGGCATCGGTGTGCAGTGCATGTGGGGGTTGGGCGTCCCGGAGATCCCCGACAATATTCCGCTTCATCAATCGTACCACACCAGGGGACATAGAGCCGGAAAAAAAGTATCGCAGATCAGCCCGATTGTGCCGGTTGATGGAACAAAGAGCGGTGAGCTCTTTTTATAATTGTATCAGGGATGAGAAGCCGATCAATCGAATGAATGCATCCGTTTCCACAGACCATGTTCCGTTCAAATATCCTGGCATTATTGACCCGGATCCACCTTCCCGCTTCAAGAATGAGCATGTCGCCCTGGATACTGATGATCCGCGGCAGGCTGAATGCTGCGGGAATGAGGACGTTGCCCTGGACAATGTGGTTTAAGACCAGGTTCTTCAGTCTCCTGAAAGGATCCATCGAACAATAATTGAGCAACGTGCGGGAGACTTTACTGAATGCGGCATCCACAGGGGCAAACACGGTAAACGGTCCCTCCTTCATTATCATCTCTTCAAGGCGTGCGGCCCTGATGGAGGAGATGAATGTGGAGAAACGGCCATCTGCGAGCATTAACTCGATAATATCCCTGTGAATAACTCTTCTGTGCATCATGTATCACCCCGTCCGGTTGACCAGGTGGCAAGTCTGGAAAGGTGTCCAAAGGTAATATAGTTTTTGGCTTATAGAAATATTTATATAATATTTAGTATCAGGACCTGGGGGTCCCGGATCC
>Ga0334886_1000761_pt1 | contig 44352 bp, 43 predicted proteins | sample GraSluR1_MG_9_FD_207232 | JGI IMG/M metagenome (GOLD analysis project Ga0334886, IMG submission 207232) | Sludge microbial communities from methane-producing bioreactor in Wageningen University, Netherlands - Granular Sludge_27_06-R1 | ecosystem: Engineered > Bioreactor > Anaerobic >... | reverse complement strand
CGGACCTGTTCTATGAGCTTTCGGATACCATCAACGGAGCTATTGGAAGCAGCATCGAGCTCATGAATGTTGAACGATCGCTGATTGATAAATGCCTTGCAACTCTCACACTCATTGCAGGCTTCCAGATCGGAAGTTGGGTTAAGGCAATTTATTGTTTTGGCGAAAATTCGGGCACACGTTGTTTTACCTACCCCTCGGGGGCCACAAAACAGATAGGCCTGCGCTAGCTGCTTGCGCTGTATTGCATTTTTAAGGGTGGTGGTTAGGGCATGCTGTCCTACCACACTCTTAAAGTTGGTTGGGCGATACTTACGTGCTGAAACAACGAAATTTTCCATAAATCAATAAATTGCTGATAGTTGCCAATATTTGTTTTCCTTATTGGTCTCTACAAAAGTAACAAAATTTGTGAAGCATTTAAAATTTTGGAGTTGCTGGGATAAAGAAAAAAAACAGGCCAGCACATCATGCTGACCTGTAAAGAGTTTACATTGAATTGTACCACTGGTTAGAATAAATCAACAGAGATATTCTGAATAAAGGCTGTAATTGTATATTCACGACCCACCTTAGCCTCGGTAAGAAGCATCAGCACGTTGAGCACCTCACCATCCTTGCGAATAATTTCGATCTCACGACGTTCTCCAACTATGGCAGGCTTCTCCGGATCGAGGTATGACGCTAAGAACTCGTCATTATCTGATGCTTCTGGAGGGAATAGGATGCGAATGCTTTGCCCAAGAATTTCCTCCTTGGTTACACCAAGCAGCTCCTCAGCTGCCTTATTGAAAAACTGAACAATACCATCCTGATCGGTGGTTATAATAGCATCGAGGAATCCTTCGAGGGTTTTCTCGGTTCTAATTTTAACACGCTCAATCTCCTTAAACTGATTTTTAATGTCCTCCTTGGCCTCACGGAGCTTGCGGTTGAGCTCTACCTCGTTTTGGCGAAGCATCTCCTCTTGTCGTCGGAGTTGCTCTGTCTGCTCAATGGTCTCTATCTCCATCAGCTTTTCGCGAGTATTATCATGGCCAATAAATACCACTTTGGCAACCTCTCCGTACATATCGTTAACAGCCGTAAAGGTGCCACGGAACCAGCGCTCCTCGTTGGTTTTCATCAGCATCTTAACCTGCCCTTCAAAAGGAATACCGTGGGTTACATCATCCCAGATTCCCTCTATCTGCTTTCGATCGTTCTTATGAAACAGGTCGAACACTGCCTTAGCCTTAGCCTCGGCTTGCGAAAGCCCGAAGGTTTGCTGAAACTTGTCGTTGGCATCCAGAATATCACCAGTTGGGCTAAACTCTACCTTAATGCTCGACCGGTTAAGCGCCTCTATTTGCCCTTCGAAATCGAGGCTTTGGTTCTTCTGCTCTGTGGTATCAATTGCCAAGAAAAGGATCTTCTCTACTCCACCGTTGGCATTGCGTACGCAGGTATAGGTTGCTATGGTCCATAAATCCTTGCCGCTCTTGGTTACGTGCTTCATATCCCCTTCAAAGTGATGCCCACCCTTTGCTAAGCTCTCCCAAATCTCTTCGAACCACACCCTATCCTTCTTATTGATAAACATGGATATATGCTTACCCTCAACCTCCTTGTTTGAGGGGTACTCGAGCTTATTAAGAAATTTAGTATTGGCGTATAGCATCACCCCATTCACATCGTACTCGGCACGAATTAGGGTATGGTTTACAGAGTTGGTGAAGCTAATAAACTTCTCGGCTTGCCGTGCGGCCTCCTCTTGTGTTGCCTGCAGCTCCTCCATATTCTGGCGCATCTGCTCTTCCTGCGCCTGCAATATCTCAGCCTGCTCCTGCGATTCCTTTAGCAACTTGGCTGTTCGAATGTTGATTTTGGTGTTTGAAATGGTGGAGGCTATACTTTCGGCTACCTTTTCAATAAAATCAATTGTATGCTGATCAAATGGATGAAAGGATGCAATCTCTAGCACTCCATGCACTTCGTCGTTTACCTTCAAGGGGACTAAAGCAATATTCTTCGGATTGGCCGTTCCGAGGCCTGAGGTGATCTTTAGGTAAGAATCGGGTACTTTTTTTAGGAGCGTGGTTTGTTTTTCCAGCGCGCAAGCACCAACCAATCCCTCACCCCAATTGACCCTACTATCGGCATACTTTCTACGCTCGTAGGCATAGCAAGCCGTTAGGTTAAAAAACTTATCGCCCGGATCTGTGTCGTCCAGTAAGTAAAAACCACCCTGGTTAGCATCGACATACTTAACCAAATTGCTAATGATTAAGTACGTTAGCTCCTCCACATCATCCTTTTCGGATCGAAGAATCTCCCCAAACTTAGCCAGCCCTTCGGCTGTCCAGCTGCGCTGTTCATCCTCTTTTCTTCGGATAGCCTCCTCCTCCTTGCTTTGCTTTAGGGTATCGCGAAGGTTCACAATGGCCTTACCCAGCACATCGGTATCATCAGGAGAAAAATCAGCCTCAATATCGCCCTCCTTGAGCTTTTGAACAAACCTATATAGCTTACGCTGGCGCGTGATTTCTTTTTCAGCAAAGGATTTGGCCTCATTCCGTACTCGAGATACAAATCGGGCAACGTAATACGATGCTACGGCAAGAATAAATGGTAATAAATCCAGAAGGTAAAATATTGGATAATGCTTATGCAAACGAGCAATGCCCCCCCCTGTGAATGCAAGGTTTTGTATTTGGGCTTGCACAAACATTAAAATCATCAAAAAAACTAGGCCTATAACAAAGGTTATAAGTGAAATTCGGATAACATACCCCTTTGAGTAATTATGCTGCATAGTCGGAAAAATTTGACTAAAATTAGATATTATTTGTTATAAACACTAAAATGTTGCCTAAAACTAGCTAACAAAGGCCTTTAATTGAATGTTGAAGGGTTGGTATCTTCAGCTTGAACCTCCTTTATCGCTTTGCCCTCATAGTGTAAATCGTCATCGGATTCATCGGGTGTATCTTTCATCTCGGGCGATTGCTCTGGCACAAATAGCTTGGATGCCTTGTCGGTAACCCTGTCTTCCCCATCGTTATGTACCGATGATCCATTTTGCGCTGTTGAATTTAGCTTGCTAATCTCCTCCTCTTTCCAACGTATAATTTTAAACTTATTAATTTCGCTCAGAACCTCTGCTTCGTTCCTTATATGGTCCTTCTCCACTTCGTAAAGCTTATCATTTCGCTCTTTCTCAAGTAATCGGTGCAGGTCGATATGGTGATCCTCAGTAAGCTCTGCCTGTACCACATCTCGCCTAATCTCAACTTGCTTTATGTACTCTTCTGCTTCCAGCAGATCGTCGTATGGCCCTCTGCCCGAGAGCAGCTTAACGATTATGGGCGCACTTTCGATAGTGATAAACAGTAGAATGATGAACCAGCTAGCCCATTGAATACTACTGCTGCTACTGGTAAGCGAATTCATAGCTTGTAGCCGAGCCAAAAAGCCATCGGATTGCATGGTTACAGCGATGGCATTGGCCATAGCATCATCTCGCCGCTTACGGAGTAGGGCTAGGCTTTGGTTATTCTGTTCAATTATTTGATTATTTATTCTCCTGAGCTGGTTAAGCTCCGCATCCACCTTGTCGTACTCCATTTTCTTCTCCCTGTAAACAGGGCCTTTACCGGGGGTTTGGGTGGGGCTCATCCCCTCTGCCTCAGCAATGATCATGCTGAAGAGCTCGTTGCGTTGGGTTTCTTTTCGGGTTAGCTCGTCGCGCAGGGCGGCATTCTGATTCTCGAGATGCTCAATATCAGTAAACTCTTGGGATATAAGCTCTGAGTACCTAATGTTGCTTTGCTGCTGATCGAAAACTATTTGCTGCTCAATCTCGCGCTCAAAGAGCTTGAGTTTGAGTGGCATCGAAACCACGAAAGCAATTAGTATAGCCAGCACAAAGCGAGGTAATGCCATTCCAAACTCCTTGAGCTTACCTTGCTGCTTTCTTAAGCTCGCAACTATGAACCAATCTATTGAGAAAATAAGGAAGCCCCAAAGTATACCGAATGCAACGGCTATTTCAATCTTTCTAAAAACAGTGTAGATAGCATACCCACCCGATAATGAGGCCATAACTCCGGTTAGAAACACAATTACACCGATGCCATAAAACTTGTTAAATTCCGATGGGCACTGCCTTAGTATGTATAATCGAGCGCCTGAGCACCAGCAAAAAAAGCTGTATAGCCATGGTAGTTGGTGGCGTTTAGGGGTTTGCTTATCTGGTTTTGAGTCGGATAAAGTTTGCATAATCTGGGGGTTGCATAAAGCCACCGGCTATAAGGTCGATGGATATGATTAAAAAGCAAGTATAAGAAAAAAATGGCAATGGTACAATGCAAAAAAAGCGCTTTACTAAGCGCTTATGAGCCTAGTGGTGCTTAATCACATACGGAGCAATTGCCTCGAGCGCGAGGACCTTATCGACCCCTCCAAGCTTAATGGCCTCTTTGGGCATACCGAATACAACACACGTGCTCTCATCCTGAGCAACTGTATTTGCTCCTGCCTGCTTCATTTCAAGCATTCCCTTGGCCCCATCGTCGCCCATTCCGGTCATGATAACCCCAACAGCATTTGCACCAGCATAGCGTGCTGTACTACGGAAAAGCACATCAACCGATGGGCGATGACGATTAACCAGGGGACCATCCTTTATCTCAACATAGTACCTGGCTCCACTGCGTTTCAACAGCATGTGAAAATTACCAGGAGCAATGAGTGCTCGACCCCGAATTACCGAATCGCCATTCTCTGCTTCCTTGACGGTAATCTTACATATCTCATTAAGCCTAGCGGCGAACGAAGTGGTAAACTTTTCGGGCATATGCTGCACGATGATAATACCAGGCGAATCGAGAGGTAATGCCTTGAGGAAAGTTGTCAGCGCTTCTGTTCCCCCGGTAGATGCACCCACAGCCACAACATACTCTGTAGTTTTGATCATGCTCATATTGGGCGATATGGGGGGTATAACCGCATCGGCAGAGTACTTAGGCTCAACCATATGTGGATCTAGCTTAATTCGTTTCCTTGCTATTCGGGCGTGTGCTGCAGCTTTCACTGCATCACAAATTCTAATGCGCGACTCTTCAAAAAAAGTTTTGGTATTAACCTGTGGTTTGGTAATGATGTCCACAGCACCTAGCTCTAGGGCTTTCATACCTGTTTCGGTGCCCTTTTCGGTCAAGCTAGAGATGATGACCACGGGTATTGGATGTTGGGTCATGATCTTTTTCAGGAAGGTCAGGCCATCCATTCGGGGCATCTCCACATCAAGGGTAATAACATCGGGTACCTCTTCTGCAATTTTTTTGGCAGCAAAGTAGGGGTCGGGTGCTGTACCCATCACCTCAAGGTGAGGGTCGGAAGAGATGATTTGACTTAGGGTTTGCCTAACAACCGCTGAGTCGTCAACTATTAGAACTCTAATCTTGTTTGCCATAATTAAAAATCAGCGCTTAAGTAATTTATGCCTCCGAACTGATTGTTCTATCGATGTATCGCTGCTTAACCTCACCAGTGCTAGTGCAATACTCAATTTTACGACCTAATTTTCCGCCTACGCTTTTGGCCAACACTGGAATTCTTAGCTCCTCAAGCATTTCTAAAGCAAGCTTGATGTTTCTCTCGCCTATGTGAAACTGCGATATGTTGGTATCAATTACCTCGCCTCCACCAAAAACCTTAGCCTTTAGGTTAGCTTTTTTGCACCCCAGGCTTATCATCTTATCAACCAAACGCTCAATGGCAATATTGCCGTACTTGGGACTAGCAAGCCCCTGGCCATTCCAAAAAGGTAGCATGTAATGGTTAATTCCTCCTACTTTAGCTACTGGATCGTAAAGGCAAACGGCCACGCAGGATCCGAGGATTGTAGAAACCTTATGCGGCTCAATGCTGGCAAATAGCGCCGATGGGTACAAGAAGTGAGTACTTATTTGATCCATAGGTGGGGCTTAAAAGGTTTCCTCGTCCGACTCGAAAAAGGTTTCGTTAGCTTCCGAAGCGAAATCGGTGGTTGTTTCTTGGCTTTCTGGAATAGTAATGGTAAAACAGGCGCCCTTTCCTAGCTCACTCTCAATCTTAATGGTCCCATTAAGTATTTCGATTACTGCTTTATTTACCGATAATCCAAGGCCATGCCCACGATTCAGTGAGTTAATGCCTGAGTCTAACCTTTTGAACCTATCAAAAATAATGCGTTGATTCTCCTTACTTATACCAATTCCGTGGTCTTGTACGCAAACAACCAAGTTGTTACCTTTTACTTCACCCTTAATATCAATCTGCCCGCCCTCGAAGCTGAAGTTTACGGCATTGCTTAGCAGGTTTGCCAGAATTAGCTTAAGCTTTTCGGGATCGGTTTTAAAAAGAAACGTATCTGATTTATCGAGGGGGAAGCTGTGATCGAAAATCACCTGCACCTTTTTCCGTCTCGCTTCGATCTTAAACGATTCGATCACGCTCTCAATGATGTTAATAATATCAGCGTTCACAATCTCGGGAAAAATCTCACCTGCCTCAATCTTTGCTGCTACAAAGATATTTCGGAACTGAAAGTCAAGCGTAAAAGCCTCGGAGTGAATCAGGGCGATCATTGAAACAACCTTTTTCCAGTTCTCCTTATCAACCGACAGGATGGCTTTAGAAAGGCCTAGAATGGAAGTGAAAGGGTTGATTATCTCGTTGGTGATGTTGGAAATAAAGTGACTCTTGAGCGCTTCCGATTCCTCCAGCTTTTTGTTCACATTTTTAAGCTCTTCGTTAAGCGTCTTGAGCTCCTTAACAGCTATTTTATTCTGCTCAAAGCGGCGTTTTAGCTCATCAAGCAGTTCGTCATCGGTTATTTTATGTCCCATAGCAATTGGTAGTTATAGTTTTTTTAGGATATCGTTTGGGCTGGTGTTACAACCTTCTCAAGATACAAAAGAATTTGCTTGTTTAAAAGCGATAATACTACAATCGCTTAAATATTGTGGGTTTTACCTGCTTGAGAGGAACATCCATATTCATAATCGATTCTGAATGACCAAGAAAGAAGTATCCACCGGGTCTCAATTTATCGCAGAGCTTATTGATGACCTTCTCCTGAGTTTCCCTATCGAAGTATATTAGCACATTACGACAGAAGACTGAATCAAAGGTTTCGGGAACATCGTAGTAGCTATCCATAAAATTCAACCGACCAAACCGAACCCTCTTTCTAAGGTCTGCAACAACCTTAACCGTTGGGTTTGTTCTATCCTTGCTCTTTAAAAAATATTTGCGTTTGGTTTCAAGGGGAATGATTGAGACTCTCTCCTCCTTGTAAACTGCATCAACTGCTTTCTGTAGGATTTGGGTTGAAATATCGGTTCCAACTATTGAATAATCGAATCCGGGATTTTTCTCTGCAAAATCGGCCATAACAATGGCCAGCGTATAGGGCTCTTCGCCGCTCGAACAACCGGCGCTCCAAACTTTTATTGTTCGCGATCCTGCCCGTTGCTGAACAAATTCGGGTAGAACAGTGCTGGTTAGAAAGTCGAAATGAACTGGTTCTCTAAAGAAATCGGTTTTATTGGTACTCACCACATCTAGCATATGAATTATTTCCGCATTCAGCCCGTCCTTGCTAAATACAAAATCTATATACTCCTTGAAAGTGGTCATATTCAGCTCCCTAAGTCGCTTCTGAAGCCTACTCTGCAGCATCACTTTTTTTACAGGAGGCATCTTTATTCCACTCTCCTTGTAGATGAAACGACTTAGCTTATCGAATTCATCCTGCGTAAGCTGAGCCCTAAAAATCTCATTTAAACGTGAGTTGAACATCTTTTATCGAATAAGGGATTAGATTACTACTAACTTGCTTAACAAGCATGCCTTTAACTTTTACACTGCGATACACTTATAAGTTTTAACCTGATTATAGGATTCCCATTTACAATGGCAAAAGCTCAAACCACTTAAAAAAATTCTTATTACGAAACTAAATATAGATATTTTCTTTAAAAAAAGCGCAACTCCTTAATCAATATGAATCACTAACAACCTCCTGTTAAACAATGTAATACTGGCACACGCTGCATCCAATGAGCTTGAATACAGAGTTTTAAGCATACAACTGATTTTGGGGAGATGGATTGAAATGTTAATTATACAAATTAAGCGGTGCCCTTTTATAACAAAGAAGGCTGTTCAAAAAGCTTTTCCACTCAATTAATGGCTTTTCCCTAAACCTGAATTTTGCTTTTTGAACAGCCTAAGGGGACATAAAAAAATTATTAGCTCCAGCCTAAAATTTGAATTTGCCCCCAACCCCTTTGAAGAAAATAGCACTAAAACGCTTAACTACAGTGACTAATAGAATTAACGTTCCATTATAAAAATAAAATATTTTTTGTTAAAAAGCAAGTAAAGCTAAACTTTTTTACTAGCTAATCTCCTCAATTTCGGTTGTATTTTCTGTCTCCTCGGTTTTGGTAAGTAGGTCGGTAACATCCTCAGTGGAAAAAACTGCATCCATATCGAGAATCATGATGAACTTTTCATCAATATTCGCAACGCCCTCAATAAACTCCGATTTGTACTTACTACCAATGCTCGGGGGAGGCATAATTTGCCCCTTCTCAATTTCGAGCACTGCTTGTACAGCATCAACTAGGGCACCCACCTGAATGTTTTCACCATCCACATCAATATCGAGCACAATAATACAGGTATTGGTGGTGTACTCGGTTGGGGTCATACCAAATTTTATGCGGGTATCGATAACTGGTAGCACCGTTCCCCGCAGGTTTATAACCCCCTTCATGTAAACTGGTGCCTTAGGCACTTCGGTAATCTTGGTCATCTCCAAGATGTTTAGCACTTTGCCTACGTGAGCAGCAAACTCCTCATCGCCCAGCTTAAACGACAAGTACGAGTTAATTCTTGATAAATTGTCCTGATTCATATAAATTCCTCCGTTTTCGGTTATTTACTCTTATTGTATGGCTCTTCGCTATCAATTGCAAAATCCTCATGATTGGCAAAAAGCTTGATTATCTTATTGGTGTCCATCACAAGGGCAACTGTTCCATCGCCTAGAATAGTAGCACCTGATATCATATCCTGGTTCTTATAATGCTTACCCAATGGCTTGAGCACAGCCTGGTACTCTCCAATCACACTATCAACAACCAGACCTACGCTTTTCTCCTCGAAGTTAACAACTATAACTTGTTCATACCTTTCGGAGTTCTCAGGGTGACCAAATTCTCTACGAACGTAGAAGAAGGGCACCTGTTTACCATCGAGCACAACCACATTATTGAAAGTTTTGGCTATCTTCTCATGCTCAACAGCGTAAATTTTATCAACTACCGACAAGGGAATGATAAAGTTCGTATCGTCAACCTTAACGAGCAAGCCATCAATAATTGAAAGGGTTAAAGGTAGCTTAATGGTAATAGTAGTTCCCACACCCTTCTCTGAGTCAATCTCAACCTCACCTCTAATATCGGCTATTTTACGCTTAACTACATCCATTCCAACGCCACGGCCTGACACATCGGTTACCTTGGTGGCGGTGCTGAATCCTGGAAGGAAAACTAGCTCAAGCACCTCACGCTTAGTCAGCCTGCGTTCGGCCGAGATAATACCCTTTGCAATGGCCTTCTGAGTAATCATCTCGGGGTCGATACCGGCTCCATCGTCGCTAATCTGAATCATTACATTGGCTCCAGAGTAAAAAGCTTTTAGGGTGATCTTCCCTTGCTTAGGTTTCCCCGCCTTCTCGCGTACACTGGCCTCTTCAATACCATGGTCGAGGCTATTGCGAAGGATGTGCATTAGGGGATCGACTAAGCTCTCAATAATGGTTTTATCGAGCTCGGTTTCGGCTCCCTCTGTAGCAAAAATAACATCTTTGCCTAGCTCTGAAGATAAATCGCGCACAAGCCTCTGAAAGCGGGTAAGCATATTCTCAATGGGGATCAGCACTATGCTAAAGGCAATGTCGCGTAGCTGGCGCGACAATTTCTGAACATTTTCGGCAATAGGAACCAAACCGGGCACAGCGCTCTCCTCGGCAAAAAGGCTGAGCCTTGCCTGTGTAGTTACCAGCTCTGAAACAAGATTCATAAGCATATCAAGCTTGTCGGCTGCAACCCGAATACTACTAATTGATGCGTCCTTTGCAATAACCCTATCTTTGCCCTTGGCTGTACTTTTTGGGGTGGTTGTGCTACTCTTTGCTATACCAACAGCAAGTCTTTGCACAGCGTTAAACCCTATATCCTTTTGGATGCTAGACAGGTTATCGAGCTCACCCACAAATTGCTCGTTGGCGAGCACGTTCCCATCCATTATCTTCTGTATCTCGATGTTTGACTCGTCCTCTACGAAAATAAAAACATCGTTGATTTCGTTAACCGTAGACTCGGTATAGAGAATGGCTTCCCAGTATGTGTAGCATAAGCTCTCATCAATCTCCTTAAGTGGGGGAACCCTATTTAGGTGGGCATACACTTTAGCCTCCCCTAAGGAATGCAGCTCGTCAAGCAGATATAATGGATTTGTTCCATTGTCAAATATGCTGCTATTGGGTTCAAATAGGATGTAGTAGCTGGCACCCTGATCACCGTTTCTATCGGTGTTGGTATGCTCAGCGGGTAAAGGTAATGTTTCCTCAGGAGTTGCCTGATCAGCGTTTATTATATCGGCTACCTTGCTCAGCAGCATTTTGTGGTTAGCTTGTACATCGGGGTTGCTGTAGTTTTCCTCATCGAGGAGAATTTTTAGGTGATCTACAGCAGCAAGGGTAAGATCGAGGATTTCACGCGAAACGGAAAGCTTATGGTTCCGAATGAGATCGTAAACCGTTTCCATCTCATGGGTAAAGCTGTCAATCATTTCGAACCCAAACATACCACTATTCCCCTTTAGGGTATGCATTACCCTAAACACCTTCTGCACAATGGCCTCGTCCTCGGGGTTCTCCTCTAGCTCGAGTAGCGATTTCTCGAGACCATCGATGAGGTCGACCGCTTCTTCTACAAATTTTTTCTTAAAATTATCCATTAGCGTAATACTTTATTAAGTGCGGCAATTAGCTTAGCAGGCACAAAAGGCTTAATAATCCAACCGGTTGCACCGGCCTCCTTGGCCTCCATCTTTTTGGCTGCTTGCGACTCGGTGGTGAGGAAAAGGATGGGGATACGCATATACTGCTCCATCTTGCGGACATGACGAATAAGGGTAATTCCATCCATCTCGGGCATATGAAGGTCGGTTATAATCAAATCGATATGTGTTCCATCTAAATAATTGAGGGCGTCGGTACCATCGTTAGCAATGAGGACGTTGTAGCCTTCATTTTCGAGGGTAAAGCTAACCACTTCGCGAATGCTTTCGGAGTCGTCAACAATTAGAATTGTTTTTGCCATGGTAACTCTGTGTTAGATATTGAATTTAATATATTAACTAGTTAGGGTTATTACTGATCCAAAGCCAGAGCGGGTAAGCAGTAACTTCTGGTCATCGGAGATATTCATGGCGATATCTACCGCCTTTTGCTCATGCTGAGCATCCCAACAAAACCGTTTTAGGAGCTGCAAAAATCCAAGGTCGATATTATCGACGTTGCTGATTCTTACATTGAATGCCTTGCCCTTTGACATGCTGTTTAAAAAAAACTCTTTTACCTTGGGGGCGTTGTCAAGGGTAAGGTCGCCTTGCATTAGCAGAACAACCTCATCTGTTTTTCCTTTGGCCTTGGATGCGTGGGCTTTTAGGGTGATACTTTGTGATTTTGCCATAGTTGGTATCTTAAAAAAGTTCTAAGTTATCGTCATCGTCATCTGCTGCTGCCTCATCATCGGAGAAAAGGTCAACATCACCATCGGCACTGGAAACCTTATCGTGAATTTTATGCTCACTAGCCATGGTGTATAGGGTTTTGATTGCCTCCAGATCATCGGCTTTTTCCACCTCGTAAAGCTCGGTTCGAAGCATCTGGTATATGTGGTTGAACTCTGCAATAATATCAACAATTACTTTTTCGAAAAAGTCGTAGTACCTTATCTTACTAATGGACTCACGAACATCAACAGCTACCGATTTGCTAGTTGCAAGGTTCTGATCAAGCAGGGCTTTAATTGTTATATGCTTTTGGTTTAGCTGATTTATAATATTTGTCATAGAGGTAGCTGCCTGAACAAAAAGGCCATCACTTATGGCTCCTTTCAGGTTTTTCCCTATATCGGGCAGCAGCTTGCTACCTATACCAGCAATTTTGCCAAACACTTGCTGAATTTCACCCTCAAAATTCTCAACATCGGTGTACAAGGTCTGGACCTGCTTTAGGGTTTCGGAAAGTTCTTTAATTTCGCCTTCATTTCCCGACAATGCTTCAATGGTTTCGCCTGTTATTCCCCTTAGGCTTTTGAGCGATTTTGAGAATTTACCCACGCTATCGTTAGCCCCAACAATTTTACTAGTCAGCTCATCGATATGCTCATGAAAAGATTGGCTTGCCTCAAGGAATTTGTTCAACACGTGCGATGAGCTCTGCATCTTATCGATAAGATTTTGAAGGTACAACTCATCGGAGTTCGCCTGGGAAAGGTTTATGTCTTTGCACATTGAGGCGATATTGGTCATGTCGTTACTTATGGCAATAAACTTGCTAGTTATTACCTCGATGGCCTGCTGGTACTCCTTGTTGGCATAAACCAGCTGGGCCGATTGCAGGTTGGCAATGTCCCTAATGCGTACCAGTAGCTTCTGATCCTGATCAAGCGCATCCTTCCCATCAAGGGCAGTATTCTCCAAATCGCCTAACAACCTTTTGTGGGTTGCCTGCACATGCTCCATCTTCTGGCGAATAATATCATGGTATTGCAGGTTGGTGATAATATCGGCGATGCTTTTTGACGAATTTTCGGTTTTATGAGTTAGCTCAGGAATTTGCCGCGCCACCTCCTCATGCTTCTCGGCAAAAAGAATGATACCGTAATGTATGTTATTGAGAATTTCCTCCAAATCCTGAAGGTGCTTATCGCTGATGGATTCAAATTGCTTCAAGGATCGGCTTACAATGCCTTTGAGCAGCTCTAAATTACTCTCGTTTTGATATCCACAGATTTTAAAATCGTTGATTACCTCGTTGTACCTGTGGAGGAGTTTCTCAAGGTTATTGAGCTCAGCTTTGCCTAGGTTTGAATTCGATATCTTGATATTGGCCAGTAAAAACTTAAGGGTAAGCAGATCCTGGTTCATATTCTTAACGGGCAGAAAAAGCTTCCCCTGTAGCTCCATTATTTCGCGAAGGAAACCAATGGTTTGGTTAAGGTGGTTTGCGAACTGTAGCTGTATCTGCTTAAGATCTTTGTATAACGTTTCAAGATCGCGCAGCAGCGTATTGGTTTCGCTCTCTGTAAGGGCATTAAATATCTGCGTGGCGTTATCGGAAATGGCCTTAGCCTGACGATAATACTGTTTGAAGTCGGCATTAAGCCCAAGAAAATCATCGGAGGAGCATTGGTGAAGCTGCAATATTTGGTCGTCGATGCCCAAGAATACGTCGGTAAACTCACTAATGGAAATGCTTGCAGTAAACTTGTTGGGTTTATCAGCTTTGGGCATAAGCGTTTTTTTTGGTTTTGATTATAAAAAGGGGCTTGTGTATTTAAATGTTCAACGATAAAACGAAAAAAAGGTTAGTTTATAAAAATCCAGCTACTCAAAAAGTATTAGCTAACGACTACCATTCTCTTAACAGTATTGATAAGTAACGATATATCAATTGGTTTGCTAAAAAACTCAACAGCGCCAAGCCTTTTGCAAAGTTCAACATTCTCTTGTGACCCCACGGCAGAAACAACGATAACGGGGATATTGGCAATATCTGGCTTAGACTTGAGCTGCTTCAAGAAATCGAATCCACTTACCTCGGGCATTAGTAAGTCCAAAAGAACAAGCTCGGGCTTTTCTTTTTCAATTACCTTAAATGCCTCGCGGGCACTAAATGCGGTTATTGTTTGATAACCTTCTTCCTGCAAAATTGCCTCAAGCAATACTTGGTTTGTTGTTGAATCGTCCACTATTAGTATCATGATCTGTTGGTATGAAATATTCAATCAAAAATACAAGTAATTATAAGTTGGTGCAACACTATTTTAATGAGGTTGCTCACTAAAAAAAGATGATTTGAATCACTATCTGAATATTTTTGTATATTTATGACTATTAAAAATAAAACCCCCGAAGGTAATGAACGGTATGGAAGTCCCAAACAAACAAGAGATTAGTGAGTTGCACTTTAGGCTAGAAGAGATTTTAACGAGAGAGGAGAGGGAAAGGCTAGCCCGTTCGTCGAACCGGATGGAGTATAACAAGCGGGATACCATCATAAAACAAAGCTCAAGAGTAACAGAAATTGCCATAATCGTTTCGGGTATAGTAAAGGTTACCCGTGAGATGCGTAAGGGGAAAAATTTAATTCTTCGAATTGCCATGCCTGGTTCATTCCTCGGAATCTCCTCTGCCCTATCGAGCGAAAACTACGATTACTCTGTATGTGCACTCGAACCCACAGTAGTTCAACTTGTTGACATAGAGGCTTTTAGGTTTTTAATTTCGGAGAATAAAGACTTTGCTAACGAGGTGATGAATCGCATTAGCGCCGACAACCTATTTAATATCGGGAGGTTATCGAGCCTGCTCTCGAAGCAACTACCCGGACGGGTGGCCGACATTATACTTTACTTTTCCGAAGATATTTTTGGTAGCCCTAAGTTCTCCATCCCGCTAACTCGCCAAGAACTAGCCGAGCTGGCTGGTACAACAAAGGAGAGTCTTATTAGAACCCTTTCGGAGTTTAAGCACGATAAAATTATCGACATGTCCCGGAATGGTTTTTCAATAAACAGTTTAAATATTTTAAAAACCCTAAGCCGATTAGGATAGAACAACTATATTTGTAGCCATAGCAATTAAAACAAATGGAAAAACATTACAACATTCTTATTGTTGACGATATATTCGTTAATAGATTACTTATTAAAGAGATTGTTAAAAAGATTAGTGCTCATTGCCTCGAAGCCGAGAATGGGAAGCAAGCAATTGATCTTTTTATCAAGAACGATATAGACCTAATCCTTATGGATATTGAAATGCCTGTAATGAACGGGGTTGAGACCACAAAATATATTCGCGAGAAGTTTCCGGACCATAAAAAGAGCATACCAATTATAGCGCTAACTGCGCACAACCCATTAACTTTTTTCAACGATTTTAAAGATGTGGGATTTAACCAGCTAATGACAAAGCCCTACTCAGTGTCAAAAGTGTTATCGGTTATTCAGGAGGTTTGCTCCTAGCGGGGAAAAGTAGATTTAGCGTAATAATTGAGGGCGTTATCAACAATAAATCCAAGCAAAAAATGTTGATTCTTAAATATTAAGTGCGTAACGCCCAATGTTTTTTCAACAAGAAGCTGTATGTTTGAATCAGATACCCAATATATATGTTCAACCGGAAACCCGCTACCCAATGGAAACTCAATTTCTTAAAGAGCTAATCGAAAATAACGCCCGGGTTATACTGCCCGATTTTGGCGCCTTTTTGGTAAAAGATGATGGCACTGGAGTTTTCAAACCCCAAAACGTTACTTTCAGCCCGTTCCTTCGGTATAACGATGGAATGGTTGAGGAAAAGCTTGCCACGAAGCTAAAGCTAGGTAAGGATCAAGCCAAAGAAAAGCTCGAGAGCTTCATCGAGATGCTAAAAAGCGAGTTGCAAAGCAAAAAGATTTTCGTGATTCAGGGATTGGGCTCTCTGCAAATCGATAGTCGGGGCAGCATACAATTCTCCACCCTACAAAGCGCCTCGTCAGCAGGTAAGGCTAGCCCAAAACCCGCAGCACCTTCGCCACCGGAGGCTAAACCCAAACCCGCTGAGCCAAAGGCTGAAAAACCAAAACCAGCAAAGCCGACAGAACCGATATTGCCCAAAAGTAAGGAACCTGTAAAAAAAGCTGAGGAGCAACCCAAGGCAGCGGAGCCCAAACCAAAGGCCACCGAGGAGACACCTCCCCCACCTGCCCCCATTGAGGAGCCCAAACCAGTGGCGCCAAAGCAACCCAAACCTACCCCAATGCCCAAACAAAAATCCAGCAGTGGGGCAGGAAAAGCGATACTTTTTGGAACGCTTATTGGAATTGGGGTTGTTGTAGTGGCTGCCAGCGGCTGGTATCTATATGATAAGGGGGTTTTCAGCTCGAAGAAAAAGGAAAAGGTAGTACCTACAGCCGAAAGAGTTGCTACAGAGCCAAGTGATCAGCAAAAACAGGATCAACAGAAGGGGAAATTTGAAGATGAGTTTGAGCAGCTAAGCGCCGAAATGGACGAATCAAACGATGTGACCCGAAGCGAGCAAACAGCGAAACCCGCTGAGAAAAAAATATCTAAATCGCCCACCACTACAGAACCAAGGCTTAGCATACCTGTTACCCAAGAGGGTATGTTCCATATTGTTGCAGGTAGTTTCCGTAATGCCGAATACGCCGAAAAGTTCTCTCGCGATATGCAGTCGTTGGGATATAACTCTAAGGTAATTATACAACCAACAGGGATGCATGCCGTAACCTTAGGTTCATTTCTTACTCGTCAGCAGGCAGTAGACTCAATGAACGTGTGGAAACAGAAAAACCCCAACATTTGGATTCTTAATCAGTAGTATGCCCCCTTTAAAGCGAAAGCCTTCCACCCTGTGGCATTTGCCTGGGGTGGGCGATATTTTATTACGACACAACCCCAGAGCCAAACGATTATCCCTATCGGTACATCCCCAAAAGGGTGTGCGCGTTACCATACCCACGTTTTTACCTGTTGCCACTGCCCAACAGTTTGTTGAGCAGAAAAGGAATTGGATTATTGAGAAGCAAAATCAGCTTGCCCAACGAAGCGCCAACAACATCATTGAGTCGGGATTTAAAACCCGACACCATGAACTTTTGCTCATTCCTTCGGAAGTTAATGATACTAACGTAACCATTTTGAACGGTAAAGTTACCGTAGCCTACCCATATCAGCAAAGCATAAGCAGCAACGAGGTGCAGAGCACCGTGCGCACCGTAATTGAGCAGCTATACAGGAAAGAATCGTTAAGCTACTTGCCCCAGAGGGTAAACGCGCTAGCCCAGCAGTTTGGCTTTAGCTACAATACGTTAAGGGTAAAGAACATAAAATCGCGATGGGGAAGCTGCTCGGGTACTAACAATATCAACCTTAGCATATACCTTATGAAGCTCCCCGATGAGCTAATTGATTACATTATACTTCACGAGTTAACCCATACGGTGCATAAGAACCATGGCCCAAATTTCTGGAAGCACTTGAATAGAATTACAGGCAATGCCAAGGGGTTAAACCAACGTATGAAGAAGTATAGCACAGGGGTTTAGAAGCTGTATCCCTCCCACGATACAATCTCCTCTATAGGTTTTCGAACCAAATGCCTCTCGGAGTAGTTGTTCTTCTCAGCTGGATAGCCAAGCGGAATAAGCACTACGGGGGCTACTCCCTTGGGTAACTTTAGTATTTCGGCACATCGCATGGCATCAAACTTACAAATCCAACAGGTACCCAAACCATTCTCGGTGGCAGCAAGGGTGATATGGTCAACACCAATAGCTAGGTCAATGTCGCAATGATCCTTCCCATCGGCTCTCCTCCATGACTCGCCATGGTTACCACATGCCACAACGATAGCTGGAGCAGATTTTAACCACTCGCCGGCATAACATCCAGTTACCTCGTTGCGCAGGGGTCCCTTGGTGAGAACCACAAACCGCCAGGGTTGGGCGTTGGTTGCCGATGGCGCAATTCTGGCTGCCTCCAGCACTTTCAGAATGGTTTCTTTAGGAACTTCCTGCTCGCTATACGAACGGCATGAGTATCTACTCTTTGCTAGATCAAGAAAAGATTTCATATTGAATAGTTTAAAAAAGATGACTAGTAGGAAAGTGAATTCAGGCGCTCGGTAAGCTCAACGATCTTATCGTAAAAATCATTGCTTACAGCTTTGTAGTAATGCTTCAGGTTGTTTTTACTCTCTGGTTCAGGTGTGTTTATCTTTTTTATTGTATCGGTCTCAAGCTCCATGGCATCGGAGATTATATCGAGTACGTTCTCCTGATTTAATGGTGGTGAGTATGCTAGTTGCGCGTAGCACTCCTGCATGAAGAGCTTTACCATTTGCTTAACATCCATTTTAAAATCTCTTATATTGGCCATATCAATTACCTTCTATTAATAACGCTTCAATTTAGTTACTAATATATAGATTTTTAAATAGGATGTAAAGATTTATCGATATTTTTAAGTAAATATTTGCTCCCTCCTTTTTGGCATCCTAAACCATTAGTAATTAGAACAAAACAAATGGAGCCCTAAGCATAAGCATCGGGCTCCATTTTCTTTGGCAATGGCGAAGCAATTTATAGCATCATTCCAACTACCATAACCACTGTCATAATTGCGACAAAAAGCAATATGCTAACCCATGTAGGTATGGGTTTTCTTTCTACCGTATTCATAATTATTGATTTTAAAATTAGTACACTCAGATTATGGCCACCTACAGCTCTTGCTACTGAGGGTGGCTCAGCTTATAAGTTACTGAAGTGAGAATACTAATCATAACCTCAAACACATGTATATGCCCGTGGGAGAACATATGATGGGTTTTGGAAAGAATTGCTGCTTATACTTCGATGTGGGAGTTAACAACCTGTATAAATCTGTTGGTTTTGCTTTAGGGGAACTACTTATGGTGGTAAAAGATTTCTCGACGGGCTCCAGATCCAGTACAACACCTGCAATACCAAGGTATAAATCTACATGCTGTTGGTAATCATTGTGACCCCAGTTACTTGAACTGTAACCATAAGGTGCTGGAACCTGCAGCGGTGCAAAGCAAGTAATAAGTGTGGATGCAGCTACTGCAAGCAAAACTCTATGCGTATGATTTATGGAGAACCCCATCTGCCAAAGTAATTCTTACTAGTACAAATACGCCCTTGACTCCACTTTTTGGATATCAATTTCGAAAACGGCAACATTTTTTAGCGCTGGCAAGCCATAGGAAAAGTCGCTGCGTCCCGAGTACTTTTCCATTATTACATTGAGAACGCGAGCCTTTTCATCCAAATCGGAGATAAAATTTATTTTACCATGCATTAGCACGCTTTTGTATTTCATGGAGTAGGAGCACGCTACCTCCTCATGACGAATATTCATCTTGTAGTCGGTGCTAAACGAGATGCATACCTCAGGGTTCTGCTTCCAAATATCAATCTTTTTACCTTCGGGGCCAGAGTGGATGTAAAGGCGACCATCTTCATATCCGAAGTTAAAGGGCAAAACGTATGGCTTCCCTTCTAAATCAACCATGGCTACCATACAGGCTTCGCAGCTATTAACTATCTGATCTATCTCGTTTTGTGGCAGGTTTATGCGTGGTTTCATCTTAAAAATAGTTTTTTGTAACCCTACGCAAATATCAGAAAAAATAGGGATAATCTACAACACTCACCTACAATTACAGATTAATTTTGAATGCTGTTTAGCCTAGAAAGTTCGAGTATGAACAATGTTGGTTAATTACTGTTAACCTATGTAGTGCTATACACTCAACATACTATTTTTGCATTTGCTAAAGTATTAATAATGCGGTTAAGAAAACTCGTTGCTTTACTAACAATTCCAATTGTACTTATGCTATTCCATAACCGGGTAGCAAACTGGCACTTTCACGTGCTAAACAACGGAATTGTGGTTGAGCATGCCCATCCCTTTACGGCATCACAAACAGCAGAATCTCCATACCAAAGCCACTCGCATAGCAGCTGGGAGATGTTCATCTACGAAGTGGTTACTTCCATTTCGGTACTTGTTATTCTGGCAATACTATCGCTTGCAAAATTCAGCTTTGATAGCACCCCAAAAGCTACCAACACCACCCAAGGTTATACCCCAATAGCCTTACATGCGTTAAATACCTACCGAGGTCCTCCGAGTTTTTAACCTTTCTTGTTTGCATCAACTTTCCACAATGCAAGCCAACATTAGCTTTAAAAATCAATAACTTGAGCTTTAATAAAGCTCAATTCATGCTAAAACTCGACTAAACGTATGAGAAGATATATAATTATTGCAATAGCAGCTATTGCATACCTTAACGCATTTGCCCAACCTAAAACCGATGCCAATGTATTTGGCCACATCATTAACGCTGCCGATGGCGAGCATATACCCTTTATAAATGTTTTGGTAAAAGATACCCGAATTGGTACCATTACCGATGCCTCCGGCCACTACATCCTAACCAATATCCCCATAGGTGAGCATACCCTAATTGTAACGGGTATGGGTTTCGAAACAAAAGCAATCGATTTTTCAATTCAAGCCAAGCAAACCATTGAGATTGATGTTGAGGTAGTCCCTACCGATATTAACCTCGATGCCATTGTAATCACCTCATCGCCAACAGCCAGCGGATTTCGTTATCAGCCCGATATGAGCTATATGGGCGAGGAGCTACAGAAACGCTCCGAAATTTCGTTTGGCGAAATGTTGAACAACTCGCCCGGAGTTGCCATGCGGTCCATGGGTTCAACCCCTGCCCGACCCGTAATACGGGGTATGGATGGCGATAGAATTTTGGTGCTCGAGAACGGTGAACGCATGGGCGATATATCCGAAACATCAGCCGATCACTCCATTGCGTTAGATCCACTGGCTGCAAGCAGAGTAGAGGTAATTCGTGGCCCCGCCAGCTTGCTTTACGGCTCAAGCGCACTGGGTGGAGTAATCAACATCATGACAACTGATATTCCTGACCGTTGGGACGAAGGCTCTCGCGGTGTGTTCTCGCTTCAGGGTGCTACAATGAATGGTATGGGGGCTGGATTTGGTCGCTACACCTATGGTGACGAAACCTGGGCCGCCACTGGCCGTGTTGCCTACAGGCAGTCGTCGGATATAACCACTCCCGATGGAGTTATCCACGGAACATCGATGAGTAATTTGGATGCCGCCGCTGGGTATGGATTTAAATCGAAAAACAAGAGCGGAGGTTTAAGCTTTTCGCTTGCCAATCAGGTTTACGAAATTCCTGAACATATTGAAATTCCCGAAGAGGGTGTAGAAATTCAGATGCAGCGCCTGGCCTTGCAAGGGCGTATGAACATTGAGCGGAAAGGCTTTTTCGACAAGGCGCAAGTAAGGTTTAACGCCACCCGTATGAACCAGCAAGAGGTTGAATACGAATGGATAGATGGGGACAGAGACGATGAGGTAGAGCTTGAGTATGAGAAGTACTCCCTAAGCTCCACTGCAACAATTCAGCATAAGCCATTTAGCTTTTTCGATCGAGGTGCGGTGGGAATAAACCTGCATGCTCATAATATGGATGTTAGAGGCGAAGATGCCTATACCCCCGGCGAGGTAAGGGTTAACCTTGGGGCATTCACATTCCAGGAGATTCCCCTGTCGAACAAAATGCGATTGCAAGCGGGTTTACGCATCGATTTTCAACATACCAGCGCCATTTTTGGTGACGATACTCCATTTGCAAACGGTAAGCGGAATGCACTAAACTATACAGGTTCGCTAGGGTTTAACCATCGCCCTATCGAAGGGCTTGAGGTGGGTGGGCAATTTGCTCGTTCGCACCGCAACCCCTCGGTAGAGGAACTTTATGCCAATGGGGTTCATCTAGGTGCAGGGGTATACGAGATTGGCAATATAAACCTAAAAGATGAGGTAGGACAAGGGGGTGACTTTTTTATCCGCTGGACAAATGAAATTCTAGAAGTTGAACTTGCCAGCTTCGTAAATGTATTCAGGAATTACATCATTTTTGAACCCACTGGTAACTTTGATCCCGAATCGGGCTATCCAATCTTTCAATACTCTGGCGACGAAGCCCGCCTCATGGGGGCCGAACTTTCTGCCAAGCTGAGACCATTCAATGGTTTTGAGATTGGACTTGGCTCCGACTTTGTTGATGGAAGGCGTATAACTAACGGAAAGGAATATCTACCATTTATACCTCCTTTTAGAATTACTGCTAGTGTAGAGTACGATTTTAAAGCGGGATGGATAGGTGCCAACATGGTATCGGCTGCCAAGCAGGATAGGGTTGCACCCGATGAGGAAGAAACCGATGGCTATACAATCATTGGTCTTTCTGCCGGATATCGTTTATCGAAATACGGACGTCATATATTGATTCTTAGGGTTGATAACCTGCTGAACCAACGGTATCGCGATCACCTTTCGCGTATCGAGGATAGAAATTTCCCAATGCCGGGTAGAAATATTTCATTGGCATACCGATGGTTCTTCTAGCGGAAAATCTTTCTGATTCTAATCCTAAAGTTAAGGAACAAGGAAAGGGTCAGAGCTGCCATGTATGAGTATATAGTTAGCAGATTGGCTGTTTTGTCGCTTATCTCAATATTCAGCATGCGTTGAAAAAGGTATGCTACATACGATGGAGTTTGCGGCGGTTGGCCAAGTTCAAGCAGTACATTCCAGTGCCAGTCGGTTAATGGACAATACCCTAGGCCATAGAATGCTCCTAGCCCAATCCACGACAAGCCTGTAAGCAAAAGGGTAGCAAGGTTTACCCTGCGGGTTGGTTTCCAAATCCACCCCAAAAGATTAAAGAGGATTAGTGAGGTATGGAGAACCATGAAGAAGATATCGAGCACGCTGTAGATCATAGCGCAAGGACAAAAAGAAGGGGTGACCATGGCCACCCCTTTTTAATTTACTAATCGCTGGTCATTATGAACAGCGGTAACATTTCAAACTTCTGATAGTAAGGCCTTAAGCGTTCGGTATTATAATGCTTATCAACATTTACCACCTTTTTTTGGCTGGTTACCACATCGATGGGCATATTGTCATATCGGCCATTCTTAAGTACAATTAATCGGCCATGCACACCTTTGAGGATTAGATCGAGCGCAAGGTTACCGAATGCCATGGGTACAATGGAGTCGATGGCATCGGGCTCACCGCCACGCACTAGGTATCCGAGCTTTTGGTTTATGGTATTCACCGTTTTGCCCTTATTAAACTTAGGGCTCAACTCCTTAATCTTTTGAGAGATAATATCACCAATTCCGCCAAGCTTGGCATGGCCAAAGGCATCGAGCTCGGTTCCTGCAAACACCATTTTGTCCATTCCCTTGAACATTGCCCCTTCGCTTATCATCACCGATGAGTAGTGACTTGGGTTTTTGAGCCTATCCTCCACCAACAATTGCGTGAGCAATTCAATATCAAACTTGTGCTCAGGGATAACACAACGGTTAGCCACACCCGCCATGGTTGGTAGCATGGCCGTAAAACCAGCGTAGCGACCAAACACCTCCATAACGAGAATTCGCTCATGCGAGCCTGCTGAGGTTCTAAGAATATCGGTCATAGCAATGGTACGGGTGATACAGGTGCTAAAGCCGATGCAGTAGTCGGTTCCTGGCACATCGTTATCCATAGTCTTGGGGATGGCTATCACCTTTTCACCCTCCTGATACAGCCTAACGCCATAGCTAAGGGTATCGTCGCCACCAATGGGAATAAGGTAGTCGATGCCAAGAAAATCCAAATTCTTTATCACCTCGGGTGTAAGGTCGTTGATATCCTTGTTGTACTTCTCCTGAAGATGCTTAGGCACCCTATCCTTTGCCACTTTCGATGGGTTGGTGCGAGACGTGTGAAGGAATGTACCACCAGTTCGGAATGAACGGTTCACCCTCTCCTCGGTAAGCCACTCGTAGCAATGGCTATTATCGGCTTCCTTGTCGCGAACGATCTCTATCATACCCGCCCAGCCACGCCTAATCCCTACCACTCGATAGCCTTCGCGAAGAGCGCGGATTGTCACCGCTCGGATTGCTGGATTTAGCCCGGGCACGTCGCCACCACCTGTGAGAATTGCTATTACGCCTTTTGATTTTTGTACATTTGCCATGGTTCAAAATAATTAGTTTTCTGTAGATGTTAAGTCGTTGATAAGCATCATGAATGTATGATAAAAATAGATGATTTTATGCTTTACAATATTTTCAATAACCCTAATTTATCGCAAACGTTTGATGCAAGGGCAAAAAAAACCAGCCCTATGCTTGGGGCTGGCCTATATTAACATGGAGCCATCGGATTACTCCGTATCTTCCTCTATCAAGTAATGATTCCTATCGGCTGAGCTACGGGAAACAAGTTCGCCAAGGAAGCCGGCCATGAAAAGCTGCACACCAATTATGGCCATTACTAGGGCTATGTAAAACAAGGGCTGATCGGTAACCATACGGTAAGGAAGTCGATGGAACTGAGCGTACAGCTTGCTGGCCACAATCCAAATGGACATGCCTCCGCCAATGAGAAACATGAGGGTGCCAAGCGTTCCGAACAGGTGCATGGGTTTTTTCCCAAATCGGCTTACAAAAATTACTGTGAACAGATCGAGAAATCCATTGACAAAGCGCTCGAGCCCAAACTTGGTTATTCCATACTTGCGCTCCTGATGCTGCACCACCTTCTCCCCTATCCTTTTAAAGCCTGCCTGCTTGGCCAGCACAGGGATATACCGATGCATCTCGCCAAAAATCTCTATGCTTTTCACCACCTCGCGCTTGTAGGCTTTAAGGCCACAGTTAAAATCATGAAGTTTAATACCGGTAAACAGCCTAACCGTTCGGTTGAAAAGCTTGCTGGGGATGGTTTTGGAAATGGGATCGTATCGTTTCTTCTTCCACCCCGACACCAAGTGAAAACCTTCCTTCTTAACCATCCTGTAAAGTTCCGGTATCTCGTCGGGGCTATCCTGCAGGTCGGCATCCATTGTTATCACCACATCGCCCTTAACCACCTGGAAACCGGTGTGCAGGGCAGCCGACTTACCGTAGTTGCGCCGAAACTTAATTCCGTGGATAAATGGAAACTTTCCTTTAAGATCCTTAATCACATCCCAGCTCGAATCGTTGCTACCATCATCCACAAGAACAACCTCAAAAGTGAAGCTATGCTCGGTCATCACACGGTTAATCCAATCTACAAGCTCGGGAAGCGATTCCTCCTCGTTAAAAAGGGGTACTACAACTGAAATATCCATCAATAAAAAAGTATTACTCCTTGGTTTCGAATAGAGGCTCCTCTTTCTTTAGAAAGATTGAAGTGATAAGGCTGAAAATAGTTCCCATAAAGGTAAAGCCAAGAACAGATGAGAATACCATCATGAGGGGAGTTTGAAACCTCTTAACGGTTTCCATCATGGTTTCAACCTGATCGTAATCCATTCCCAATTCAAGATATGTCTCCTCAAGCATTCGGTATACCCCCTCCATGTAGCCAGGATCGATAACTGCGGTTAGCAGGTAATTATAGAAACCGTATACAATTGAGGCAAAAAGGCTTAAAAGCACGCCAAACCCAAGGGCCTTACCATAGGAGATGTAACCACCCAGCTCATCATCGCGAAATCGGATTGTTCCGTATACTATACCGCCCACAATTACTGCATAGGTTAACAGATTGACCCATGCTGGGGGTTTGTACACGTCCATTAAGTACTGAACAAGATGAATAGCAATTAGCGCTAGGGCCAACATCAGGCCATAGGTCATGGCGCTCTTCATAATGTTAACTTTCTTCTCTTCCATAAAATATGTGTAGGTTAATAGTTGGTATTACGGTTCAATGTTGAAACAAAGATATTAGAAAAAATAAAAAATGCCCAAAAAGGTTTGATGAGTTATAAAGATGTTGCTATCTTTGCGGTCTGGGTAGGTCTTACACGACCAGCTCCTGCTGAACTCCCCCAGGACCGGAAGGTAGCAAGGGTAGGCGGTTGTAGCGGTGCGATGTAAGTAGCCTACCCACTTTTTTTATCCCTAGTTGAAGAATTTCCCCACCTTGTTAATGGCTGAGGGCAAAGCAAATACCACCACCCTATCGTAGGCTTTTATCTCGGTAATGCCTTTGGCAATATGGCTCGAGTCGCCCCTTACAACCCCTCCTATAATGGCATCCTTGGGGAAATTAATATCCTTAATTTTGCCACGGGTCACCAGCGAGTTAGGCTTGACAATGAACTCTAACACCTCGGCATCGCTTCCGGTTAGGCATTTAATAGCCGAAACCTCTGTGCTCATGGTGTACCTAAATATTCGGCTGGCGGTGATAAGCTTTTTGTTGATTACCGTATCGATCCCCATGCTCTCGGCCAGCTTAATGTAGTCGAGGTTCTCTACCTCGGCAATGGTTTTTTTCACCCCCATCCGCTTGGCGGCAAGGCAGGTTAAGATGTTGGTTTCGGAATTACCGGTTACAGCAATAAAGGCATCCATATAGGGTAAACCCTCCTGCATGAGCAGCTCGGTGTCGCGACCATCGCCATTAATTACAAGGGTATTCTTAAAAAAGTTGGCCAGCTTTACGCTTTTATCCCTATCCTGCTCAATGATTTTAATGTTAACATCCTTTTCAAGATCGTAGGCAATTCGAATACCAATGCGTCCCCCGCCTATAATCATAAGGTTATGCACCTCGATGTTCTTCTTGCCTGAGTACTCAAGCATCTCCTGCACCCCACTCTTATTGGTTATAACGTACACCAAGTCGTTCACCTTAAACTGATCGCTTCCACGGGGTATAATCGTTTCGCCTTCGCGGGCTATAGCCACGGCTCTAAACTCTAAATCCTTGTTATCCTTAATGGTTTGAAATAGGGTTTGGTCAATCACCGGAGCGTCCTCCTCAAGCTTAAAAACGGCTAGCGAAAGCTTTCCTCCTGAGAAATCGACAAACTCGGTGGAACTAGTATGCCCCAGCAGGCTAATCACCTCCCTGGCCGCTAGCTTCTCGGGGTATATTAGCGAGTCGACACCTAGGTTAAGAAACAGCTCCTTGTTGTTGGGTAGTAAATACTCATTGTTATCGATACGAGCAATTACCTTCTTGGCGCCTAACTTTTTGGCAAGCGTTGCGCTTAGGATATTGGCGTTCTCGGAGCTAGTTACGGCGATGAATAGATCGGCCTTCTTAACGTTGGCCTCTTTAAGCCCAGATATGGTGGTCGCAGATCCCTCAACCACAATTAAATCGGCACTTGAAGTGAGCTGAGCCAACTTTTGCGAATCGGGATCTATCACAACAATATCATGATATTCAATCGATAGCATCTTGGCCAGATGTGTTCCAACCTCTCCCGCACCGGCAATAATAATGTTCATAGTTTCCTTTTATCGAAAATAAGCTGCAAAGTAAAATCAAATGTTGATGATATACACCATAAAAAGGTGGAAAACGTATCAAGCTTATTAACTTTTAATCAACAGGGGTTAGGTAAAAATCATCAGCATCCTCTAAAACAGGAAAACTCTGCCGAAAAGCCTTGAGCTCTGCCATGGTAAGCTCACCCTGCACTATCCCTTCGGCACCGGGTAAAATAGCTGCAATGGTTTGTCCTGCTGATCCAACCAGTTGGCTATCGCCCGTGTAGTAAATACCCAACCCATCGTTACCTACTCGGTTTGTTGCAGCCATGTAGCACTGGTTCTCAATGGCACGAGCCTTAACTAATGTGGTCCAAATATCGCGGCGCGCTCCCGGGAAGTTTGCCACATTGATTATCAAATCGTAATCGCCCTTGCTGCGGGTCCAAACAGGGAAACGAACATCGTAACAAATTTGGGGAAGAATTCGCCAGCCAAGGTACTCAAACACCAATCTCTCCTTGCCAGGGGTGTACTTTAGGTTCTCGTTGGCAAAGGTAAACAGATGCCTCTTATCGTACTCGAAGCAAGTTCCATCGGGGGTAACAAAGTGAAAGCGATTGTAAAATCTACCTTTCTCGGTAACGATGTAACTGCCGCAAATGGCATATCCTCTGCTCTTGGCCTGATGCGCCATCCACCTAAATGTATCCCCTTTTGGCTCTTCGGCCAGTCTCTCAGCATTCATTGAAAATCCCGTGGTAAACATTTCGGGAAGCACTACAATATGAGGTTTGCCCGCTATTGTGTCGAGCAATCTAGCTAAATGATGAATATTACCCTCAACCTGCTCCCATAGCAAGTTGGCCTGAACGATGGCCACGTTTAACCTATCGACAATCATAGCATTTTTTGTTTAGCAGCAAATATAACATTTAAAATTACGCTCAAAAATTATAAAAGACAAACATATCAACCCCTATTAATTATCAGTAGTGTCTGGGGAAATTAATGCTACAAAATAAGATCCTTCATTCCACTGCGTTACGCCTGCTTGCCAGCAAGCCCCCCCTCTCCAAACATTATGAATAGCCTGTCTTTTCGACCGCCTGCCTGAATGACGCAGTCAGGCAGGAAGGGAGACCACGAAGTAGCAGCAAAGCTAAATCTTTAAAAGGTTTACCGGACACTACTGATTAATTATATCAAATTGCTACCTTTATGATTCCAAGATTTTATCAGCATTAATATGTCGGAACTTATAGTTTATAAAGCCTCTGCTGGGTCGGGCAAAACATACCGGCTAGCCGCCGAGTACATTAAGCAGCTAATCAAAAACCCCGAAAGCTACAAAACGATACTAGCTGTAACCTTTACCAATAAGGCCACGGCCGAGATGAAGGGACGAATTCTCAAAGAACTTTTCAACATATCACAGGGTGATCCATCGAGCATTGGCTCGGAGGTTGCAAAGGCACTCCAGCTTGGCAACAGTGATTTAAAGGCAAGGGCACAGCAATCGCTCTCGCTCATACTTCATGACTATGGCCGCTTCTCGATCAGCACCATCGATAGCTTTGTGCAAAGAGTTATTCAGGCTTTGCTTTGGGAGATTGGTGAGCAGGGTGGCGTTGATATTGAACTAGATAACCTGCCCGTGCTTGAGCATGCCGCCGATAACCTGCTTGATTCGGCAGCAACCATTGACGAGCTGCTGAAATGGCTCACCACCATGGGCTATGCCCAATTAGACGAGGGCAAAAGCTGGGATGTTCGCCACAAGCTGGTTGAGCTGGGTAAACAGCTTTTCTCCGAAAAGTTTAGGCTAATGAGCAACGAGGATGTTCAGAAATTTACCGACAGGGAGAGGGTTAACACATTAAAGGTTAAGCTAAACAAGCTAACCAACGATGCCATATCGGAGTTAAAAGCTATTGGGACTTCTGTTTTCGATGAACTAAAAAATCGCTCCATCGAACCCGAATTGTTTGCCTTTGGTTTTAATGGAGTTATGGGGTATTTCAGAAAGTTTGCTCAAATTGACAATTACGCTGAGGAACTTCCATCACCCGAAGGGCAAAGAGTTCAAAAAGCGCTGAATGACCCAACGGGTGAGGACTGGGTAAACAAGGCAACATTCCAGAATAAAGCAGTATTTGATCCTCTGGAGAGAGCTGTTCGTGAGGCACTACACCCGTCGCTCAAAACCATTGCTGCCCTTGTAAACGAGAGAAATTCACAGTACATATCGGCCAAACTTATCCTAAAAAACCTTGAGAACTTAGCCCTTATTGGCGACCTTTGGACTAAGGTAAGGGAGCTATCGCGTGAAGAGGGGTTCTTGCTACTTAGCGACAGCGGCCACCTGTTAAAGGAATTTGTGAAAGAATCGGATGCTCCGTTTGTATACGAAAAAGTTGGCACGCGGTACGATATGTATATGATTGACGAGTTTCAGGACACCTCCGAGGTGCAATGGCACAACTTCCGTCCGCTTATTGAGAATAGCCTATCGCAAGATTTTTTCAGCATGATCGTGGGCGATGTTAAGCAATCGATATACCGTTGGCGAAATGGTGATTGGAGCATTTTGGCAAGCGGAGTGGCCAACGACTTTGCGCATTACGGGACCCATGAGATTGCGCTTAAAACGAACTGGCGAAGCCTAAAAAGTATTATCGAATTCAACAACTACTTTTTTCAAAAAGCCAAGGAGATTGCGGCGCAACAGATTGAGATTAAGGCCAATGATGAAAATACAAGTCACCTGAAAGAACAAGTGGAAAAAGCCTACGCCGATGTGGAGCAAAAGGCCAACGAGAAGCCAGGTGATTTGCCAGGTTACGTTGAGGTTAACTTTTTTGAGCATAAGAAGAATAGCGACCGCGATGAGACCCTATCGCATCATGTACCCAAGCTAATTACCGAGCTAAAAGAACGTTACAAGCTAAGGGATATTGCCATACTTGTGCGCACCAAAAGCGATGGGCAAAGGATTGCCACCATGCTGCTTGAACATAACCGAGCCCAGCCCAGCCCAGCCCAGCGAATTGCATTTGTGAGCCAGGAAGGGCTACAGCTAAAAACATCGCTAGTGGTACGGCTTACCATTGCTGCCCTTAGATTGGTGCAGGACCCAAAGAACGCGATAGCCATGAGGGTGCTGGCCAAAGCGCTGGCAACCCTAAGCACCGAAACCGATACGAGCTGGCATACACATTTCACCACCGAGGTTACCCATGCCGAGGCCGATTGGCTAAGCTCACTTAATACCCGTCCGTTGCAAGAAGTTTTTGAAGCGATTGCCCAGCGATACAACTTGTTCTCCGTTAAGGGCGAACTGGCACATCTAGCCGAGCTGCATGAAAATATTGCTGCCCTAGGCAGCAGGGGGGGTAGCGATGTTAACCGATTTTTGCAGTGGTGGGACGAACACAGCGAAGCCCTTTCACTATCGGTTCCTGGGAACAGCAACGCAGTATCTATCCTCACCATACATAAGGCGAAAGGGCTTCAATTCCCAGTTGTCATTGTACCATACGCGGGTTGGGACTTTCGTGGGAAAGCGAACCAGCCGTTGCTATGGGTAAGTTCCCCCCATGAACCGTTCAACCTGCTACCCAAGTACCCCATTCAAGCATCGTCCAAAGCATCAAAAAGCTTATTTGCTTACGATGTGCTTGAGGAGGAGATGAAGGAGATTGTGGATAATATTAACCTGCTATACGTTGCCTTTACCCGACCCGAGAAGGAGCTATACGTTTATGTCCCCCTCACTAAGTCGGAGATGGAGAAACCAACAGATACAATAAACAGTACCTCAAAACTTATCCGCAGCATTGTACCAAGCATTAAAGGTATCATTCATCGAAATACAAATGATTATGGAGCGATAGAAACCTATAACATGGGCGAAAAGGTAACAATAGCAAATCGGCCAGGAGCCGATGACCAACCCGATAACCAATGGACCATTGATACCTACCCAGGGGGAAATAACTTTGGCAGCATAAAGTTGAAGCTTGAGTCGGAGGAGTTTTTTGAATCGAAGCCAAACGAAAGGATGGCTCCCTTGGAGCATGGTAAGGTTATGCATGAGCTATTCTCAAATATCCAAAGCAAAGATGATGTTGACAGCGCACTACGTAAAGCCGTAGTTGATGGATTAATTGATCTACAAACATCCCTTGATCTAAAGCTAAAGATTACAGAAATACTTAGCTTGCCCCCATTTACCGATTGGTTCTCGGGGAAATGGGAGGTAAAAACAGAAAAATCGATATTAACTCCCAGTGGCCACAGCTTCCGCCCCGACCGTGTTATGCTTAGCCCCACCAAAACCATTGTGGTTGATTTTAAGTTTGGAGCGGAAATGCCAAGCTATGCAAAGCAGCTCCAGCGATATGAGGATCTTCTCAGGGACATGAAGTACAACAACGTTGAAGGCTACATTTGGTATGTTGATAATGGTAAGCTTGTACCCGTTTAAAGCCCGTATTTTAGTTTCGATTCAGCAGCATTTTGCCTTTAAGGGCTTCACTTTGTAAAAAATATTTGGCTAATTTGCACCCAAACAAAAATTCGATATTATGAGAAATCTAGTTTTTATTACCCTCGCACTTTTTCTCTTTGCCTCGTGCGGTTCAACGGACCAGAAAGAATCAAAAATTAGTGGTCAGGTTTTAAATTTTGATAACGATTTTGCCCTACTAATGAGCAAGGGCATAACCGACACCATTTGGTTAGAGAATGACGGCAGCTTTTCGCACACCCTTACGCATAGTGAGCCCAGCTACTATAGGTTTAGAGCTGGAAGAATTAGCAACTTACTTTACCTAAGCCCAGGTGGCGATATTGAGCTGGCGGTGGATATTAGCAATCCTGGGAATAATCCTTTTAAGAATGGATCGCTAATTAAGCAAAACAATACGCTTTACGAAGTAAACCAGACAGTAAATAGCGTAGCTAGCGATTTCAGAGGTCTATACACACTAGCAAAGGATGAGTTTATGAGCACAATAGACTCGCTGAGCATCCTCACCAACACCATTATCGAAAGCCTTGAGTATGCCGACAAAGCATTCCCTTCGCTTGAAAAGTCTCGTATTAATTACCTTTTTGCCGGTTGGAAATACAACTACCCCGAGTACAACGCAAGGCTTAGTGGCGAAGAGTTTACAGCCAATGAGAACGATTACAAGTTTATTGATGATATGAATTTTTCAAACCTGAAGCACTTCTCCATTAGCGAGTACACATCGCTTATCGAGAGCCATATCAATAGGCTATACTATGCTGAAATCGGCAAGGATGAGCATAAGGGGAAATCGGTGTTTGAGCAAACCCTCATGCGGTTTGATATGATTGACGACTTGGTTTCGAACCAAAAAATGCAGGATTTTTTCAAGTATAACTCAACATCAGAGTCGGTTAAGTGGTCGAGCCTTGAGATTGCTAAAAATGTGGCTGAGCATTTTATTGCAAATGCACATACCGATGAGTACAGGCAGCTGATTGAGAAAGCCCTTGCGAAACGGATGCTACTTGCGCCAGGGCAACCTGCCCCTGATTTTACGCTAACGGGTATCGATGGGAAAGAATACTCTTTAGAAGATTTTAGAGGCCAGCTGGTTTACCTCGATTTTTGGGCATCGTGGTGTGGTCCTTGCCGCAGAGAGATACCTCACCTGAAGAAGCTTAAGGAAGTTTACAAAGGGAAACCCATTGCCATTATTTCCATATCGATAGATGATGACAAGTATGCTTGGGAAAAAATGGTGAAAGATGAGGAGCTGGGAGGCTACCAGCTGCACGCCGAGAAGGCTTGGCTTTCCGATGCCGCTCAGCAGTACCAAGTATACGGTGTACCAACCTTTGTACTGATAGATGGGGAAGGAAAAATTATTGAATATCCTGCCACTCGCCCATCAGATCCAGAGACACCTCTTACAATTGATAAGCATTTGAAAAGGTTATAGGGATTAAGAAAAAAGGCTTGGAAGATTTCCAAGCCTTTTTTAAAACATCAAAATACTATAAACTGTTCAGTAGCTTCTCGAGCTCCGAAGTCTTAGTCATCCAAAATATGAGCGTTTCGCCAAACTGTATCTCGCCATACTTCTGCTCAACCACCACGGGCACAAGGCTCTCAAACGATTCCCATCGATGTGCCTCCTCCTCGCTATGCGCCTCATTGCCAGTAAGCATATACATAGCTCTTTGCATTGTATCGAGCGTTGTGATGTACCGAGGATAGAACGGAAGGCTAGACTGCTGGGTTGGCGCCATATTGCCCATATAGACCCTATCCATAATGACCAAATCGAGGCTACCAACCCCATCAACCTTATTGTTGTAAATAATTGCTGAATCATTAACAAGAATACCCAGCTGAACTAGCTGCTCTTGCGATAGATACTGCCAATTGGCCGAAAAATCTACCTCTGGATCACCCTCCTTTGTTGTTGAATGGCATGCGGTAAGGGCGAATAATAGTAAAGCTATAGCAAAGGGGAGTATTCTCATCATTCTAATTTTTCTTAAATAGTAAAACCTATACCAATAGCATATTTCTACGTAAAGAGTTTAACACATTATCCTCAATGCGCCTTTCAATATCATCGGTCGAAACCCTCTCGAACTTCTCACCAATAATATGCTCGTAAAGCTCAATGTATCGCTCGCTTATGCCACTTACAATCTCATCGGTCATTTCGGGTACCTGTTGACCAGGATTACCCATAAATTCATTCTCCATCAGCCACTCACGCACAAATTCTTTAGATAGCTGGCGCTGGGGTTCACCCTTATCGAAGCGTTCTTGGTAACCATCGAGGTAAAAGTAACGCGAAGAGTCAGGTGTATGCACCTCATCGATTAGGTATATTTGACCATCCTTCTTGCCAAACTCGTACTTAGTATCAACAAGGATAAGTCCGCGCTCGCTGGCCATTTTTTGGCCATGCTCAAATAGCTTCAGGGTATACTCCTCGAGCTTAATGTAATCCTCCTCCGATACCAATCCCTGCGCAAGAATTTCCTCGCGTGAGATGTTCTCGTCATGTGCACCCTGCTCGGCCTTGGTTGTTGGGGTAATTATTGGCGTGGGAAACGCCTCGTGCTCGCGCATTCCATCGGGGATTGGAACTCCACAAATTTGGCGAGCACCCTTTTTGTACTCACGCCATGAGCTACCGGTAAGGTAACCACGGATGATCATCTCCACAGGAAAAGGTTCACACTTGTGGCCAATGGTGACCATTGGATCGGGGGTGTCAATCTTCCAGTTGGGCACAATGTGGCTGGTTGCGTCCAAAAACCTTGATGCAATTTGGTTAAGCACCTGCCCTTTGTAGGGTATGCCCTTGGGAAGCACCACATCAAAAGCCGATATTCTATCGGAAACAACCATAACCAGCACATCGGTAGCCAATGTGTAAACATCACGAACCTTGCCATGGTATACGTTGGTTTGCTCAGGAAACGTGAAGCTCGAATTAACAACTGCCTTGTTCATAGCTATTTACTTGTTTTGAGTACTATTTTCTTCGGTTTTCTTGGTGAGCTTATCAAAAGCGTGCACAATGTACTTTACCAGCTTATGACGAATGATATCCCTTGAATCGAAATGCACAATCGCAAGTCCTGGTATGTCTTGAAGCAATTTAAGGGTAGGAACCAAGCCCGAGTCCTCCTTGCGGGGCAAGTCAATTTGGGTAATATCCCCAGTAACTATAAACTTTGCATTATTGCCCATTCGAGTAAGAAACATCTTCATCTGATTGATGCTGGTATTCTGCGCCTCATCGAGAATAACAAAGGCATTATCGAGGGTGCGGCCACGCATATATGCCAATGGGGCTATCTGTACCGTGCCCTCCTCCATATAGTCGTTAAGCTTACGGGCAGGTATCATATCGTTAAGCGCATCGTACAGGGGTTGTAGGTACGGATCGAGCTTCTCCTTCAAGTCGCCAGGCAAAAAGCCCAAGCGCTCACCAGCCTCCACAGCGGGGCGGGTTAGAATTATGCGCTTAACCTCCTTATTCTTCAATGCTCTAACTGCCAGGGCAATGGCGGTGTACGTTTTTCCCGATCCAGCGGGGCCAATGGCAAAAAGCAAATCGTTATCACGATACCTATCGACCAGCATACGCTGATTAATTGTGCGTGCTTTTATTATTCTACCATTATTACCATATACCAATGCATCGCCGTAGTCCTCCTCAGCCTGGGAGATGGAGGCGTCGGTTTCGTTCAGAAAGTCCTTAACAATATCCTCGCTTATTCGATTATACTTTCGAAAAAAATCAATTATTCTATTAATCTTGTCTTCAAGCACTTGAATCTCTGCCTCCTCACCAAGCACCTTAAGCTCATCGCCACGAGCAATAATTTTCAGCTTAGGGAAATGTGAAGAGATTAAGTTAAAAATTGAGTTGTTCACTCCGTACAAGGCAAGTGGGTCGATTCCTTCGATTAGGATAAGTCGTTCGTTCATCAAGCGATGCTCCAAATAATTACATTAAATGATTGTCCGTTATGATACCTAAAGCCTTTGCATCATTGCGAACCACGAAGTGTTCGACGAAGTCAAACCCTCGTGCTTTGAGGGTGAAGCAATCTATAAAATCCTGTTAATTAAAAGATTGCTTCACAAAGGACGCTCGCAATGACGTGTCATTTTGATCAGCTCATTTGTCATAGGCATTATAGCGGATAATCATATTACATTAATTAATGTTGACAAAAGTAGTAAATTTCTCACAATTTAGGCTTGCCATTTTAGGACTAAGATACGGCATAGATACATATTCTTCGGAATATACCTTTACCATATATTCTTATCGGCTTGCTAATTACTGCTACAGATGCCTAAATGTCATTCACTGTGAATTTTCCATTTTGCTCAACTCCAAAAAAGGTATTTTGAACTTTAGAAATCGATAAACATAAAATGTCCTTTATCATTAGCTAAACTAATTATATCTTTAAATAATAATAGGATACTCAATGGGTTGCCTAAAATAATCACAATTAGCTATATAGTAGGTCGTTATGTATGATTTCGAGAAAACAACAGATTTATCATTAGCTCAATAGGCTATATGTCGAAATAGATATAACATTGAGTATTCATAAATAATATTTAACCTACAAGCAAAAAACTGTTTATGATGAAAAGAAAAACTTTATTGTTACTTCTACTATCAACAATATGTATAGCGACTACTGCTGTTGGGCAAGTAACTGAGCCTGAAGCTACACTTAAAGAACAATCAACAGATACTATACCAGGTTGGAAAACGGGTGGTGTAGTTGGCTTTAATGTTGCTCAATCTGCACTTATTAATTGGGCCGCTGGTGGTGAAAATTCATTTGCAGTGAATGGTATCTTTAGCGTTTTTGCCAACTACAAGCAGGGAAAAACCACTTGGGACAACTCGTTAGATGTAGGCTATGGGCTGTTGAATCAAGGGGAAGGCTCCGATTACAAAAAAACTGATGACAAAATAGACCTTCTTTCGAAATTTGGTCGCGAGGCTTACAAAAATCTTTACTTTGCTGGGCTATTCAACTTCAAATCGCAAATGACAGCTGGTTACAACTACAGGGCCGATGGTACAAAGAATAGAATTTCGGATGCCTTTGCGCCGGCATATATCATTGCAGCTATCGGTATGGACTACAAACCATCGAGCTACCTAAGTATCTTTGCAGCCCCAGCTACAGGCAAAACTACCTTTGTCATTGACGACGAGCTATCGAATGCTGGTGCGTTTGGTGTAGATCCTGGTGAGAATAGTTTTAGTGAGTTTGGTGGTTACATGCGTTTCATCTTTACGAAAAATGATTTTGAGAGTGAATTCTTAAAAAATGTGTCCATCACCTCAAAGCTTGACCTATTCTCGAACTACCTAGAAAACCCACAGAATATTGTGGTAAACTGGGAAAACCTTATCGCCCTTAGAATCAATAAATTTCTAACGGTTAATATTAACACCCACCTGATTTATGATGATAAGATAAAAATTGCCAAGGAGGTTGATGGTGTTGAGGAGTCGTACCCTCGGGTTCAGTTTAAAGAGATTTTTGGCTTGGGCATATCGTTCAAGTTTTAGCAAGTGATTGTATCAATGAAAAAATCCAGCGCCTGACGCTGGATTTTTTCATTGCTCAGGTTCAAAAACCTTAGAACTTATACTCGTTCTCCTCAATTATCTTATCGGCTATTGCACGACGAGCCTTCATAACGTTTACACCCTCTACTCGGGTTAACGTTTTTATGGCTTTTACAAGTTTTTCAGCCTCTTCGGCATCGTCAATACTTGAGTAAATGGCATCCTTTGCATTCTTACGTAGCAAACTTGCTGTATCGTAAACAAAAACATCGAGCATATTACGGTAAATCTCATTTGCTCCCTGAATACCGTCTAGCTTTTCAATCCTTAGGGCCATCGATTCTACCTCGTATAGCTCCATAATCATATTCGCCAGGTTATTCACCACCTCTTGCTCCTGCATATACTTCTTGCCATGTGCCTGAGTGGAACTTTGAATGGTGAGCATTATGGCCTTTTTGAAGTTCTGCATATACCTCCGCTTCTGCTCAAAGTAACTTTCTCCAGCCTTTGCGCCATCGGTAATAGCATCAAGATTACTGTGGAGTTCTTTAGCCAATTCAAATAGGTTGTACTCCCCCTTCATGGCACGCTTGGTAGCCGCTTCAACCACTAGCAGGCGGTTAATCTCATTGGTTCCCTCAAAAATTCGGTTGATACGTGAGTCGCGGTATCCGCGTTCAATATTCATCTCGGCAGAATAGCCCATACCTCCATGAATTTGAACTCCTTCGTCAACGATATAATCAAGCATTTCCGAACCCCAAACCTTGAGAATGGCATCCTCTACTGCATAATGGCTAATACCATCGATGGCAGCGCGGCCTTGGTCGCATCCTTCGGATTTGTACTTGTTGATCAAAATTTCAACATCCTTGCTAACCCTATAAATGGCCGATTCGTGAGCAAAGGTTTTTATGGCCATTTGAGCTAACTTGTGCTTAATAGCGCCAAAGCTAGAGATAAGCGCATTGAACTGCTTACGCTCGTTGGCGTAGCGAACAGCATCGGTGATGGTTTGCTTGGCTGCGCCAATCACGTTGGCACCCAACTTCATACGACCCATATGCAGAATGCTAAGGGCAATACGGAAACCCTCGCCGCGGGCACCAATCATATTCTCAACTGGTACCTTAACATCATTGTAATATATTTGAGTGGTTGACGAACCCTTAATTCCCATTTTATGCTCATCGGGGCCAATAACCACGCCCGGCCAATTGCTCTCAACTATGAATGCGCTAAGAATGCGGTCATTGTCTATTTTTGCAAAAACAACCTGCGTATCGGCAAAACCACCGTTGGTGATCCACATTTTTTGGCCGTTAAGGATGTAGTGCTTTCCATCCTCGCTAAGGGTCGCAGTTGTTTTCCCTGAGTTGGCATCGCTACCAGCACCGGGCTCAGTTAAGCAGTACGCACCAATGAGCTCGCCTGTGGCTAATCTGGACACATAGTTCTGGCGCTGCTCCTCGTTTCCGTAGTACATAATGGGCATAGTACCAATACCACAGTGGCACATATAAGCAACCGAGAAAGAGTAACCTGCTCCAGTTGTTTCGGCAACAAGCATTTGTGTCACAAAATCTTGTCCAAACCCATTGTATTCCTCAGGTACTGCAATACCCAACATACCCAGCTCACCCGCTTTATGCAGGATGCTCTTCATTAGGTCACGATTGCCCTGATCTATCTTATCAAGATTTGGAAAAACCTCGGCCTCCATAAAATCGCGACAGGTTTGCGCAATCATGCGTTGCTCCTCATTAAACTCCTCAGGGATAAATATATCCTTGGCATCAATATCTTTTACAAGAAATTCGCCGCTTTTCAGATTAACAGTTTCCATGTTTATTTGGTTATAGTTAGCTATATTGAAAATTAAGTTACAGGCCTAACGATATAGCAATTAGCTCAGCAATATCGTAGTTTTTGACCTCCTCCTCCTTATTCTTGTACTTGATGCCATCGGTCATCATGGTCATACAAAAGGGGCATGATGTGGCAATAATTTGCGGGTTGGTTTTAAGTGCATCCTCGGTGCGCTCAATAAACACCTCCTTATCGCCCTTCTCGGCCTCCTTAAACATTTGGCCACCACCAGCACCACAGCAAAGCGCAAAGCTCTTATTTCTATCCATCTCAATTAGGTTAGTAGTAAGCGCCTTGAGGATACGACGAGGTTCATCGTAAATGCCGTTGGCACGCCCAAGGTAGCAAGGGTCATGAAAGGTAATGCGGTCGTTGGCAAACTTGCTGATATCGAGCTTTAGCGTGCCGTTGTCGATTAGCTTATCAAGAAACTCAACGTAGCTAATCATCTCGTAGTTACCACCCAGGTCGGGGTATTCATTCTTAAAGATATTGTAGCAGTGCGGGCAAATGGCGATAATTTTCTTCACCTCATACATCTTAAACAGCTCTATGTTCTGCATGGCCTGCATTTGGTAAAGCATCTCGTTACCTGCTCGGCGAGCAGGATCGCCTGTACAGCTCTCCTCCTTACCTAGCACAGCGTAGCTAATGTTTAGGTGGGTAAGAATTTTGGCAAAAGCTCGGGCTACCTTTTTGTACCTATCGTCGTATGCACCTGCACAACCAACCCAAAAGAGGTACTCTGGCTTTTCGCCCTTGGCAAAAACCTCGGCCATTACAGGTACTTCAATTTTTACTATCTCCATATATCGTTTTAATATTTGTTAAGTCATTGCGAGCGTACTTTGCGAAACAATCTAAGCAGTTATTAAAAAAAGATTGCTTCATCTCATCAAGAAAAAATGATGAGATGAAGCAATGACGGTTATACCTTATTCATCTCCAGATCCTCTGCCCAAAGCAACCTATCGTCGGGCGAGTACTGCCATGGCGCACCATTGTTCTCGATATTGCTAAACATTGCTTTTAGCTCACCGGGCGCAGAGCCTTCCTCCATCACTAGGTATCGGCGCATATCCACAATAAGCTTAGGATGATCGATATTTATTGGACACTCCTGTGCACAAGCGTTACAGGTTGTACAAGCCCATAGCTCCTCTTCGCTAATGTAATCGCGAACAAGCGATTTTCCATCGCTGTACTCCTTACCCTGCTTTAGCAATCCATCGCGCTTCTCCTTCATCCTTGCCCTTAAATCCATCATCACCTTACGGGGCGATAGCTTTTTACCCGTAATATTGGCCGGGCAAACCTCGGTACACCTACCGCACTCTGTACAGGCCAACGCATCGAGGTAGTTTTTCCATGAGGCATCCTCGGCATCGAGCACACCAAAACGCTCCACTGGAGCATCAGCGGGTGCGGCAGCAAAGGCTGTTTCGGGATTCATCATGAGCTTCACCTCACGGGTAACGCTATCCATAGTGGGCAGCTTGCCCAGCGGCTCAAGGCGCGATAGGAAAACGTTGGGCACCGACATGAACACATGGAAGTGCTTGGAGTAAGGTAGAATATTGGCGAATACAAAGATTAGCAGGATGTGCGACCACCAGAATATTTCATGGAAAAGGTGCATTGACTCAACGCTAAGGCTACCAAATGCTAATGCAATATACTCGCTCACTGGGAATACGCCATGGATATGGGCATTAACTGCTGTACCATGGGCAACGTAAGCGGCATTCATACCCAGCAGCGAAACCATTAGTAAAAAGATGATGGTAAGCGCAACGTTGGCATCGATGTGCGAGATGTGCTTCATCTCAACCCCCTCGAAACGCTTTATGTGCATAAACAGCCTACGCGAAAGGAAAATAATTATTGCCACAGCTATAATTAGGGCAAAGATATCGCCAGTAGCCATAAGGAAGTTGTAAAACCAGCCCATTACGTTGAGCGAGCGCTCAATGCCAAAAAGCCCGTCGATAACCATCTCGATGCTACCCACAAGAATCACCAGAAAGCCCCAGAATACAAGAGCATGAATAAAACCTACAATGGGTCTACGGAACATCTTGGTTTGACCAAAGGCCACCCTCATCATAAGGCCAAAACGCTTACCAAAATCGCGAACAGGAAAAGCTGGCTGGGTAAGCTTAAATAGCCTAATGTAACGCCATGCTGTAAATGCAAACACACCAAGGGTGATGATTAGGGCAATGGCGAAGAGTAGTTGGTTAATCATACTATTAATTTATATTGAAAACTATATTGAATTTAGAATTCAGAATGTAAAATGTTGAATGTAAAAGGTAAAACAATGAATGATGAATTAAAAACTTTTGGGGTTACTGTTACTTAATGCTTTTGGCTTTGACAGTTTTGATACTTGTTGCAAAAATTGCAATAAGTTCATTACATTCATTCAAGCACTTTTGAACCTCCTCAATATTAGCAACTAATGGCTTTTTAATTATGATCTTCAGGCTAATGCTTGTTTCACGAAGCTCTTTTAAAACGATTCCCATTTTATGGATGAAGTCTTTGGTTGACTCTGCCGCTTGTGCTTCACCATAATTTAATGCAGGCGAAGTGCCGCTCCTAACAATTTGACCTGAAATATGGTTGCCAGCAAATGTTCTTGGCAGCATTTCTGATACTTCGAGAACTCGAACAGCAAAAGAAATTAATCTTACCTCCAAGTTGTATGTTCTTAAATTCTCAACCATAAATAGCTTATGCCAATACTGTATCCCGCTTACTCTAAGACTAAAGATAATCAGCAGGAAACTTAATCATTCTACATTCTACATTTTACATTCAAAATTCATAATTCCATCTACTTCGCTTTGGCTTCCTTAACCGCCTCAATCAGCTTGGGAAGTACCTTGGCAGCATCGCCTACAATACCGTACTGAGCCGCCTCGAAAATGGGAGCATCCTTGTCGGTATTAATAGCAACAATGTATTTTGATGCGCTAACGCCAGCCAGATGCTGTGTGGCGCCAGAAATACCAATGGCAAAGTAAAGGTTAGGTGCAACAATTTTACCGGTTTGGCCAGTGTGCTCCTCATGCGGACGCCATCCCTCGTCGGAAACAGGGCGCGAACAAGCGGTTGCTCCACCAAGTAGATCGGCTAGCTCCAGCAGAGGGGCCCAGTTATCGGCCGATTTCATTCCACGACCACCCGAAACAACAATCTCGGCATCGGTTAGCAGCAGCTTACCAGTTTGCTTCTGAACATCGTTAACCTGGGTTTTAACCATTGCACCATCGATGCTAACTGAACCCTCCTCTATGGTAGCCTCGTTTGTAGTTTCAGCTAAACCGAAAGAGTTCTGCATGAGGGTTAAAATTTTAATCTCAGATTTTAGAACCACATTGGCAAATGCATTCCCAGAGTATACCCTTTTGTACACAACGAATGGCTCGGTACTAACGGGTAGCTTGCTAACGCCCGAACCGATGGCTGCTTTTAGCCTAACTGACAAGCGAGGGGCAATTGATTTACCCATATTGTTGTTGGCCACAACTATAACCTTGGCATCCTCTTTCAGGGCTATCTCGGCAATAGCAGCGGTGTATGCTTGGCTGTCGAGTATACTTAATGCATCATTCTTTAGGTTGATGATTTTTTTTGCACCATAACCTCCAAGCTTGGTAAGCTCGTCGTTGGCCACATTACCAATTGAAAGGGCTGTTGCAGTGGTGCCAAGCATTTCGGCAACCTTACTGGCGTATGAAACAAGCTCGAATGAGAGCTTCTTGAATTTTCCGTCCCAATTCTCAGTGAAAACTAGTACTGACATATCTTGTGATTTAATCGGATTAACAATAATATATTATATAACTTTTGCTTCATTCTGAAGCAACTCAACCAGCTGTGCGGGGTTATCTGCATCAACAAACACGCACTTAGCACGGGGTTGTGGTGGCTCAAAGCTTACCACCTCCGTCAATGCATCTACGGCAACAGGCTCAACAACCTTGATGGGTTTGGTACGGGCCTGCATAATGCCACGCATAGCGGCAATTCGAGGTTCTTTAGCAATTCCCTTTTGCACAACGGCAACAAATGGGGTTGGTACAGATACGCTCTCCTTACCACCGTCAATCTCACGGGTTATAACCGCCTGGCCATTCTCGAAGCTTAATCCCGATACGGCAGAAACAGAGGGGTACTGTAAAAACTCCGCGATCATGCTACCAACGGTTGAACCGTTAAAATCGCTCGATTCGATACCACAAAGTACAACATCATACTGCTCGGTTTTCACTACCTCGGCAATTTGAGCGGCTACCTGATAGGCATCAGAAGGCTCAAGGTTAACCCTAATGGCATCGTCGGCACCTATGGCTAACGCTTTACGAATGGTAGGCTCGGCAGTGGCAAGGCCAACGTGAACAACGGTTACGCTTTTAACTCCTGATGCGGCATTGTCTTTTAGCTCAAGGGCGCGAGTAAGCGCTAACTCATCCCATGGGTTTATAACCCATTGAACACCATTTGCGTCGAACTTGGTGTTATTGTCAGTAAATTTAACCTTAGTGGTTGTGTCGGGCACATTACTGATACAAACTAAAACTTTCATTGATAATCCTTTTTAGTTGGTAGTTAATTTCTAGATTAATTTAAACGAACAAACGGAATAAGTTATCAATCTTTACTCATTGCTGAACTTATCCCGTAAATCGTACTAATTGCCAAATTTTACTGGCGTACAAATATAAGAAAAATGGGTAAAAGCAATAATTCCATAAATATTTATGCCCAAAAAACTCTACATTGAAAACACCATTTCCCTTTTAATCAACTAATTATACGCTTAGTCACTTGTTTAAAAAAGGATAATTCTAAATAAGGGTGGCTGATCAGCTCCTCGAAGAATATATCAGCCCAAAATCAACTACACCTTTTTACCTACCCAAGCTATGTTCAACAAGTTTAGTGTTTTCAGTCTCAGACATCCAATACTATCGCAGACTAAAGCGCGACTGTTTCGTAAACGAGCTTTAAATTTGTGAGTGGGAAATGGGTTTCTGTCTGGTTTAAAAGGGAACATAATTCTTTCACCGCCTGATTTGC